>CAJDTL010000005.1_pt1 | contig 69923 bp, 71 predicted proteins | sample 7389871 | NCBI WGS metagenome assembly CAJDTL01 (sample SAMEA7055650, study PRJEB34461) | soil metagenome | biome: terrestrial ecosystem; feature: Peninsula; material: soil | place: Antarctica | collected 2016 | reverse complement strand
GCCGATCCGGCAGGGAGGGCCGGCGGAGCCTGCCGTGCTCCGCCGCTTTCACCGCTCATCCCGCTACTACTGTCGAACATGTATTCTAGTCTACCCTAGTATTCCCGAATTCAACAGTGTATTCGGAAATAGGTATGAGGCATTGCCGGTTGTCTGGGTGGTTGGCAGTGCGTCTCCCTGCGGCCGCTGGCGGCCTGCGTCTGGTCGACCACCGGAGAGAAGTGGCGGGCCGAGCGGTGCGGCTGGCGGCCGGTGGTCTTCACGCGGTGCCGGTGCGCTAGTGTGTTCACGTGCTTGATTCCCGTGTTCTAATCGTAGCTTTTGTGCCGGGAGTGACTCCGGGTAAGTGGATCCGCCGATGGGAGGACCGCATGCCACAGTATCCGCTCCTGGTCTCGCCGGTGTCCGAGGCGGATCAGGTGGCTGTTTTGCACCGCGGCGAGGCGGAGATGGGCTTTGTTCGGCTGCCCGTTGACCGCGCCGGGCTGAACGTTATTCCGCTGTATACCGAAATCCCCGTGGTCGTGGCGCCGAAGGACCATGAGATCTCCGTCTTCGACGAGGTTCCGGTGGCCGAACTGGCCGCGGAATACCTGCTGCAGGACCCGGAATTAGTTCCCGAGTGGCGGGATATCTCGGACCAGGTCCGGGAGGGGACCCGGAAACCGCTGCCGCCAATGGATTCCTTGGATGCAGCGCTGGACCTGGTGGAGGCCGGACTGGGGATTCTGATCCTGCCGATGTCCGTGGCCCGCCAATTCAGCCGCAAAAACCTGCGTTCACGACCGGTGACGGGCATAGCGGAACCGCAGATCGGGCTTGCCTGGCTGGAGGGGAACACGGACCCGGTGATCGAGGAATTCATCGGCGTGGTACGAGGGCGGACGGCGCAAAGCTCCCGCCAGCCCTCCGTTCAGGCTGCACAGGACGCCGCGCCCAAGAAGGTGAGGGGTGGTGCTGTCGGCAAGGGCTCCGGGAACGGTTCGGGTCGAGGGAACAGCAGGAGTACGACGGCGGCGGGAAGCTCCGCGGCGAGGGGAACCACTGGCGCCGGCAAGGGTTCGGGCGCGGGCAAGGGTTCGGGCACTGGCACCGCCAAGCATACCGCCAAGGGCGCCCCCAAGGCTGGTAAGCCGTCCGGAGGAAAGCCGCAAGGTCACGCATCCAGGCGGGGGCGCCGCTGATACCTCCGCGGTGCAACGTGCGCTGAGTTGGTTCCGGGCGATGCGCCCGGGCGCATCCGGCGCGGTCCCGCGATCCCGCGATGCGCAGAACTATTCGCGCGCACAGCGCCGATCGGAGGTCAAAGCTCCTATGGCCGCGGTATATCCTCCCGGGCCGCAATTGTCGCCGCAATCATGTCCGTGACAAACCTCCCGGCCAGGTCCCGCTCTTCTGCACTGTAGTTTTCCAGTGCTTCGCCCAGATGCCGGGCCAGCGGGCTGAACAACATGCTGCCCACCTGCCGTGCGTGGTCCGTCATGGCGAGCTGGATCTGCCGGCGGTCCTCGTCGCTGCGCCGGCGTGTCACATGGCCGGCGCGGTCCAGCCTGTCCACCAGTGCCGTCGTCGCCGGCGAGCTCAGGTCGAGAGCGTCGCCAAGGCGCCCCGGGGTGACAGTCTGTTCGGCGCGCGAGGACTGGACCATGAATGCCAGGGCGGTCATGTCGGTCCGGTGCAGGCCGTGGATGCTGCTGATGGTGTCCACGTAGCGGTCCGTCTCCACGGTGAACTGCTGCAGCAGTGCCAACAGTTCGTAGTGCGGCCTCGGTGCTGTCATACGTCCTGATCTCTATATCTCGATGTGTTGGGCATTGGCTTTTAACCAGCATACTTGTATCATCTTCATGATAAAGAAGTTCCATGATGGAACTAAATACGGATGAAGTGAGGCTTTGCCGATGAACAAGGACTGGAACCCGAAGCGCTGGCTCCGGATCCTGCTGCCGGTGATACTCATCCTCATCTGGCTGGGAGCTGCCGCTTACGGCGGACAGACGTTCGGCAAGCTGTCCTCCGTCTCCAGCAACGACCAGGCCAGCTTCCTGCCGGCCAGCGCGGAATCCACCAGGGCACGGGCTCTGGAGCAGCAATTTCTGGACTCTACGAGCATACCCACCATTGTTCTGCTGACCTCGGATACCGAAATCGCGCCGGCCAAACTCGCGGAATACGCGAAACTGACGGAGAAAATGGCCGCTGTCGCCGGTGTTGAAAAGCCGGTGCCGCCCGCTACTATCAGCATTGCCGGCCCCATCCCTTCAGAAGACAAAAAAGCGGTCGAGTTCATTGTCCCCGTTGCCGATACGGAACATGTGAAAACTGTGATCGCAGACCTGCGGCATGTCGTGGCGGAGAATCTGCCGGCCGGGGCAACGGCCTACGTCACGGGACCGGCAGGTCTGACCGCCGATCTGGTAAATGCGTTCGCCGGGATCGACGGCGTGCTGCTGCTCGTGGCCCTGATCGCGGTCTTCGTCATCCTGCTGGTCGTCTACCGCTCGGTGGTTCTGCCCATCCTGGTGCTGCTGACCTCCGTCTTTGCGCTGACAGCGGCCGTTTTGCTGGTCTACGCCTTCGCCAGCTGGGGCTGGATCAAGCTCAGCGGCCAAAGCCAGGGGATTCTGAGCATCCTGGTAATCGGCGCATCCACCGACTACTCGCTGCTGCTGGTATCCCGGTACCGGGAAGCGCTGCACCAGACCGAATCCAAATGGGCGGCGCTCGGCCGGGCCATGCGTGCGGCCTGGGAACCTATCCTGGCTTCCGGCACGACTGTGATCATTGCACTGCTGTGCCTGCTCGTATCGGACCTGAACTCTAACCGAAGTCTGGGCCCGATCGCTGCAATCGGGATTGTTTTTGCGCTGCTTTCCTCCTTGACTCTGCTGCCGGCACTCCTGGCGGTCTTCGGCCGGATCGCGTTCTGGCCTTTCCGCCCTAAGGTCGAGGCGGCACACCACCAAGCACAAAAGCACCGCAGCGGCCGCACCGACCTGGACGGCCGCACCGGCCTGGACGGCATCTCCGGGCTGTGGAGGCGGGTGGGCACGATGATCGGACACCGTCCCCGTCTGACGTGGGTTGCGGCTCTGATCATTTTGCTCGCTGCCAGCGCCGGCGTAACGCAACTGAACGCGAGCGGCGTTTCCCAGACCGACGTGATCCTGGCCCAGAGCGACGCCGTCGACGGGCAGAAGGTCCTCGGCCGGCACTTCGACGCCGGCAGCGGCAGTCCGGTGGTGATCATCACGGACCAGGCCAAGCAGGATTCCGTGCTTGCCGCCGTCGCCGGTCAGGAAGGCATTTCCGGAGCCATCGTCTACTCCGGCGGCGGGCGCCCGGCTGCAGACGGCTCCGTGCGACCGGCGGTCGTCAAGGACGGGAAAGTGCTGATCAACGCGACGCTCAAAACGCAGGCGGATTCCGCCGCCGCCGAGCAGGTGGTGCGCGATCTGCGCACCACGCTGCCCTCGCTGGATTCGAGCGCGCTGGTGGGCGGAGTGAGCGCGATTTCACTGGATACTAACGTCACGGCGCAAGCAGACCTGGTCAAGATCATCCCGCTGGTGCTCGCCGTCATTCTGGTGATTCTGATGCTGTTGCTGCGCTCGATCGTGGCGCCGCTGCTGCTGATCGGCAGCGTGGTGCTCTCCTACGCAGCGGCCTTGGGCGTCTCGGCGCTGGCGTTCAACCACATTTTCCACTTCCCGGGAGCTGACGCAGCAGTGCCACTCTTCGGGTTCGTTTTCCTGGTGGCGCTGGGCGTGGACTACAACATCTTCCTGATGACCCGGGTCCGTGAGGAGTCACTCGTGATGGGCACACGCCCCGGAATTCTGCGCGGGCTGGGGGTGACCGGCAGCGTGATCACGTCCGCCGGCGTGGTGCTGGCGGCGACGTTCGCCGCGCTGGGCATTATTCCCATCCTATTCCTGGCTCAGATCGCGTTCATCGTTGCCTTCGGCGTGCTGCTGGACACCGTCATTGTGCGCTCGCTCCTGGTCCCGGCGCTCTCCTACGACCTGGGCCGGGTCATCTGGTGGCCCTCCAAATTATGCAGGGCCGCACAGAGCGAACGGCACGGAGGATATTTGGGGAGCGGTTTGGCGGACGGCGGTATGCCGCACGACGGCGGCACACCGGGCGGCGGGCAGGCGGCGGGGTCTTCGCCCGGCAAACACGCCGCAGCGGTGACTCCGGACGGGTCGTCCGCGCCAACACCGTGAGCGCGCCCGGTGGTCGACGAAGGCCGCCCGCGGCTGCGTGGAGGCCCAGCTCCGACCGCGGCCGCGTGGGGGCCCTGCCCCGCCCGCGGCCGCGTGGAGCGGCGGAGGGACTTCGCCTCGTCGTGGGAGACCGAAAGGGACTTTTCTCCGGTAGACCCGGCGGGCGGCGGATTCTGCGCCGCGCCCGGTACAGGGCCTGCGCAGGATGGACGTCTGCGCGGTGCCCGCGGCCAAGGCCGCGCAGCTTGCCACCGGAGGACTGCCTGTGGCCGACCAAAAAGCCGCCCGCGGTCCACCCCCCCCGGTGGTCGGCCAAGGCCGCCGGCGGCCGCGGTGAAGCCCCACCCGCCCGATGGATGTCCAGCTACTTAACGGGTGCCGTGGCCAGCCTGGTCTGAATCGCCTCGGCGTGGGTTTGGATCGCCGTGCCATAACCGCCGTTCAGCGCCGTGTCCTTGATGTTGCCGGCGTCCGCATCCCGCTCCGCCGCAGAGGCAGCTTCCAGTGTCTTCAGGTCCGACTGCAGGTTTGCGGGCAGCTTCGCGAAGGCCTTGGGATGATGGATCAGCGCGTAGGCCACCACATGGTCATTGTCGCCGAAGCCCGGCTTGGCCTGCAGACCGATCCGCAGCTCCTTGCGCAGCGTGGCGACCAACGGGTGCTTGGCGTGGGCCGGAGCAGCCGCGGCCGTGCCGGGCGCGGCGGAAGGCGAGGACGTTGCCGGACCGGATGCGGCGGTCTGCGGCGCAGGCTCCGCGGCGGAGGCCGCCGACACGCCGAAAAGCGCTGCTGCGAGCAGGGCGGCCCCAGCCGCGGAGCCAATGACCCGGTTGCGTCGCATTCGTCTTGCCGCAGGAGAACCCGAGATGACTGCGGACTTGCTGGATTCGTCCGTCGTTGCTGGACCGATGTTCATGATGACTCCTACAAAGTGGCAGCCGGGCGGTTCCCGGTCTGTCGTTGATTCCACTGTGACGCGTGTGTGTGCGGTGAGTGTCAGCGCAATGTAAGAGGAAGGTAAAGAAAGCAACGAGCGGCCGACCGTCGCCGCCGGTTAACGGTTGAATGGAGCCATGGACACTACCACCGCCCCGGAGGATGCTCCGGCCCGAGGGCTGGTGCTGATCATCGAGGACGAGCGCGCGATCGCCGATGTGCAGCGGCTCTACCTCAGCCGCGCCGGGTTCGGGGTGCATGTGGAATCCACCGCAGAGGCGGGTCTTCAGCAGGTCCGCGCGCTGCGGCCGGTGGCCGTGATTCTCGACGTGGGCCTGCCCGGAACTCATGGGAGCGCCGTGGACGGGATGGAGGTCTGCCGGCGGCTCCGCGCGGCGGGTGACTGGACGCCGGTGATCTTTGTTACCGCCCGCGACGAGGAGGTGGACAGAATTTTGGGCCTGGAGCTCGGCGCCGATGACTATCTGACCAAGCCCTTTTCCCCGCGTGAACTGGTCACCCGGCTCAAGGGTGTGCTGCGCCGCACCGCCGGTCCGCCGCGCCGGGAGCTCGTCAGTGTGGGCGCCGTGACGATGGATACGGACCAGCGCAGCGTGAGCGCCGGCGGAAGGCCCGTGGAGCTGACCGCCAAGGAATTCGATGTGCTGGCCTACCTGCTGGCGAGCCCGGGCCGCGTCTTCACCCGCGAACAACTGCTCTCCGCGGTCTGGGGCCAGGCGAGCTACAGTGCCGGCCGCACGGTTGACGTCCACATTGCCCAGGTCCGGGCCAAACTCGGCGCCGCCAGCCCGATCCGCACGCTGCGCGGCGTCGGTTATACGGCCGGTGGCGAAACGCCATGATGAACGACGACGGCGGCGGGTCCGTCGAGCGCGACACAACTGGCCGCGACACGACTGACCTCGACACGACTGACCGCGATGGAGGCCGATGAAAACGTGGCTGCGCTCGCTGGCCGGCCGCGTCACCCTGGTGACCGCCGCCGTCGCGGTTCTGGCCGTTCTGGTGACAGGGATGGTGGGTTTTCCACTGATCCGTGCCGCTGCCGTCGAACAGGCCAGATCCGCGCTTTCCCGGCAGGCCGACGCCTTTGCGGCCACACCGGTTGCCTCGCAGGCGCTGGATCTGCGTGAACGGCACCTACTGGGTCCGGCCGATTATGAACTCTCCGCGATCAACCCGGCCGGCACCGTTAGCGGGGCCGCGCGGGCGTATCTCAGCTCGGCCGACATACAACGCGTGCTTTCCGGCGCAAAAATATCGCAGACCGTCAACCGGGAAAGTGACGCGCTGCTGCTGGAGGCGCGCGGGCTCAAGCGCGGCGGCGCAATTGTGTTGACCCGCTCGCTGTCTGAGGTCAACGCCGCGTCGGCGCTCGTGCTGCAGCGGACTCTGCTGGCGCTGGCCGCCGGTTTATTGATCGCAGTCTTGGCCGGAACCCTGCTGGCTCGCCGGATGTCCCGCCCGTTGGTAAGGACGGCGGCCGCAGCCCGGCGGATGGCTGCTGGCGAACGCTCGGTGCAGCTGGAACCCGCCGGTGTCACGGAGGTGCGTGCGGTGGGAGAAGCGGTCAACACTTTGGACCAAGCGCTGCTCTCGAGCGAGGGCCGCCAGCGCGAATTCCTGCTGTCGATTTCGCACGAGATCCGTACGCCGCTGACGGCCATGCGCGGGTACGCCGAGGCACTGGAGGACGGGCTGGTGCCGGCGGCGGATGTGCCGGCGGTGGGCCGCACGCTGGCCGCGGAGACGGATCGGCTGGACACCTTTGTCAAGGATCTGCTGGAGCTGGCCCGGCTGGAGGCCGACGATTTTGCCGTCGAGGCTCGGCCGCTGGATGTGGCCGGTCTACTGCATCAGGTTCAGGAGGCCTGGCTGGCTCGAGCGGCACAAGGCGGGGTGCAGCTGCAGCTGGCCCTGCCGGCGCTGGACCTGATGGTGCTCACGGATGCCCAACGGCTGCGGCAGATTCTCGATGGCCTGGTGGAAAACGCCCTCCGGGTGACGCCGCCGGGAAAGCCGTTGCTGCTGACGGCCCGGCTGGAGTCAGGGGCCGGGCCTGATGTAGTGGCCATTGATGTGCGGGACAGCGGTCCGGGTCTGACGGTGGAGGATGCCGCCGTCGCCTTTGACCGCGGCGTGCTCTACCGCAGATATGCCGGTCAGCGGCGCGTGGGCAGCGGACTCGGACTCTCCATCGCCGCCAGACTCGCCGAGCGGCTGGGCGCCGGGCTCACGGTTGAGCCGCAGGAAGTGCCGGATAGCTGTATGCGCACGGCAAACGCGGTCGACGGCGGCTCCGGCCCTGGGGTAAATGGCGGCGCCTGCTTCTGCATCCGTCTGCTGCGCGCGTAACACCGGTCCTGGCTCCACGGTTCCATCTGTCGGCGGCCGCTGGTACGTTGGCGGAATCAGCCCGGAATCGAGCCGCTGTGGCCTCGGACAGTAATCGGGCGTTTGGTGGAAGGAGAAGGCAGCGATGGGTGATCATGATGATTCCCGGGCTCGGGACCAGAAGCAGCAGGGGGACGAGGACCGGGGGCCGGAAAACGCCGCTGACGGGCCAGACGCTGACCCGGAAACGGATAATCCGCTGGCCCATGTTGATCTGGACCGCGCCGTGGTAGGGGCAGCGGGGAACGCCAAAGGGTTGGTCAACGATCCCGCCGATGACCCGTTGTGGAACCCTGCGATGGAGCCGCAAACGCCGCAGGATTCGCGTGCGGCGCACCCCGCAGGCTCCGGTTCGGATGCCAGGGACGACGATGCCGGTCCTGGCCATGTCGGTCCCGACAATGCGGATCCCGACAATGCGGGCGGCAATGCCTAATGCCCGGTCCAGCAGCCCAGGATGGCGGTGGCGATTTCAAACGACAGCTCTGTGCGCGAAACACCGTGCGGTCCGACGGTTTTGGTTAGCCCGGTGCCGTCCACCTGCAGTGTCATGTTGTCCTTAACGAACACCACGTTGCCGTCGGCGGTTTTGTAGGCGGGCAGCCCAAGATTGGAAAGTCCCTGGATCTCTTCGGTTTCGCCGAGCTTTTTCTGCAGCGCATCAAAATAGGCGCGCGCGGATGCGGGGCTGTCGGATTCCTTGACCGATAGTACAAATTTGCCTGCCGGCAGGGCATAGCTGCAGGTGTAGAGCCGGTCGACCCAGCTGTCCGCACTTTGCGGTGGTGCGGGCAGGGCCAAGCTCGCTGCGAGGTTGGTTTTGGTCTCGTCCGTGCAGATCATCTGCGCAGCGGCGGACGGTCCGCCGTCCACGCGCTGGCCGGAAACGGCGTTCCCGGGCCGAGCGGCCGGGCCGGGAACGGGCTGGCTGGGGGAAACCGTACTTGACCCGGACCGGCTGGGGGCAGCCTGCTGCGCGGCAGGGATTCCGCAGCCGGCCAACACGACCAAGGCGGCTCCGGCCAGAGCCAGCGCGGCGCTTGTGCGGATCATTTTAGACTCCATTCATTGTCGATTCGTTGTCGATCTGTTGCTGCGCCACCTGCTACGTGAGTGGCCCGGCCGATCCGTCCGCCGCCGTCTGCAGATGCTTGCGCAGACTATCTGCACCGGCTACCTGACCGTCAGCGTTCCTTGCATATCGTTGTGTCCGACGCAGTGGTAGGCGTACCGGCCCGGTTTGTCCGGCGCGGTGAAAGTCAGGGTCTGCCCGGCCTTGACATCCAGATTAAACGTCGTGCCGTCGTCGGACGCGATCGTGTAGCCCTCGCTGTCCATGTTCATCACCGGCACGGCGGCGCCCGGAGCCACGCTCGCGGGACCGTGAAATGCCGAGTTCTGGATGTGGATCGTATCTGCCGCGGCGCCGTCCATCGATCCCATGCCCTCCATGGCTCCGGTTGGCGCCGAGGACATCGGCGAGGCGGGGGAAACGGGCGACGACGACGTCGAGTCGGCTGCCGGGGCCGAGGCCGCCGCCGTGCTCGGTGCCGGACTGCCGGCCGCGCCGCAGCCGCTGAGCCCGATCAGCGCCGCGGCGGCAACGATGAAGAGGGCATTCCTGTTGATTTTCATGATGCTCCGATCCGAAAAATTGGGCTGCTCAGGATGCCGTTCCGCGCCTGGCATTCACGGAATGCTGGTTGCGGCCGCTCTGCGCATGGTCCGCCAGCGGTGTCAGGCCGGATGGCTGGAAACCAGGTGGCCGTAAACCACTGTGTTGTCGTCGTACAGCCCGGAGGCGGGGTTATAACCGCCGCAGGTGATCAGGCGGATCTCGGCGCGGTCCGTGTTGCCGTAGACCTCCAGCGTCGGGAACTGGTCCTTGTGGAAAACCGCGGACCGGTCGACCGCGAATACCGCGACCGTTCCATCGGCCCGGGTGACCGAGAACTGCTGACCCGTCGTCATCTCATGCAGCTGGTAAAAGACACCGATATTACTGAGCGTTGAATTCACATGGCCCAGAATCACCGACGGGCCTTCTTCCCCGGGTGTGGGGGAGTACTTGTACCAGCCAGCGGGAGATCCCGGTTCACCCGGTGGGACCTCGGCCGTTCCGTCCGCCGCATTCCCGAGCTGCAGCAGCGGGGAATCGACGCCGATGCCGGGAATATCCAACGTGACGGGTGCCGAGGCGGGTAGTACCGGACCGGTCGGTGCCGGCGCGGGGGGTGCCGCAGTCGGCGCCGGTGCTGCCGTCGTGGCCGCTGGTGGGGCTGTTGAGGCCGTGGCCGAGGCGGTAGCCGACAACGTGGAGACCGCCACGGACTCCGGCGGTACGGACTGCGCCGCGGGGCCGGACGCCGTTCCGCAGCCGGCAAGGAGAATGAGGGCGGCCGCCGCGGACGCGATGAAACGTCCGCGGCGGCTGGTTTTGATGTTCATCGGAATAGGATTTTCCCTAGTCCTTGGCGCTCTTGGCGGACATCCGGCGGCCCACCAACAGGGCACCTCCGGCTGCCAGTACCAGAGCACCGCCGCCGGCGATCAGGCCCGCGTCAGGACTGGTAGTAGCGCTGGCGTGCGTTACAGCGTGGGTCACGCCGGTACCCGGGGCTCCTCCGGGCATGCTGGCCATCTGCGATACGGCGAGCGTTCCGCACAGGGCCGGCGAGGTAGCCGCAAGCGGCAGGGACGGAACCAGGTCGCTGGGCTCGGCCTGAGCCTTCGCGGACAGGGTTGCCGGATCAAGACCATGAACGACGACGACGGCCTTACCCGCCTGCAGCGAGGCAGCCGTGTCGGCGTTCAGCGTGAACGTGCGCTGATAGGTGTAATCGGAGCCCATTCCCGCCAATGTCAGGTCGGTACCCGCGGCGGGGCTGGTATCACCGCTGGTGGACAGGGTGGTTCCGATCATGCCGTAGGCAGGTCCGCCCTCCGTGGTGCTGATGACACCGTCGCCGTTGGCATCCGCAGCCGGTGTCGGGCACATGCCCTGAGCGCCGATGTGAATGTGCTGGACGTGCGGATAAGGTTTCCCGTTGAAGGATGCGGCCAGCCCGGCGACCTTCTCGGTGACGGTGGCCTGGTCCCCCGTCACGCTGATCATGACGGTGCCGCTGGCGTTGCTGCCATTGAGGGCCCCCAATGTTGTCTGGTACGACGTTGTGGTGTCGGCGGCGAGTGCGGGGCTGCCGGACATGGCCATGGCGCCCAGAGCCAGCGCCGGGACAATCAGAAATGCAGATTTCTTATTCATTAGAGGATCCTCTTCATTCGCGGTGGCGGCCCATTTCCGGGCGCGTCCACAGGGAATTCGGAGTGATGCGAGTCACGGATGGGTCCATTCCCGAAAAAGGACAAGACCCCGGCAAAAAATGCCGGGGTCCTGCACCGTGGATTCCCCACCGTTGGGAATCAGCGCGGAAGCGCCGGAGCTAGCTCTTGGACTGGCTCTTGGAATGCGAAGACACCGTTTTGGTGCTGCCGGCCTTCATATTCTCGGCGCCGATCATCCAGCCCTGCTGCTCCAAACTGGCGATGAAGCCGTGCAGCAGGTCCGCCGTCGTCGGATCCTCCTCATCGACCTGATCATGGACCTTGCGCATGGTGGCCACGGTCTTGTCCAGACGCTCGACCACCAGATCCACGGCCTCGGCCGTATCAATGAGGCCCTCCGGGAACTGAGGCAGCGAGGTGGTGCTGCTGACGGTTCCGCTGCGGCCGTCCGGAGCTGCCTGCAGCGCACGCATCCGCTCGGCCGTGACGTCGGTAAATTCGCGGGCAGCGGCGACAATCTCGTCCAGCTGCAGGTGCAGGTCGCGGAAGTTGGTTCCCACGATGTTCCAGTGCGCCTGTTTGCCCTGCACATGCAGTTCAATCAGGTCCACCAGGACGGCCTGCAGGTTCTTGGTCAGTGTCTTCGATGCCTTCATCATGACTCCTCAGGGGTTGACACAACTAATGAACAGTAACCTTATTGTCCGCGCGGTCGGGCGGCAAACCCGGCCGCGCGGTCGGGCAGCAAACCCGGCCCCGGCCGCTCAGGAAGGGGAGGCGGGCCTGCTGGCCTGACGGTAGCGCGTCATTTGCTGATAGCGCCGCTGCAGGCTTTCCCGGCGCGGTTTGCTCTCCGGATGTTTGGCATCCGGGGTTGCCGGCTCGGCGGTCAGATCAATGTGGACGGTGCCGTAGCGCCAGAGCAGCAGGTCATCGAGCAGCCGGTCCGGCCCCGGTGAATATCTATGATCCAGAGCCCGGCGGACGTCACTGATTGCCTGTGACTGCAGCACATCGACCAGCTCGATGGTCCGGACCAATCCGTGGGCCGCCAGCAGCTCCGCCGCCCAGCCCCAATCGTCGTCGGACTTCCGGTCAACGTGCGGCAGCAGGGTCTGCCAGACCTCCTTGACGCGGTTAGGCGTCAGCGGAACTGCCCCCTCCCCGTTCTCATCCCAGAAATTGGTCACCGTCTCATAGCGTTCGTGCAGTTCGGAAAAGGCGGTCTCCACCGTTTCCAGCATGGCCGCCGTTGCGGTGAACTGACGGTCAAAATAAGGGCTCCAGGCCCGCCGGTCCTGGGCCTTGAAACGGATGTCGTGCTCGATTTCGCTCCAGGCGTGCGCAAAAACGGTGCGGATCTGGCATTCAAAGAAATAGCTGCCGGTGGGCTTGGCCGAGGGGTCCAGGACCCGCTGATAATGCTTGACGACGTCATTTTGGATGGTGCGCAGGATCAGGTGCCGACTGGAGTACCCGTAAGTTCCGGACTCGATGGACCCGATGTCCTTTTCGCGGTCGCCGCGGCAGTCGAAGATACTGCGCTGGCGCTTGATCAGGTTGGCGGCGTCCGCATTCTCCGCCGGCAATGTGGTGATCACCCGGACACCGACGATATCCGTCAGGTTCCGCAGCGGGTCCGGGAACTGCAGGGCGGGTTCGGCCCCGGCCACCGGAGCCACCATTCGGGAGGCCTTCTCGCGGAAGGATTCCAGCGTCTTCGTTCGGCTGGTGAAAAACAGCGGCGTTGTTTCGGAGTCCTTGAAAATCCCGCGGATGCTCGCTTCAACGTCCCAAGTGACAAATTCCAGCTGGGGGCGGACCCGTTCATACTCGGCGACGCTGGCAGCCACCGCGGAGCGAAGCCGCTCGTCGAGTCTGTCCCAGTGGCTGCTCATGTAGGCCTTTCCTTGTCAGGCTTTTACGCGTAACACCACGCATTTTTTACGGGTAGCACCACGCTAGCACCAGCCGCGGACAGTACTACCAGCGGGGGGAATCGGTAGGCTCAATAACATGAGCGAAGTCCATGTCGGCATCAAGCCGTTTCTGCTGCTGGCCACCCGCGCCGACGAGGCGGCCGCGGACGGCGAATACGAGGCGTTCCTGCGTTTCGGTTCCCTGCCGCCCACCTCGCTGATACGCGTGCGGATGGAAGCCGGGCCGCTGCCCGCACTCGATCTGCGGGATTATTCCGGCGTGCTGGTAGGCGGTAGCCCGTTCAACGCCAGTGACCCGGTGCAGCATAAGAGCACCGTTCAGCTGCGCGTCGAGACGGAGCTTTCGGCCCTGCTGGACCGGATTGTGGCGGCCGACTTCCCGTTTCTGGGCGCTTGTTATGGCGTCGGAACCCTGGGCAGGCATCAGGGAGCAGTGATCGGCAGGCGCTTCGGTGAACCGATCGGGCCGGTGCAGGTGGCGTTGACGGACGAGGGCCTGCTCGATCCGCTGTTGGCCGGACTGCCGCAGAAGTTCAAGGCATTCGTCGGGCATAAGGAGGCCTGCACCGAGCTCCCCGCGCACGCGACGCTGCTGGCCTCGTCGGCGGCCTGCCCGGTGCAGATGTTCCGGATCAAATCGAACCTTTATGCTACGCAGTTCCACCCTGAACTGGATGTGGCGGGGTTGCTGACCAGAATCGATGTCTACCGGGACGCCGGTTACTTCCGCCCCGACCAGGTTGAGCAGGTACGCGCCGCCGTCCGGATGGAGAATGTGGACCAGCCCGAGCGGATCATCGGGAACTTTGTCCGGCGCTATGCCCGGTCGTGAGCCCCAACCCCCGGTGAAGACGCGCCTGGTGAAAAGATACGCGGCGATAACCCGCCCGGTTCAGGGGATCGACATGCCCGCGCGGTACAGCTATGGCGCCGACCCCAGCCAGTATGCGGAGCTCTATCTGCCGCGGGAGCGCAAATTTGCAGGCGTGGCCGTGGTGATCCATGGCGGGTACTGGCGCTCGCAGTACACGGCGGAGCTGGGCGCGCCGCTTGCCGAAGACCTTGCCCGCCACGGTGTTCCGGCGTGGAATCTGGAATACCGCCGTGCAGGCGGTGGTGGCGGCTGGCCGGAGACGTTCGAGGATGTCAGCGCCGGAATTGATACGCTGGCCGCGGCCGCGGCGGAGCATTCCCTGGATCTGTCCGCTGTGGTGGCGCTGGGACATTCCGCCGGAGGCCAGCTCGCGGTGTGGGCGGCCGGCCGGGATACACTGCCGCCGGACGCGCCGGGTCACTACCCCCGCGACCCGGCAGGCAGCACAACAGCGGTGCCGCTGACCGCCGTCGTCAGTCAATCCGGAGTGCTGGATCTGCGGCAGGGCATGGCAATGGGCCTGAGCGACGGAGCGGTCCGGAATCTTCTCGGGCGTTCCCCGGAATCCGATCCGGAACGGTACCGGTTGGCCGATCCGCTGCAGCACGTTCCGCTGCGCGTTCCGGTGTACGCGGTTTACGCTGCGGCCGACACCGCGGTCCCGCCGGCGATGTCCAGGGACTATGTGGCAGCGGCGACGGCAGCCGGAGCCGTTGCCGAGCTCATTCGGGTGCCGGGGGACCATTTTGACCTGATCGATATCCACAGCGATGCGTATGCCGCCTGCAGGGCACTGGTGCTGGCGGCCCTGCCGGCTCTCTGATCCGATGCCCTGCCCGGCCGGACCGAGCACTTCGTCATGCGGGACGCGCATCAGCGCGGATGGACCTAGGCTAAGAGCATGCTGACTGTCATTGGTGAGGCCCTGATCGACGAAGTGGTGCGCGGGACGCAGGAACCGGTCCCGCATGTTGGCGGCAGCCCGATGAACGTGGCGGTCGGGCTCGCTCGCTTGGGGCACCCGGTGCAGTTCCTGGGACGGTTTGGACACGATCCATACGGCACGCTGATTTCCGCGCATCTGCACGACAATTCGGTGCTGCTGCCCATTCCGCCGGACGACGAGCCCACCAGTATTGCCCGTGCCATCGTGGACGACGACGGCGCCGCCTCCTACGTGTTCGAGCTGGCCTGGGATCTTCCCGGCCTTGAGGACAGGCTGGATTTCCTGCTCGAGGCGACGACCGTGCTGCACACCGGTTCGATCGCGGCCATGCTCAAGCCCGGTAGCGGCCAGGTCCTCCGGGCCGTCCGGCGGGCACGCCCGCGGGCCACCATCTCGTACGATCCGAACTGCCGGCCCAGCATCATTGTCGACGCACATTATGCGCGGCTGGAGGCGGAGAAATTTGTCCGGCTGGCGGACGTGGTGAAGGCCTCCGATGAGGATCTGCGCTGGTTGTATCCGGAACTTGATCCGCTCACGGCGGCGCGGAACTGGCTCGCCATTGCCGACGCCGCTCCGGAGGAGTCCACGTCAGGGTTGGTTCCGGGGGTGGAGTTGGTTCCGGGGCAGGGGTTGGATTCGGCGACCGGCGTGGTTCCGGAGCCGGCACCGGTGTCCGCGACGGGGCCGGATGGTGGTTCCGCAGCCGCAGCCGCAGCCGCAGCCGCACCCACCGGCGCCGGCCGCGGGCCCGCCGTCGTCGTGGTTACCCGTGGTGCGGATGGACCGTGGGCCGTCTGCGCGGCCGGCGAAACGCAGGCCCGGGTCCCTCCAACGGACGTAGCGGACACGGTAGGGGCAGGGGATTCCTTTATGGCAGCGCTGCTCTCGGCTCTGGTGGACCGGGAGCTGGACGGTGCCCAGCGCCGGGACAGCCTGCATTCGATCAGCGCCGAGGAACTGGGACAGATTCTGCACTACGCCGCCGCGGCCGCGGCCGTGACGGTTTCCAGGCCCGGCGCGAATCCGCCGTCCCGCGAGGAGCTCCGCACGCGGATCGCGGCTCGGGCTGCGGCTCAGGCATGAGCCGCTTTCTCCGACCCGGCAGCAGCATGATAGCCGGCCGAGTCCACGTGCAGTCCGCACCAATAGCCGGGAACCGGCACCAATCCCGTCAATAGATAAGGAACATTCCGCCATGAATTCGTATGATCAGAACTCATATGATCCGTACGACGCGCTGCCCGAGGTCGGCAGTTTTACCGTCACCAGCGAGTCGATCCGGGACGGCCAGACGCTATCCGGGCCGCAGCTCGGTGCCGACGCCGGCGGCCAGGACATCTCCCCGCAGCTGTCCTGGAGCGGTATGCCGGACGAGACGGCGGGCTTTGCCGTCACCATGTACGATCCGGACGCGCCGACGGCCAGCGGTTTCTGGCACTGGGCAGTATGCAATATTCCGGTTACGGTGACGTCGCTGGACGCCGGCGCCGGCAGCGAGGGAGGCCAGGGGCTGCCGTCGGGGGCCCTCACCTTGAAAAATGACGGCGGTTTTGCCGGCTTTATGGGAGCCTCGCCGCCGCCCGGGCACGGCCCGCACCGATACATGGTGATGGTGCATGCGGTGGACGTGCCGGATCTGGGGCTGCCGGAAACCGCCTCGGCGGCGTCGCTGGGGTTCAACCTGTTCTCGCACACGCTGGGACGGGCCCGGATCACCGGGATCTTCGAACGCTAGGGTCAACGGCATGGACTTTTCTCTCTCGCCTCGGAGCACCGAACTGTGCGAACGCGTGGGTGCTTTCATCCGCACCGAAATTGTTCCGGTTGAACGTGACTATGAGCGCGATCTTGCCGCGGCGCGTGTCAAGGGCCTGCAGTGGAGGCCGCTTCCGGTTCTCGCGGAGCTGCAGGCGAAGGCGCGAGGGCAGGGGCTGTGGAACCTGTTCCTGCCGGCGGGCCATGAGAATGTCATCGCTCCCCGCTACCTGCCGCCGGGGGGTGCCGGCCTGAGCAATGTGGACTATGCACCGGTCGCCGAGCGCACCGGACACTCCTTTCTGGCCCCACTGGCCTTCAACTGCAATGCCCCGGACAGCGGAAATATGGAGGTATTGATTAAATACGGCTCCGCGCAGCAGCGTGAAGAATGGCTGGAGCCGCTGTTGGACGGCCGCATCCGCAGCGCGTTCGCCATGACCGAACCAGGCGTGGCCTCCTCGGACGCGACAACGATGGAAACGACAGCTACCGTATCCCGCGACGGGGTCACAGTGAACGGGCGCAAATGGTGGGCCACCGGGATCGGCCATCCGGACTGCGGGATCCTCCTGGTGATGGCGCTGACCGATCCTGCGGCACCCCGGCATGCCCGGCACTCGATGGTCCTGGTGCCGCGGGCGGCTGCGGGCGTAAGAGTTGAACGGATGCTGCCCACCATGGGGATTTATGATGAACCGGGCGGCCACGGCGAGGTCTCCTTCACCGATGTCCGCGTGCCGCTGGCCAACGTGATCGCTGGGCCAGGGCAGGCTTTCGGCATTGCGCAGGGCCGTCTTGGCCCCGGCCGGGTCCACCACTGCATGCGTCTGGTCGGACTGGCCGAGCGGGCTTTGGAACTGGCCTGCCGCCGGGCGCTGAGCCGGACCGCCTTCGGTAAACCGCTGGCCGATCTGGGCGGAAACCGGGAACGGATCGCCGAGGCGCGGATCGCCATCGACCAGGCACGGCTGCTGGTGCTGCACGCCGCCTGGCTGCTGGACAGCAAAGGCCCGGATGGCGCCGTCAGCGAGGTCAGCCAGATTAAGGCGGTGGTGCCGGGCATGGCGCAGCAGGTCATCGACATGGCGATCCAGCTGCACGGCGGGGCGGGGCTGTCCGACGATTTCCCGCTGGCCGCCGCGTGGACCCAGGCCCGTGCGCTGCGGCTGGCCGACGGACCCGATGAGGTGCACCGCAGTGTCGTGGCCGGCCGCGAACTGCACAAATACCGGACCGCAATGCAGCAGCGCGCATGACCGATCCCGCCGGTTCCCGCGCCGTGCGTGCCGAAGATGCCTTCGACGTCGCCGCCGTCGCCCGCTGGCTCCGGCGGCACGTCCCCGAGCAGGAGGGATTTGAGCCGCCGGAATTCGACAGTGTCCCGGAGGTACGTCAGTTTTCCGGCGGCGCGTCGAACCTGACCTATCTGCTCAGTTACCCGCAGCGGCAGCTGATCCTGCGGCGGCCACCCGCCGGCAGCAAGGCCAGGGGCGCGCACGATATGCACCGCGAATTCCACATTCAGCGCCAGCTCAAGCCCGTATTCGGTTTCGTGCCGACGATGATCGCGTTTTGTGATGACCCGTCCGTTCTGGGTTCGGATTTTTATGTCATGGAGCGGCTGGACGGGACCATTCTGCGCGGCGACCCGCCCGAGGGGTTCGACCTTGGCCCGGGGCGGGCCCGCGCGCTCTGCATGGACGTGCTGGACCGGTTGGTGGAGCTGCACAATGTGGACCCGGAGGCCGCCGGGTTAAGCGGTATCGGCAAGGGGGACGGCTATGTCCGCCGCCAGGTGGAGGGCTGGTCGCAGCGGTATGTCAGGGCCCGGACCGAGGACTCCGGGGGCTTTGAGGCGGTGATGGCATGGCTGGCGGCGAATCAACCGGCCGATGTGCGCAGCTGCGTGATCCACAATGACTTCCGGCTGGACAATGTTGTTCTGGCGACGGATGATCCGCTGCTGGACGGCCCGGCGCGGGAAGCGCCGCTGCGCGTGGCCGGTATTCTCGACTGGGAAATGGCGACGCTTGGCGACCCGCTGATGGACCTCGGCGGTGCGCTCGCGTATTGGGTCCAGGCCGATGATGATGCGGTCTTTCAAAGCTTCCGCAGGCAGCCGACGCATCTGCCGGGGATGCTGACCAGGGCCGAGGTTGTTGAATACTACAGCTCACGCACGGCACTCGCCCTGAGTTCCGCCGACTGGACATTTTATGAGGTGTTCGGTCTATTCCGCCTCGCCGTGATCGCCCAGCAGATCTATTACCGGTACTTTCACGGACAGACCACCAACGAGGCCTTTTCCCAGCTGCACCGGGCCGTACGGTATCTCGAGGAGCGCTGCGCCATGCTGATCGGGTCCGCCGGCGTCGGATAGCCTTGAGTATGCGTTTAATTGCCAGCGACATTGACGGTACGATCCTCGGACACGATGGAAAAATCAGTGCCAGAACGATCGATGCGTTCCGTGCCGCCGCGGACGCGGGCATGGAGATTGTCTTCGTCACAGGGCGGCCGCCGCGCTGGCTCGATCCGCTGCGCGAGCAGATCGGCCACACCGGCACCGTGATCTGCTCCAACGGGGCCGTGGTCTACGATCTGGTCCGCGAACGGGTCGTGTCCTCCCATCTGCTGCCGCTGGCGTCGGTGCTCGAGGCCCGGCAGATCATCAAGGGGCTGGTGCCGGATTCGGTGTTCGCCGTCGAAACGCTGGAGGGCTTCCACCTGGAGCCCGGCTTCCTGCAGCCCGACTCGCTGGACCTGCTGAGCCAGGTCACACCCGCTCCGCTGCAGGAAACGGTCACCGCGCAATCCGCTGTGGTCAAATTCCTGGCCGTCACCCGGAACAGCACGGCCGACGCGTTCCTGGCCCGGGTCTGTCCTCAGATCGACCGGCTGCTGGCGGTGACCCATTCGGCCGCCACGGCCGCCATGCTCGAGATGGGCCCGCACGGCATCAACAAGGCGGTGACGCTGGCCGAATATGCCGCATCCCGGGGAATCGATGCCCGGGACGTGGTGGCGTTCGGAGATATGCCCAACGACATTGAGATGCTCCGCTGGGCCGGTGCCGGGTATGCGATGGCCAGCGGCCATGAACTGGCGCGGGCGGCCACGACGCTGCTGGCCCCGGATTTCGCGGACGACGGCGTTGCCCAGGTTCTGGAGGAACGTCTGGCGGCGCTCACTACGGGAACCCGAGGCCAGCGTTAGCAACCGGGGTCGGGGGAGTCCTCCTACCGGAGGGGGAATGACCGGACGGTAAATCCTCCCACACCTGGAATAAGTCCAGTAGCGTGGACGTGTGAGCAGAACGCTGCCATTCCTCGCGTCAACGGCCCCGGTGGCGTTCGCGCACCGCGGCTTTTCCCGGGACGGCGTGGAAAATTCACTCGCTGCCTTCCGGGCCGCCGTCGAACTTGGTTTTGACTATCTGGAGACGGACGTACGGACAACGGCCGACGGGGTGCTGCTGGCCTTCCATGACTCGACGCTGGAGCGGGTCACGGACGGCACCGGCAAAATCTCCACGCTGCCGGCGTCGCGGGTGGCACACGCGAAGATCCGCGGCCGGGAGACCATCCCCACTTTCGCGGAGCTGGTGGCCGCGCTGCCGGCCGTGCGGATGAACCTGGATGTCAAGGACGGCGGATCGGTGCAGGCGCTGGCCGCCGCGATCGAGGAATTCGGCCTGCATGACCGGGTCTGCGTGGCCTCGTTCTCCGACCGGCGGCGGCGAGCGGTGCTCAAACGGCTCTCCCGGCCCACGGCCAGTTCGGCCGGCGTGGTTTCGCTGGCGGCGTTCATCGTTTTGGGCCCGTGGCTGCCGAAACCGCTGCTGCGCCGGATTCTGCACGACGTGGACTGTATCCAGGTGCCGGTGCGGTACCGGTCCCTGCTCGTGGTCACGCGGAGGTCGGTCGCCCGCGCCCATGCGCTGGGGCTGAAGGTCCATGTCTGGACCATCGACGATCCGCTGCAGATGCACGAGCTCTTTGACCTTGGCGTGGACGGCGTGATGACGGACCGCGCCGATCTGCTGGCCGAGGTGATGCGGGAGCGCGGGTACTGGCCGAGGTGATATCGGCACGCGGGTACCGGCAGAGGGTCCTGGGCCCTTGAAGCGGCAGATACCGGCCATTCGTGCGCGCCCGGGACAGCTGGCAGGATAGAGCCATGCGGATTCTCATTGCACCGGACAAATTTAAAGGAACCCTGACGGCCCTCGAGGCGGCCTCGGCGATGGCCGAGGGCGTCCTGCGCGTGTATCCGGAGGCAGTTGTCACCACCCTGCCGATGGCCGACGGCGGCGAGGGGACCTTGGAAGCAGCCCTGGCCTCAGGCTTTGAGGAGAAGCTCAACGCCGTTGTCGGGCCCATCCTCAAGCCCGTGGGTGCCGCCTGGGCCATCAAGGGGCCGATGGCGGTGATCGAAACCGCGCAGGCCAGCGGCTATTTGCTCTCCGAGCCGACCCGGGAGAACGCCCTGCGTGCCCATTCCTACGGCTGCGGGCAGCTGATCGCCGCCGCTCTGGATGCCGGTGCCACCGAAATCATCATCGGACTTGGTGGGTCCGCCATGACGGATGCCGGGAGCGGTGCGCTGCGGGCGCTCGGGCTGAAACTGCTGGATACGCAGGGAAATCTGGTGCCGCTTGGCGGCGGGGCGCTGGTGGATGTCTCCGCCGTCGATGCCAGCGGACTGGACCCCCGGCTGTCCACGGCCCGGATCCGGCTGGCCGTCGACGTGGACAATAAGCTATACGGCCCCGACGGAGCGGCACACGTGTTTGCCCCGCAAAAAGGTGCGGATCCCGAGGCGGTGGAGCTACTGGACGCGGGTCTGCGGAACCTGGCCTCGGTCGTCCGGTCCTGCACCGGTAAGGACATTGATGTGCCCGGCGCGGGCGCGGCCGGTGGCTTCCCGTCGTTGTTCCTCGCCTATACCCGCGCGGACATCGAGGGCGGCTTCGCGCTGGTGGCCGAGCTGACCGGCCTGCACGCCGCGCTGCAGGACGCGGATCTGGTCATCACCGGAGAGGGGTCGCTGGACGTTCAGTCGCTGTCCGGCAAGGCCCCCATCGGCGTGGCCGACGCCGCCAACGCGCTCGGACTGCCCGTCGTCGTCGTCGCCGGTCGGATTGAAGTGACTGAAGCCCAACTGGCCGAACACGGTGTGGTGGCTGCCGCGAGCGCCGCCGACGTGGCACGTTCGGGCGACGAGGCGCAGCGCCATGCCGCGCGATATGTCGCGCTTGCCGCCGCCGAGGCGCTGAACGGGATCTGACCGGCGTCTGAACGGCATCGGCCGGCGTCTGAACGGCATCGACGGGCGTATGTCAGCCTCAAGGACGAGGTAGTAGCGGCGCCCGTCCACACCGCGCCGGTTAGATTTCGGCGCCGCGGGAATCCGGGCCCAGTGCGTCCGGTGCATCGGTTTCGGGATCGCGGGGGTCCGTGGCCGTCCCGCGCCACCGGGCCAGCGCATTCATGCCGTGGTAGATTACCAGGGCCGCGGCAGTGCCCAGCGCAATGCCGGCAAACTGCAGCCCGCCGATGCTCCAGGTATAGTCCGCGACACCGATAATGAGGGCGACGGCGGCTGTGGTCAGGTTAGCGGGGTTGGAAAAATTCACCTTGTTCTGTACCCAGATGCGCACGCCGAGCACGCCGATCATGCCGTAGAGCATGGTGGCCGCCCCGCCGAGCACACCGGCCGGAACCGTGGCGATCAGTTCCCCGAATTTGGGCGAGAAGCTCAGCAGCAGGGCGGCGATGGCGGCTACCCAGTACGCTGCCGTCGAGTAGACCCGGGTGGCGGCCATGACGCCGATGTTCTCCGCATACGTGGTGGTGCCTGAACCGCCGCCGAACCCGGCCAGCGTGGTGGCCACGCCGTCGGCTATCAGCGCACGCCCGGCCAGCGGATCCAGATTCCTGCCGGTCATCAGCGCTACGGATTTCACGTGCCCGATGTTTTCCGCGACCAGCACCAGCACCACCGGCACGAACAGGCCGACCACCGCCAAATGGAATGCGGGCGTCTGGAAATGCGGCAGGCCGATCCACGCCGCGGCGTCCACGGTGTTGTAGTTGACCTCGCCGCGCAGAATGGCCGCCACGTAGCCCGCCACCACGCCGGCCAGGATCGACAGCCGGCCCAAAATGCCCCGGAACAGCACGCTGGCCAGGATGATGACCAGCAGCGTAATGATGGCCGTGACGGGGGCAGCGGCGAAGTTGTTTTTCGCGGACGGCGCGAGGTTCAGACCGATCAGCGCCACGATGGTGCCGGTCACGGCGGGAGGCATGATCCTGTTGATCCATGCCGCGCCGAAGCGCTGCACGATGACGCCGATGATCGCCAGCACGATGCCGGCCATCACCACTCCGCCCAATGCGCCGGCGACGCCGAACTGGGCTTGCGAGGCCGTGATGGGGGCAATGAACGCAAAGCTGGAACCCAGATAGCTGGGCACCCGGCCGGCGGTCATGATCAGAAACAAGATGGTGCCGACGCCGGAAAAGAAGAGCGTGGCGGCCGGCGGCATGTGCGTCAGAATGGGCACCAGGAACGTCGCACCGAACATGGCGACGACGTGCTGCAGCCCGATTCCGATGGTCCGAGGCCAGCTCAGCCGCTCATCGGGGGAGACGACGGTGCCGGGTTTGATGGTCTTTCCGTCGCCGTGCACGGTCCATTTGGTGCTGCGCATGCTCATTGCTGTGTCCTTCCTCGTTTTTGGCCGAAGCTAAGACTACCCGCACGCCGGATCCCCGCGGTGCGTGCGAGCGGCGCGTGCGCGCCGGTGCCTCTGGCGGCAGCCGGGAGGGGAGCCAATACGATGGAGTTATGTCAGGACACGACCATACGCACGGCCATCCGCACGGCGCAGGCACCTCGCATCAGGGCCGGCTGGCCGTGGCGCTGGGGATCACCTTGCTGGTCTTTGTCTTCCAGCTGGTGGGAGCCTGGCTGACAGGTTCGCTGGCGCTGCTCTTCGACTCCGCGCATGTGCTCACCGACGCGTCCGGGCTGGCCATGGCGCTGCTGGCCGCCCGGCTGATGTCCCGGCCCGTCTCGGACCGGAGGACCTGGGGATTTGCGCGGGCCGAGGTGCTGGCGGCTACGGCGCAGGCAGCGGTGCTGCTCGCCGTCGGGCTGGTGGTACTGGTGGAGGGTATCCAGCGGCTGATCAACCCGGCGCCGATTGCGTCCACCGAAATGGCGGTTTTCGGGGCGATCGGTCTGGCCGGCAACGTGATCTCACTGCTGGTGCTCGTCGGAGGACGCGGCCATAATTTCAACATGCGCGCCGCCTTCCTTGAGGTGGTCAATGACGCGCTCGGCTCGGTCGCCGTCATCATCGCGGCCGTGGTGATCTCGCTGACCGGCTGGCTGCAGGCGGATGCGGTCGTGGCGATGCTGATCGGTGTGCTGATCCTGCCGCGCACTTTCAAGTTACTGCTGGAAACCATCAGCGTACTGCTGGAATCGACACCGGCGGGGCTGGATCTGGCGAGCGTCCGGCAACACATTCTCGAGGTGCCGCATGTGCTGGCCGTGCATGATCTGCACGCCACTCAAATCGCCAGCGGGCTGCCCGTGCTCACGGCTCATGTGGTGGTGGACGACGGCTGCTTCCATGATGGGCACGCTCCGCAGATGCTCGATCAGCTGCAGCAGTGCGTCGCCGGACATTTTGATGTCAGCATTGAACATTCCACCTTCCAGCTGGAACCCGCCGGCCACACCGCGCACGAACATGGAGTCCACTCCTGACCCCTCATCGATATCGCAGTTAAGGCCCATGTTCCCCGGGAACATGGGCCTTAACTGCGATATCGATGAGACGGACGTGGTCGACCACCTACCTTTGGCGGTCTGCCAGGCCCGGCGGCGCGGTTTAGATGAGCCTCGTCAGAGAATATTTGCTATTGCCACCCACTGCAGGGAGGCCTAAACTATACTGTTCAGGCCTGTGGCCTCCTTGGAGTGAGGGCTGCGGCGCACCTTCGACTTGGCGCGAAGGAGTCGGCCATGAAGTCGACCGGGAATTTGACGAGGAATTGACCGTGTTCGGCATGAGTCAGCCGCGGTCTCCCCCGTTCGCGGCAGTCGATCGGTTGAGCATCCACATCCTGCGGTCCGGTTGATACCGCGTCCCGTGAGGGCGCCGTTCGCCGGAGCCTCATGCTCCTCGCACCGGCTGGGGGGCCGAGAGAGCCCGTAAACCTCGTTCTGAATCTGAGGAAGAACAATGAAAGCTCTTCGTACCTTATTGGGCGTAACAACCGCCATGATTGCACTGGTGTTCAGTGCCGGAATAGCCGACGCCGCTCCATCGTCATCCGCCAGCTGTACGGACGGAACCATCGCCTCCGGCACCTATTCCAGCATTACGGTGAGCGGGACGTGCGCCATCCTGGACGGGGCGGTGGTCACCGTACATGGCCCGGTGATTCTCCTGCCCAACGCGAATCTGAAAGCGATAACGGCGTCGACAGTGCGGGTCACCGGCAACATTCTGGTGGGCGTCAACGCGCGGCTTGGTCTGGGCTGTTCCTACGGCATGACGCTGCCGCCCTTCCCGGGAGGTCCGGTGTTCTGCACCGGGGTATCCCATGACCAGGTGGACGGGAACATCGTCGCAGACCGGCCGTTGACATTGATAATCGATGGAATCACCGTCAACGGAAATATTGTATCGAACGGCGGTGGACGGGCCCTCACCGGCCCGGATGCCAGCACGTGCGAGGAACGGCCGGGGGCGCTGAACTTCCCGATCAAGGACAATACGATCAACGGCAACGTGGTTCTGGCCGGTTGGCAGGGCTGCTGGAACGGGTACATCCGCAATGTCCAGCACGGCAACGCCGTCATAGTCAACAACCGCACCAGCGATCCGGACTCCACGGAAATAGTGACCAACCAGATCACGGGCAACCTTGTCTGCTCCGGCAACACTCCGGCCCCTCAGGTCGGTGACTCGGAAGGACTCCCGAACGCCGTTACGGGAGCCAAGGTCGGACAGTGCGCGGGGCTGTAGTGCACAGCGGAATCCCTCATCCATAACGTAGTTAAGGCCCATGTTTATCGCGAACATGGGCCTTGACTACGTTATGGATGATACGGACGCGGTCGAGCACTGGGTCGGGTGGGCGCAGCTTCGGTGATCGACCAGGGCCACCCGCTGCCGCGTGGAGACCCTGCCGCGTGGAGACCCTGCCGCGTGGGCACGCTGCTTAGGAGATGACGCCGTCGACCAGCGCCTTGGCCTCGGCCTGGACCTGCTTGAGGTGTTCGTCGCCCTTGAACGACTCCGCGTAGATCTTGTAGACGTCCTCGGTGCCGGAGGGCCGGGCGGCAAACCAGGCGCTGTCCGTAGTGACCTTCAGACCGCCGATGGCCGCGCCGTTCCCCGGTGCCTCGGTGAGCTTGGCGGTGATCGTTTCCCCTGCGAGGGTGGTGGCTGTGACGTCCGAGGCGGAGAGCCTGCCCAGCGCCGCCTTCTGCTCGCGGGTTGCGGCGGCGTCAATGCGGGCGTACGACGGCGAACCGAAGCGGGCGGTCAGGTCGCCGTAATGCTGGGACGGCGTTTTGCCGGTCACCGCAGTGATCTCGGAAGCCAGCAGCGCCAGCAGGATGCCATCCTTGTCCGTGGTCCAGACCGAGCCGTCCTTCTTGACAAACGATGCTCCAGCGGATTCTTCGCCGCCGAAGACACCCTCACCGGAAAGCAGCCCGGGCACGAACCATTTGAAGCCCACCGGGACTTCCACCAGCCTCCGTCCCAGATCCGCCGCCACCTTGTCAATGATCGACGACGAGACGAGGGTCTTGCCCACGCTGGCCGTCTTGGGCCACAGCTCACGGTGCGTATACAGATACTGAATCGCGACGGCGAGATAGTGGTTCGGATTCATCAAACCTGCATCCGGGGTGACGATTCCGTGCCGGTCCGCGTCGGCGTCGTTGCCGGTCGCGATGTCGTACCTGGCGCGGCCGGCAGGATCCTTGCCGGAGCCGTCGGGCAGCAGGGTCTGGATCAGCGACGCCATCGCGAACGGGGACGAGCAGTCCATCCGGATCTTCTCATCCCAGTCGAGCGTCATGAACGCCCACTGCGGATCGATGGTCGGGTTCACCACGGTCAAATCGAGGTTGTGGCGCTCGCCGATCTCGCCCCAGTAATCCACCGACGCGCCGCCCATCGGATCGGCGCCGATCCGCACGCCGGCATTGCGGATGGCGTCCAGATCGAGGACCGAGGGCAGGTCGTCAACGTAACTGCTCAGGAAGTCGAACTTTCCGGTGGATTCCGCGGTCAGTGCATCCGCCAGAGGTGTGCGGTTAACACCCCGCAGGCCGTTTTCCAACAGGTCATTGGCGCGGTTTGCAATCCAGCCGGTGGCGTCCGTGTCCGCCGGCCCGCCGTGCGGGGGATTGTACTTAAAGCCGCCGTCTCCGGGCGGATTGTGCGAGGGGGTCACGACGATGCCGTCCGCCTGCCCCGATCCCGGTCCGCGGCCGCGGTTGTAGGTCAGGATGGCATGTGAGAGGGCCGGCGTCGGGGTATATCCGTGCCGGGCATCGATCAGCACCTGCACGCCGTTGCCGGCCAGCACCTCCAGGGCGGTGTTCTGCGCCGGCTCGCTCAGGGCATGCGTGTCCTTGCCCAGAAACAGCGGTCCGGTGATTCCCTGACCCGCCCGATACTCCACGATCGCCTGCGTGATGGCGGCGATGTGGCCTTCGTTGAAGGAAGCCTTCAGGCTGGACCCGCGATGGCCGGACGTACCGAAGGCGACCCGTTGGGCGGGATCGGCCAGATCGGGTTTCACATCGTAGTAGGCATCGAGGAGGGCGGTCAGGTCGACAAGGTCCGAGGGAAGGGCAACAGTGCCCGCGCGGCTAGACATGGTTCCAGCATGCCAGAGGGAAACGCCGATTGGCGCAATTCGGCCGAATCCGGCACAACTGCTTTGGTTAGTGCACCCCGGCCATCAACCGCTTGATCGGCTTGGACGCCAGAGCCAGCACCACGCCCAGCACGATCGCCGCAATGCCGATCACGGCAAAGTAGGGGGTCTCATTGTCTTCCCGGTAGTAGCCGGCAAAGACACCGGAGAGAGCCGTGCCCAAGGCGACGGAAAGGAAAAACAGCGCGACCATCTGCGTGTGAAACGCCCGCGGCGCCAGTTTGGTGGCCAGCGACAAACCCACCGGGGAGAGCAGCAGTTCCGCGAAGGTGAACAGCAGCAGAATCCACACCAGGGCCAGCAGCGGCACCGACGCTATCCCGGCAACCGGGATGAAGCTCAGGTAGGCCAGTCCCATGATCACCAGTGCGGCCGCGAACTTGATGGGCGTGGTCCATTGGCGGGAACCGAGCCTGGTCCACAGCGCGGCAAAGACGCCGGCAAAGATGATGATGAACACCGGGTTGATCGACGTAGCCCAGCTGGCGGGCATTTCCCAGCCGAACAGATTACGGTCCAGACGCTTGTCGGCGTAAAGTGCCACCACGGTGAACTGCTGCTGGAACAGGGACCAGAAAGCAGCGCTCGCGATGAACAACGGGATAAATGAGTACACCCTGCTGCGCTCCACCGCATTGACCTTCCGGCTGGAGAGGATGACGACGAAATAGGCGACCGTCGCCAGGACGACGACGCCGACAACAACCCATTTCAGGTTTGCCGCGGTCACTACGCCGATCAGCACGGCAAGCACAATCAGCACGACGGCTGCCGCGGCGATAACGATCATCATCGGGTAGCGGCTGCGCGGCAGCGGATTGGCAACGAGGTGTGCCTCTTCCGGAAGGTTTTTACGCGTCAGTCCGTACTGGGTCAGTCCGATCGCCATGCCGACGGCGGCGGCACCGAAGCCATAGTGGAAACCAAGCGTGGTCTGCAGCAGCCCGGTGAGCAGCGGACCGATCAGGCCGCCGATGTTGATACCCATGTAGAAGATCGAGAATCCGGCGTCCCGGCGGTCATCCATTTCGCCGTACAGCGAGCCGACCAGCGACGTGGCATTGGCTTTCAGCCCACCGGAGCCGACGGCGATCATGATCAGGCCCGTTGCCAGGCCCGCGGCACCGGGCAGCAGTGCCAGCGAGATGTGGCCGGCCATGATCATCATGGCGCTGTAGAACAGCACGCGTTCCGAGCCCATGAGCCGGTCAGCCACCCAGGCTCCCAGGATCGTGGACAGATACACGCCGCCACCGTAGGCGCCCACGATCCCCAGCGCGACGGTGTCTTTGATTCCCAAGCCGCCTTGCGTGGCGGTGTAATACATGTAGTAGGCAAGGATGCCCTGCATGCCGTAGAACGAGAACCGCTCCCAGAGTTCGACACTGAACAGATTCAGCAGCATCTTGGGTTGGCCGAAAAATGACTTGTCCGTGGACGGCTTAGGCGCCCCGGCGGAGGTATGTGTTGTACTCACTTGCCCTATTTTCGCACTCCATGGCCCCGGGGTCACCTTTTACGATCCTCCGCACCCGCAGGATGCTGTCAGTACGGAGCTATAGGCTGGAGGCACAAGGCCCGGCGACCGGTAGGAGAGCAAGATGGCTGACATTCCCAGTACAGAGGCGACAGCACTGAATGAAGGGTCCAGGATACTTGACGTCCGGGAGGACTACGAGTGGGAGGCCGGCCACATTGCGGGCGCGCTGCACATACCCCTGGACCAGATCCCGGCAAGGTTGGACGAGCTGGATCCGGATGAGGATCTGAATATCATCTGCCGCACCGGCGGGCGCTCCTCGCGGGCCACGATCTGGCTGGGGGAAAACGGCTATTCCGCCGTGAACGTGACCGGCGGCATGGGTGCCTGGATTGACGCCGGACGCGCCATCATGTCCGAGAATTCGCAGCCGCCCCGGGTGCTCTGACTCCGGGCCGGAACGGATACGGCGACCTCGCCGGGGCATCTGTTCCGGCCGGGGCAATGAAAGTAAGCTTGGCCTACCCCCTCCCGGGGGCGTGCATTGAAAGAAGGGCGATTCAAATGAGCGAAAGTCACACGTCGAAGGACAGCAGCAACGACGGCACCATCATCAACCCCGGTGCCCAATACGAGCGTGACGACTCGGTGGGCGATGCGGCGGATGACGCCAATGAACTGCGCTTCAGCGAAGAAGAAGAGCTGATTACCGAGCAGGGTCGTCCCGATGCGCCCGCCGGTGAGAAAGGTACAGACGCGGCCCCGGTCGTGCACTAAAACTGCCTGCACTAAGCGGCTTGGGCCTTAACCCGGACCAGCAAGGCCTTAGGCTCGACGGCGACGGTCACCTTTGTTGCTTTGCCGAAGATGTCGCCGTCGAGCTGGGTTTCCTCAGGGACAGCGGTGCGGATGGTGATTTTCTCCGCCCGGTAATAATCGATCACGGGCAGCCGTCCGTTATGCTGGAGGACGATCTTCACGGCCATGGCGGCCCAGCCGAGCGCGCTGCGCGGGCTGGCCACCACCACATCCAGCACGCCGTCGTCGATCAGCGCGTTGGGCACGAAGTCGATGCCGCCGGGCAGCAGGCCGCAGTTGGCAAAAAGCACTGTACGGACCTTGCGCTGCTGCGGATCCTGATCATCCATCGCGATGCTGATTTTTTTGCGCCGGCCGGGCAGATGTCTCATCCCAGCCTCACTGTAGGCCAGCCAGCCCACCGTCTTCTTCAGCCGGCTTCGGGTATCACCGACGACCTCGGCGTCCATTCCGAGCCCGGCAATAACCAGGAAGGCGTGCTTGGAGCTGGCTCCCGTGACGGAATTTTCGATGGCCATGGTGGCCGTATCAATGTGCCGCTGGTGGCCGAACAGGGCGGTCTGGACATCACTGTGGATGTCGTTGATCTGCAGGCCAAGGTTTCTGGCCAACAGATTGCCGGTCCCCAGCGGAATCACGCCCATCGGCACCTGGGTATGCCGCATCACCTCTGCCACCGCGCGCACCGTGCCGTCCCCGCCGCCCACTACAACGACGTCGGCCCCGTATTCCAGCGCCTGCCGGGCCTGTGAGTATCCCGGGTCCTCCCTCGTGGTTTCGAGGAAGAGCGGCTCCTTCCAGCCGGCCAGGGCAGCGGAACGAAGAATGAAAGTCCTGGCATCAGTTGCGCCGGTCTTCGCCGGGTTAAGGATGACGGCCACCTTCTGCTTGCCGGTCTGGCCCTTGTGCGGGATCTCCCCAACGGCGCTGCGGGTATGCTTTTGCGCCAGCTTGCGCACCCCCCACCAGCTGGCGATCAGGAAGGCAAGTGACGCGGTGACGATGATGAGGACCAGAACCCATGTTGGCATAATCCTCTAACAATAGCCGTTCGGACAACGCCGCCCGGGCTCGTTGCGCACGGTCTGCATCCTGGGGCGTGGGCTATTGGATACCCTTAGACGGTGATCGATGTCAGAGACCTCAGCGAAAACCCCGACGTTTACCGAGCCAGCCAGCGCGCCCGCGGCGGTGATGCATCCGTTGTCGAGGAGATTATCGCCGCTGATGCCGCCCGCAAGACCGCCATCAGCACCTATGAAGCGCTGCGTGCCGAGCAGAATGTCTACGGCAAAAAGGTGGCACAGGCCAAGGGCAGCGAAAAGCAGGCGCTGCTGGCCGAGGTCAAGGAGCTGTCAGAGCGGGTCAAGGCAACGTCCGCGCAGGCCGAGGCTGCCGCGGCTGCGCAGGATGCGCTGGTCCGGGGGATGCCGAACCTGATAACAGACGGTGTGCCCGCCGGTGGGGAGGATGACTTCGTGGTGCTGCGGACCGTCGGAACTCCGCGGGACTTCGCCGCCGAAGGGTTCAAGCCAAAGGACCATCTGGAGATCGGCGAGCTGATCGGCGCCATCGACATGGAGCGCGGCGCGAAGGTTTCCGGTTCGCGTTTTTACTTCCTGAAGGGCGTCGGGGCGCGGCTGGAACTGGCGCTGCTGCAGCTGGCCATGGACCAGGCCATCGAAGCCGGCTTCATCCCGATGATCACACCCACCCTGGTGCGGCCGGAAACGATGGCCGGCACCGGCTTCGACGTCAAGCATGACGCGGAAATCTACCGGCTGGCCGAAGATGATCTGTACCTGGTGGGAACCTCGGAGGTGGCACTGGCCGGCTACCACGGGGATGAGATCCTTGATCTGTCCGGCGGCCCGCTGCGCTACGCCGGCTGGTCTTCCTGCTATCGCCGTGAGGCCGGCTCGCACGGCAAGGATACCCGCGGCATCATCCGGGTCCATCAGTTCAACAAGGTGGAAATGTTCACCTACACCACGGTGGAGGAGGCCGCGGCGGAGCACCAGCGTCTGCTGGCCTGGGAAGAGGAGATGCTGGCCAAGGTCGGGTTGCCGTACCGGGTCATCGACACAGCGGCCGGAGATCTGGGCCAGTCGGCATCGCGCAAGTTCGACTGCGAGGCATGGGTGCCGACGCAGGACGCTTACCGCGAGCTGACGTCGACGTCCAACTGCACCACGTACCAGGCCCGGCGGCTGAATATCCGCGAACGCGCAACAGCCGAAACCGGGGGCAAAGAGGGCAAGGGGGCTACCCGCGCGGTGGCCACGCTGAACGGCACCTTGGCCACCACCCGCTGGATCGTCGCCATCCTGGAACATCACCAGAACCCGGATGGCTCCGTCAATGTCCCCGCCGCGCTGCGCAAATACCTCGGCGGCCTGGAAGTCTTCCCGGTTCTCTAGCCATCTCAAGAACCCCCGCGCACGGGGAAGATGAATACCAACACTGTGGATATCGCTGTGGGTATTCACCCGCTGTTCATTGCTGCTGTGACCTGTTTCCTAGGCATTTGCGGACGCGTCTGCTTGACTTGTTCAATGACTATTTCGACTGAATCCGCAGTCTCTGGCATCGATGACCAGAGGAACAACCGAATCAACGCCAATCCCGCCGCCCATCTTGTCGCCTTGGATGTGGACGGCACTCTGGTCGACCACGATGGCCGTATGAGCGACACGGTCCGTGGGGCAGCACGCGACGCCGTGGCCGCCGGGCACGAGATCATTATCGCCACGGGCCGTTCGCTGGGTGCTTTCCTGCCCGTGGTGAAGCAGATCGGGCTGGAGCGCGGCTACGGCGTCTGCAGCAACGGCGGTGTCACGGTCCGCCTGGATCCGGCCCTTGAATGGGGCTACGAGGTGATCCAACGTGAAACCTTCAGCCCCCGCCTGGCCCTTACTGCGCTCCGGGACCGCCTGCCGGGCGCCCGCTACGCCCTTGAGGATGCGGACGGAAATTTCCTTTCCACCGAGCGTTTCCAGGACCGCAGCTTCGGCATCGAGGCCAGGGGGGTGGATTTTCATCACCTGTTGACCGCCGAGGCCGTGCGCGTGGTGGTGAACAGCGTCGGCAGCAGCACCGCGGAGTTCGCGGCCGCGATTTCCGCCTGCGGGCTGCAGGGCGTGACATATTCGGTGGGCTGGACGGCGTGGCTGGACATCGCCGCGGCCGGCGTCACCAAGGCCTCCGCGCTGGAGAAGCTCCGTACCAAGCTGGACGTGCACCCCTCGCGCACCGTTGCCGTGGGGGACGGGAACAATGACATTGAGATGCTTTCCTGGGCCGCGCGCGGCGTGGCCATGGGCCAGGCCGATGACGCCGTGCGTGCCGCGGCGGACGAGGTGGCGGCGTCCGTGTACGACGACGGCGCCGCCCATGTTTTGCGCAGCCTGCTGTAGGCGCGGCTCGTCAGGTCTCTGGACCGGCAGTGCTCGGTGGTATCAATTGCGGTATCATAATGTATGGCAATGACATTGCGATTGACAGACCAGGATGCCGAAGAGCTTCGGGCACGCGCCGAGCGTGACGGCACCTCCATGCAGGATGTGGCATTGACGGCAGTGCGGACCTATCTTCACGACAAGGACCGCCAAAGTGTATTTGAGGCAGCCCTGGCCGACACGCTGGTGCGGTATCGGACCACCATAAAGCGTCTCGGAGAATGACTGTTTTTCTGACCCTTGAAGAAGCACTAACGGTGGCGGCCGCCGTCATCGCCGGGCCAGTAGAGGTCAGGGACTACGGGCTTCTTGAGTCGGCCCTTGCGCGTCCGCAAACCACAATTTACGGCGATGAGGTCTATCCGGATTTGGATCAGAAGGCCGCAGCCTTGCTGCAGTCCGTGGTGGGAAATCATGCACTGGTGGACGGGGACAAGCGGCTGGGGTTTGCATGCTTGTCGGTATTCCTGAATGTCAATGGCTCGCCGCTGGCGCTGACCGAAGAGCAGGCCTACGAGCTGACGATTGACGTGGCTGCGGAGAAGCTCAAGGATCTCGGTGAGATCGGCCGGCGGTTGCGCAGCGACGGTTGAGCAGGGGTGCGCAGCGACGGTTGAGCAGGGGTGCGCAGCGACGGTTGAGCAGCACGGGGTCGGGACGACGGCGGCCGCCCCCCGGACCGGGGCCGCCGCCGTCGTTCTCTGTTCCGTAAAAGGTGCGCTGTTCCGCGCCTGCCTCAGTGCTCCGCCGGTACGAATCGCTCGATCGAAGCCTTGAGTTCGGCCTCGGCGGCGGCGCGGTCATCCCAGCCCTCGGCTTTGACCCATTTGCCCGGTTCCAGGTCCTTGTAATGCGTGAAGAAGTGCTCGATTTCCTTGATCAGGAAGTCGTCCACGTCGGAGATTTCCTTGATGTGGTCGTAGCGCTTGTCGTCGATTACGCACAGCACCTTGGCGTCCCCGCCGCCGTCGTCCGTCATGTTGAACACGCCGATCGGACGCGCCTCAACCACAACGCCGGGGTGCAGATCGTGCTCCTGCAGCAGCACCAGCGCATCCAGCGGATCGCCGTCCTCGCCGAGCGTGTCGTCGAAGTAGCCGTAGTGCGTGGGGTACCCCATGGAGGTGAAGAGCACCCGGTCCAGCCGGACCCGGCCGGTCTCATGATCAACTTCATACTTGACGCGGGAGCCGCGCGGGATCTCGATGGTGACGTCGTGCTTCATCTGTTGCTCCTTGGCTGTGTCCCCGTGGTGGGGGGCCGGCGCCTGTCGGCGTCCGGGGTGAAATGGCGGTGTAGGGAACCGGCAAAACCCTGCGCAGCTGATCGGCAACGCGAGGGCAGACCGGTATTCCGTCTAATATGTAGGATATAGCGGCCGGTGCTGCGCCGAAACCCGGGCTTCCGCCGCGCTGGCTGCCTGCCCCGCCCGCCGCCCCGATTTCCGCCGGACCAAAGGAATACCCATCGCCATGAGCCGGACGTCAAAAATTCTGACGGCCTGCGTGCTGGCGGTGTCCCTCGGCGTGCTGGCGGTGCCCGTGGGGATCAATCTGGCGCCGGTTTTCGGTCCCGCTCCGGCCGCCGCGCCGCTGCCGGCGGTCTCTGCGGCGCAGCAGCTTCCCACCGCGCTGAGCACTATCGCCGGTATCAGCCCGCTGTCATCCAATGCCCCGGTTCCGGAGGGAAAGGTGCTTTCCAAGGCCCTCGACGCCACCCTGACAGCCACCGACGGCGGCAATTACACCGCGCTGGTGCAGGACGCGGCGACGGGGCAGATCCTGTACAGCCGTAATGCCTCCGCCGGGAGACTGCCGGCGTCAAACCTTAAACTGCTGACGGCGGTCACCGCATTGAAGACGCTGGGGGCGCAGACCCGGTTCAGCACCGAGGTGCTGGCCGGGGCAGGCACCGGCTCAATTGTGCTCCGCGCCGGTGGCGACGTGCTGCTCGGCGAGGGGCAAAGCGACGCCAAGGCCACGGTCGGCCATGCCGGCGTTGCCACCCTGGCGGCGAGGACCGCGGCGGCCCTGAAAGCCGCCGGGGACGTCGGTCCGGTGCGGATCTCCGTTGACGACACGCTGTTCACCGGCCCCGCCCTGAACCCGGCCTGGCAGCAGGGCGACGTGGATGCCGGGGAAATTGCGCCGGTCTTCCCGATGGCGCTCTACGGGGCACGGTTGACTCCCGATGCGTCGGTCGGAGCGCGGCCCCAGGACTCCGCCATGAGCGTTGCGCTGACTTTCGCCGCCGCGCTGAAGTCTGCCGGGGTTGACGTGGACCCGGATATCAAGCGTGGAACGGCCGACGACGGCGCCACGACACTCGCGGACGTCAGCTCGGCCACCGTGGGTGAGCAGATCGACTACATGCTGCAGGATTCGGACAATTACGTGGCCGAGGCGCTTGGTCGGTTGAGTGCCGCGGCGCTGAAGAAGGACGCGTCCTCCGCCGGCGCCGGCGAAGCGGTGAAGGAAACCGTGGCGGCGCTGGGCGTCAAGACTGACGGAATGGTGCTGGCGGACAGCTGCGGGCTGGCCGCCGGCGACAGGGTGAGCGCCGAGCAGCTGACCCAGACGGTGAAGACCATGCTGACCGATGCGGATCCGGATCTGCGGCAGGGTCTGCTTGGGCTGCCGATCGCGGGCCTGAGCGGAACCCTGGGCCAGCGCTACCTGGATCCGGACACGGTGGCCGGAGCCGGCCTGATCCGGGCCAAGACCGGAACCCTGAACGCGGTGATTTCTCTGACCGGCTTTGTCGTGGATACGGACGGGCGTCTGCTGGTGTTTTCCTTTATCGGCAACGATCTCAACGCCGGCAGCACGGTGGCCAAACCGGTGATCGATGCCGCCGCGACCATCCTCGCCGGCTGCGGCTGCCGCAGCTGACCGCAGGGCCGGTTGCGGCGGCCGGCCGGTGGCAGTTACGGAGTCGGGCGAACTACTGACCGGCCGCAATCGTTGTGTGATCTCATGGAGACTATGGATTCACAGAACAGCGCAGCAGCCGCAGGTCCCAGCCTGATCAATTGGGAGTTGGCCGCTTCAACGGCGGCGAACCTGGCACCGGCAGGCCCGGTGCTGAGCGGGAAGGAAATCGGCGCGGCCGTGGCGAACCTGCGTCTGATGGCGGACCGCTCCGTTCCGTATGTGCATGAGATCACCGGACTGGAGGCGGCGCGTGACCTGCGCGATTCGCAGGTCCTGGTGGTGGACCGGGCCTCCTGGGCGAAGGCGAACACACAGAGTTTCTCCGTGCTGATGGAATCAACCATGGTGGCTCTGGCCAAGAAACAGGCGGCGGCGATGCGGCCCTCCAGCGCGGCTCTGAGCGGCACGGTCACCGGCGCGCAGTTGGGCGGCGTGCTGGCATTTTTGTCCAGCAAGGTGCTGGGACAATATGATCCGTTCGCGGCCCTCGCCGGTCGGCCCGGCACCGCCGCCGGCGGACGGCTGCTGCTGGTGGCGCCGAACATCATCTCGGTTGAACGCGAGCTTAACGTCGATCCGTCCGATTTCCGGCTGTGGGTCTGCCTGCACGAGCAGACCCACCGCGTCCAGTTCGCCGCGGCCCCGTGGCTGCGGCACCATATGCTCAGCGAAATCGAGAAGCTCAGTGCGCTGCTGGTCGGAGACACGGAAAAGCTGACCGAAAAGCTGGCCGCCGCCGCCCGTGCCCTGACCCGGAAAAGTGCGGAGAGCGACGGCACACGCAGCCGCGGCGGTGTGCTGGACCTGCTGCAGGACCCGGAGGAAAAGGCCGCTCTGTCGCATCTGACCGCGGTGATGAGTCTGTTGGAGGGGCATGCCAACGTGGTCATGGATGCCGTGGACGCGAGCATCGTACCGAGTGTGCGCACCATCCGGCAGCGCTTCAACTCGCGCGGGAAGAACCGCGGGGCACTCGAGAAGTTCATCCGCAATCTGCTGGGACTGGATGCCAAGATGCGCCAGTACAGTGACGGTGCCCGTTTTGTCCGGGGCGTGGTGGCGCAGACGGGGATGTCCGGATTCAACCACGTCTGGACCAGCGCGGATCATCTGCCGACGGAGGCGGAAATCCACGCACCCGCGCTCTGGGTCAAGCGGATGGGGCTCTAGCCTTGATCCAGGAGCAGAGGGGATACCGGCAGCGTCCGCGTCCCCGGCTTAACCCCGTGGTCGGCAAGGCCCGGAAGATGCTCGGCGACCTCCTGGCCGTCTCCACCACCGGCAGACCTCGGCACCGGGATGCCGCGACGGCCGAAGCCGGTGTCGCACGCGGAGCGGAGAACCCGGCGCCTGTTCCGCTGGTTCTGGTGGCCTGCAGTGGCGGACCGGATTCGCTCGCGCTTGCCGCCGTCGCCGCCTTTCTGCGCCGGCGCGGAGAAATCCGGGCGGGAGCCGTCATTGTGGACCACCAGCTGCAGCCGCAAAGCCGGGCGGTGGCCGAGGCCACGGCGGGCATGCTGCGCGGCCTGGGCCTGGATCCGGTGGAGATCAGAACTGTCACTGTCAGCGGCAGCGGCATGGGGCCGGAGGCGGCCGCCCGGCATGCCCGGTACCGGGCACTCGACGAGGCGGCCGCCGGCCTAGGCGCAAACACCGTGCTGCTTGGACACACTCTGGATGATCAGGCGGAGTCCGTGCTGCTGGGCCTGGCCCGCGGATCCGGAACGCGCTCGCTCGCCGGGATCCGCCAGCGGCGCGGCGTTTATCTGCGCCCGTTCCTGGGCCTACGCCGGGACGAGACGCTGGAAATTTGTGCCGCCGAGGGACTGCAGCCATGGCACGACCCGACCAACGCTGACCCGGCCTTCCTGCGCTCGCGGGTCCGCAGCCGCGTGCTTCCATTGTTGGAAAGTGAACTTGGACCCGGTATTGCACGGTCGCTTTACCGCTCCGCGCGCATTCTGGCACAGGACGCGGATTATCTGGACCAGCAGGCCGCAGCCGAATACCGCCGGCTGGTCGGGACACAGGCCCCGATTCCCGACGCACAGGTCCCCGTCCCTGGCGAGCAGGTGCCCTTTTCCGGCGCGGAAGTCCGGCTCTCCGAGGACGGCCTGCGCGCCCTGCCGGCCGCGCTCAGACAGCGCGTCCTGGCGCTCGCCGTCGTCGGACTGGGTGGTGAGCAGCCCAGCTTTGAGCGCCTGCAGGCCGCCGAATCGCTGCTGGCGCGCCGCGGATCGGCCGGACCCGTTGAACTTGCCGGCAATGTCAGCGCTTTCCGGCAACCGCGGAGCAGATCGGTTCCCCATGACCGCTCCGGCTATGGGAAGCTAGTCTTTAGACGCAATCCGTAACAGCATTGTCGTTTGCACCGGGTAATCCGTACCGGACAAAAACTAAAGCCCTTCAACACCAGGAGCAATTGGTGGATTCACAAGACGTCCAGGCCGACCTCAAGCACGTTCTCTATACCAAAGAGCAGATCCAGGAGAAGGTGGCGCAGCTCGCGGCGCAGATCGACGCGGACTATGACGGCCGGGACGTCCTGCTGGTGGGTGTCCTCAAGGGCGCGGTGATGGTGATGGCGGATCTGGCCCGCGCCCTGCACAGCCACGTGACCATGGACTGGATGGCGGTATCTTCCTATGGTTCCGGGACCCAGTCTTCCGGTGTGGTGCGGATCCTCAAGGACCTGGAAACGGACCTGATGGGTAAGCACGTGCTCATCGTGGAGGACATCATCGACTCCGGGCTGACCCTCTCCTGGCTGAAGACCAACCTGCTTTCCCGTGGCCCGGCATCGGTGGAAATCTGCGCTCTGCTCCGCAAGCCGCAGTCCGCGAAGGTGGAAATCGACGTCAAATACGTCGGGTACGACATCCCGAGCGAATTCGTGGTCGGGTACGGCCTGGACTTTGCGGAGCGCTACCGCAACCTGGACTTCATCGGCACCCTCGCCCCGCACATCTACGAGTAAATATCTGAGGTGCCCTCCACAACCACCGGTGCCCTTGGCCCGCCCACAGGGCGGGCTTTTTGCATCCGCGGGGGGTTCCGGCAGGCCAGCATGGCGGTATGGAAAAATTCCGCCGCGAACGCGCGCAGCTTGAGGCAGCGGTGTTCAGCACCGTCCAGGCCCGTCAGCTGGGGATGGAACCGCATCAGTACCGTGTCAGCCGGCTGCTGACCATCAGCAGGGAGATCCGGGCGTTCGACGGCGCCGACCGGGACGTGCGCGGAACTTGCAGTCGCGTACACCTCGGTCATCGGCCGGGCCGCGGCCAGCCATGGGACCGCCGGAGTCCTGTGGGGTGTCTGAACGCCGGTATTCGATGGGCTGGGAAGGTAACTGGCCACCCCGGATCTGTCCTATCTTCAGTTGCGGATAGCAATTGAGTATGAGGGGGACGGGCACAGCGGCGAAGACCAATGGGACTACGATATCGACCGCTGTGACAGGCTGCGGGCGCAGGGCTGGATTGTCGTGAGGTGCACGAAGAAGCACCTCGCCAACGGCGGGGCCCGGGTTGTCAGCGCGGTGCAGCGGGCGCTCAGCGCCAGGGGCGAACACCGCTGACCGTAACTGGGGTGCCGGCGATGGGGCCAAACCGCTGGAAGCGACCCCAATACGGGCACCTCAGATGGGTGGTGGGAGGGGTGTTCCGCTGTCAGGGAACTATTTCCCCGCGTTGATCGTGAAAGTTGGCGGACGTGCAAAGCTAGTACGGTGGCCGTGCAGCTGCGTCTGCATTCAGCAGTGACTTATCTGGCGTATTGATCGGGAGGGGCGAGGCACAGCCTCGAGCACATGAACATTAAGAAAATCTTCAAGGGTCCAATCGTTTGGATCGTTGCGGTTGTCGTGCTGCTTCTGATCGCGTTTGGCACCCTCTCCGGCGGCGGCTCCACCAGGATCGACACCTCGGCCGCTTTGGGCCTGCTCGGCAAGGGGCAGGTTGAATCCGCCAAGATCTTCAACGGCGAAGACCGTGTGGATCTGGTGCTGAAAAACGAATACACCACCCCCGACGGCGTAAAGGCCGGCAAGAACGTCCAGTTCTTCTTCGTCGATGCCCGCGGACCCGACATCGTCAAGGCCATTGATTCGGCCAATCTGAAGACCTTCGACGATCAGCCCATCCAGAACAACTTCTGGTCAGGCATTCTTAGCCTGATATTCCCCGTGATCATTCTGGGCGCAATATTCTGGTTCCTGCTTTCCCGGATGCAGGGCGGCGGTTCGAAGGTCATGCAGTTCGGCAAGTCAAAGGCCAAACTGATCACCAAGGACCACCCGCAGGTGACGTTTACGGACGTTGCCGGCGCGGACGAGGCGGTGGAGGAACTCCACGAAATCAAGTCGTTCCTGCAGGAACCCGCCAAATTCCAGGCAGTGGGTGCGAAAATCCCCAAAGGCGTGCTGCTTTATGGCCCGCCCGGTACCGGTAAGACGTTGTTGGCCCGCGCGGTGGCAGGCGAGGCCGGCGTCCCGTTCTATTCCATCTCCGGTTCCGACTTCGTCGAAATGTTCGTCGGCGTCGGTGCCTCCCGGGTGCGCGATCTGTTCGAGCAGGCCAAAGCCAACTCCCCGGCCATCATTTTCGTGGACGAGATCGACGCCGTCGGCCGGCACCGTGGTGCCGGGATCGGCGGCGGCAACGATGAGCGCGAGCAGACCCTGAACCAGCTCCTGGTGGAAATGGACGGCTTCGACGTCAAGACCAACGTGATCCTGATCGCGGCCACCAACCGCCCGGATGTCCTGGACCCGGCGCTGCTGCGCCCGGGCCGCTTTGACCGCCAGATTCCGGTCGAGGCCCCGGACCGGATCGGCCGCGAGCAAATCCTGCGCGTGCACTCCCAGGGCAAGCCGATGGCGCCCGGCGTGGACCTCAACGCGGTGGCCAAAAAGACCCCCGGATACACCGGTGCCGATCTTGCCAACGTGCTCAATGAGGCGGCACTGCTGACCGCCCGCTCCAATGCGCAGCTGATCGATGACCGCGCCCTGGATGAGGCGATTGACCGCGTCATGGCAGGTCCGCAGAAGCGCACCCGGGTGATGAAGGAGCTGGAGCGCAAGATCACCGCCTATCACGAGGGTGGACACGCCCTCGTTGCCGCCGCATTGCGCAATACCGCCCCCGTCACCAAGGTCACCATCCTGCCGCGCGGACGCGCCCTCGGTTACACCATGGTGGTCCCCGAGGATGACAAGTACTCCGTGACCCGCAATGAGCTGCTCGACCAGATGGCCTACGCCATGGGCGGGCGCGCCGCGGAGGAGATCGTCTTCCACGATCCGTCCACCGGGGCCTCCAACGACATTGAGAAGGCCACCGCCACAGCCCGTAAAATGGTCACCCAGTACGGCATGAGCGAGCGGATCGGCGCCGTGAAGCTGGGCACCGGCGGGGGTGAGCCGTTTATGGGCCGCGATGCCGGCCATGACCGCGACTATTCGGATCAGGTGGCGTATGTCATCGATGAGGAGGTGCGTCGGCTGATTGACCAGGCTCATGACGAGGCGTACGTGATCCTTAACGAAAACCGTGACGTGCTGGACCGGCTGGCGCTGGAACTACTGGAGCGGGAAACCCTGAACCAGGCGGAAATCCAGTACATTTTCCGGGATATCCGCAAGCGCGATCCGCGCGACATCTGGCTGTCCAAGCAGACCCGGCCGGTATCGGATCTGCCGCCGGTGGTCAGCGACAAGGAACGGCGGGACGCGCTGGCCGCCAATGAGCCCGCACCGGAAACGGTGGCGCCGCAGGACCAGCTGGCCCATGCCAACATGCCGGGTCGCGTGGACGCGCCGGACTCTCCTGCGTCGCAGAACGGCACCACGCCGGGCCAGTCCGGCGATGAGCCGGCACCGCCGCATCCGGCCGGCAACCAAGCTCCCGGCAGCTAAGATCATAGACGTGACCGAATACGACGACGACGCAACATCAGTGAGCGGGGAGGTCCGGGTGGACCTGCCCCGGATCGAGAAGGCTGTCCGCGAGATCCTGCTGGCCATTGGCGAAGATCCTGACCGCAGCGGGCTGGTGGACACACCCAAACGCGTGGCCAGGGCCTACGGTGAGGTCTTCGCGGGTCTGCACCAGGACCCGGCGGATATCCTCGCGACGACCTTTGACCTCGCCCACGAGGAAATGGTGCTGGTCAAGGACATTCCCTTTTACTCGACCTGTGAACACCATCTGGTCCCGTTCCACGGTTCCGCCCATGTGGGATACATCCCTTCGCTGGAGGGGCGCGTGACCGGGTTGAGCAAGCTGGCACGACTGGTGGACGTCTACGCGAAGCGGCCTCAGGTGCAGGAACGTCTGACCACGCAGATCGTGGAGGCTCTGGTCAAGCATCTCAAGCCCCGCGGTGCGATCGTCGTCGTCGAATGTGAACACATGTGCATGTCAATGCGCGGCGTGCGTAAACCAGGAGCCAAGACCGTCACCAGCGCCGTACGCGGTCTGCTGCACGAGCCCGCCACCCGGGCCGAAGCCATGAGCCTGATTCTCGGAAGGTAACACAAGCAACCTATGGATTCTCTCGCAGCAGCACCCGGAACCGGGCCCGCAACCTCACCACTGCCGGTCCTGCGCGCACCGAAGCCGGCGGCCAGGTTCGAGGACCTGCCGACGGACCGGGCCGTCGTCATGGGTATCCTGAACTGCACACCCGATTCCTTCAGCGACGGGGGCGAATACAACTCCCTCGATACGGCCATTGCGCATGGACTGCGGATGATTTATGCCGGGGCCGACATTATCGACGTCGGCGGGGAGTCCACCCGCCCCGGGGCGCCCGAAGTGGGCGAGGACGAGGAGCAGAGCCGGATCCTGCCGGTGATCAAGGTGCTGGCGAAGGCCGGTGCACTGCTCAGTGTGGACACCCGGCACGCCGGCACCGCCGCCAGAGCCCTCGACGCCGGAGCGGCACTTATCAACGACGTATCCGGTATGAGCGTGGAGCCGGAAATGATGGCGCTGGTGGCCAGCCGTGGAGTGCCCTATGTACTGATGCACCGGCGCGGCACCGCGAAAACAATGGACGCGCTGACCGAATACACGGATGTGGTGGAGGACGTAATCGCCGAGCTGATGGCCGTCCGCGACAGGTTCTACGATGCCGGTGTGCTGCCGGAACAGATCATCGTGGATCCGGGCCTGGGCTTTTCCAAGAACGCGGACCAGAACTGGGAGCTGCTGGCCAATCTGCGCCGCTTCGACGTACTTGGCCATCGCGTGCTGGTCGGAACCTCCCGCAAGCGCTTTCTGGGATCGCTGCTTGCCAGTGCCGGAAAGGCCGCGCCGCCGAAGGAACGTGACAGCGCCACGGTGGCCACCACGGCGCTGGCCGCGTCAATGGGGGCCTGGGGGGTGCGGGTTCACGACGTCACAGGCAATCTGGATGCGGCCAAGGTTGCTGCGCGGCAGGGCGCCAACCGTCGGACGCCTGTCCGCTCCGTTCCCGCCGGGCAGGGCAGCCGGTGACGGCGCAAGGGACCAAGACCATGGCCGAGCACGACGCTGTGGATAACGACGCCGTGGATAACGACGCCGTAGCCAACGACGTGGGGATGGACGCAGGGGAGCCCACCGGGGCGCCGGCGCGTCCGGCCCTGCACCGCCCGGACCGGATCACCGTCACCGGTGTGACCGCCATCGGACGGCATGGGGTTTTTGAGCGCGAGAAAAGGGACGGACAGCCGTTCATCGTGGACGCTGTGCTGTTCACCGATATCCGCGCTGCCGCGGACACCGATGATCTGGACAAGACGGCGAACTACGGGGACGTCGCGGAACTGATCCGGGCACTGATCACCGGCCCGGCCTACGACCTGATCGAAACGCTCGCGGAGCGGATCGCCGCGGAAATCCTGCAGAAGTTCCCTGTTTCCGCCGTCGAAATAACCGTCCACAAGCCCAAGGCCCCGATCCAGGTGCCGTTTGGTGATGTGAGCATTAACATTTACCGGGAATGTGCATGAGCAGCGACATCCGACCCTATGTGCGGGCCGTGCTGGCGCTGGGCAGCAACCTCGGGGAACGCAATGACACGCTGTGCGCAGCCGTTGCCGAGCTCGTGGATCGTCCGGAAGTGCGGCTGCGCGACGTCTCTCCGGTGGTGCAGACCAGGCCCGTGGGTGGTCCTGCCGGTCAGCCGGATTTCCTCAACATGGTGATGGAGATCGAAACGTCGCTGGCCCCCTGTGGGCTGCTGGAACATTGCCAGACGGTGGAAAACCGCCATCTGCGCACCAGGGACGTGCGTTGGGGCGCACGCACCCTGGACGTCGACATCATCACGTTCGGTGAACTGCACAGCGATGACGAAAAGCTGACGCTGCCGCATCCCCGTGCCGCGGAGCGTGCTTTCGTGCTGTACCCGTGGGCCCTGATGGACCCGCAGGCCATGCTCGCGGACGAGCCGGTGGCCGCCTTGGCCGCACGGGCCCAGGATTTCGCCGGGATCGAGCTTTTTGCCGCTGACGACAGCTGCGAATTCGGCGCTGCAGGCTAACACCCGCCGGATTTTTGCCCAAGGACGCCGGGTCGCCAGAAGCGTCAGGAACAAAAGTCTGTAAAGAACTGTACGGTGGAATCAGATGCGCAACCGACGTGGGTGAGGCGAAGTATGAGGACCATCCGGCCCGTCTGGCTGGCAGTAATAGCGTTGGTATCCGGTGCCGCCGGATGGGTGACGACGGTGCTGGCCAACCGCGCAAGTCTGCCCACGCCGGTGCTGCCGCTGAGCTCGTTGCTGACCATGGGAATCATTGTCGCCATGACGGTCGTGCTGGGTCTGCGCGTGCGGCGGTGGCGCAACGGCAAGCGGGATCGGGTGCTGAACCCGATTCTGGCCGCCCGGACGTGGGTGCTGGCGCAGGCCTGTGCTTATGCGGGAGCTCTGCTGTTCGGCTGGCATGTCGGCATCCTGCTGGACCAGCTCCCCACCATTGCGCTGCGCACCAACCTCACTGTCATCTGGCTTGCCTTGACCATGGTGGGCGGCAGCCTGGTCATGGTGGTGGTCGGCTTCATTGTTGAGCGTTTTTGCCGTCTCCCTCCGGACGACGGAGCGCCACCGGCGGAACGGAAAAAACGCGATAGTGCCGGCGAAGAAGAATATGCGTGAGCCCATCGACCCCGCGGGCCTGGACTTTAAGCGTGTCTCCCCGAAACTGGTCGCCGTCCGGTTGGTCGAACGCGGGCTCGGCGCATTGATCCTGATCGCGGTCGCTTCTGTTCCCTTGGTGCTGCACCTGAGCGGACCGTGGCACGGCTTCCCGGAGTGGCTGGCACTGACCATCCTGGCGGCCGCGCTGCTGGGGTCGAGCTGGCGGCTGATACTGATTCCGCGGCAGGTCCGCGCCATCGGGTATGCCGAGCGCGACGACGATCTGCTGATCCGCGGTGGGATTTTCTTCCAGCGCGTCATGGTGGTTCCGTATGGCCGGATGCAGTACGTCGACGTTTCGGTCGGACCGGTGGAGCGGGCGTTCGGGCTCAGCACGATCAAAATGCACACCGCCTCGGCCGGCACGAATGCCGTGTTGGAGGGACTGCCGGCGGCCGAGGCGGCCCGTTTGCGTGAGCAGCTGTCCGCGCGCGGCGAGGCTAAGCTGGCCGGTCTGTGAGTACGGTTCCGTGAGTGCGGTGAATGGGTACGACGACGACGGCGCCGTTTTGCCGCGCGGGAGCCGGCCCGGGCAGCCGGCTGGGTTCCGGACCGACTCCGCGGATCAGTGGCACCGGGTGCACCCGGTATCCCCGTTGGTGCGCGGCTGGCTCGCCGTCGTCGGCCTGATCGTCGTTTTCGGGCGCAATTCCTTTGACGATCTGGTGCAGGCGATCGGCTCCGGTGGCCGCCACCGTGCCGGCGGAGCTCCGGTGTGGCTGATACTTTCCGTACTGGCCGCTGCCGTGGTGATTTTCGGTGTCGTCTTTTTTCTGTCCTGGTTCTACACCCGGTACCAGGTCACCGATGATCACGTGCGCGTCAACAGCGGCGTCATCTTCCGCCAGCAGCGGCAGGCGCGGATCGACCGCGTCCAGGCCATCGACGTGGTGCAACCGCTGCTGGCACGGATATTTTCCCTGGCGGAGCTCAAATTCGAGGTGGCGGACGCGGGCAGGTCCGCGATGAAACTGTCCTTTTTGAAACTGGATGAGGCGAACCGTTTGCGGGCCGCCATTTTGGCCCGGGCGTCGGGTATGCGCATTGATCCGGGCCGGCCCTCCGCCATCTCGGAGGCTCCCGAACGGGAGGTGCTGACGCTGACGCCGGGTCGGATCGCCGGCGCCGCGATGCTTTCGGGCATCAGCGTTGCCGCCCTGGTGCTGACCGCCGTCGTCGTGGGCGCGCTGCTCGGCACCGGTTCCCCGTCCCTGCTGATCGTGTTTATTCCCTTGCTGCTGGCCGTTTTCGCAGCCTATTGGAAGGCTTTCACCACGGACTACAATTTCCGCCTGGCGTTGTCACCGGACGGGGTGCGGCTGCATTACGGCATGCTCGATACGCGCGCCCAGACTATACCGCCGGGCAGGGTGCAGGCCGTCGGAATTACGCAGAGCCCGTTCTGGCGGATGGTCGGGTGGTACCGGGTGCACGTGAACGTCGCCGGTTACGGGGTGGACCACCACGACGACGGCGGCCGCACGGTGCTGCTGCCGGCCGGTACCGAGGCGGAGGTCATGACGGTTCTGGGACTGATTTTCCCGGATCCCGGGACGGACGACCCGGTGCAGGTTTTCGCTGCAGGCCTGCGCGGCAAGGGCCCGGACCAGGGCTTCGTCCATTCCCCCCGCCGCGCTCGCCTGCTGGATCCGCTCGCCTGGCGGCGCAACGCCTACCGCGCCACCGAGACGGTGCTGCTGTGCCGGCACGGGGTGCTTTTCCGCCGGCTGCAGGTGGTCCCGCACGAGCGGACCCAATCGCTGAGCCTGTTTCAGGGTCCGCTGATGCGCCGGCTGGGACTGGTGGATTTCGAACTGCATTCCACCGCAGGTCCGGTGCGGCCCGTGGTGCATCATCTGGATCTGGCGTCGGCCCAAGAGCTGTTCACCGGGCAGTCCGCCCGCGCGGCCAAGGCGCGGCGGATCGGCAGGCCCGCGCGCTGGATGGAGGAACCGCCGGCGCCCCCCGAACAGACCAGGCCCGTTCAGGCCCTTCCGGTGCAGGCCGATGCGGTTCAGGCCGGCACCCGTGCAGACCAAGGAGAGTCATCATGAGCACTAAACCGGGCCGGCTCGGCGTCGGCATTATCGGCGCGGGGAAGGTGGGTGCGGTACTGGGTGCGGCTCTGCGCGCGGCAGGGCACGCCGTCGTCGGTGTTTCCGCCGTATCCCAGGACTCCTTGGACCGCGCGGAAAATCTACTGCCCGGCGTCCCTGTGTTGTCCATCCCGGAGGTCGTCGAGCGCTCCGAGCTGGTTCTGCTGGCTGTCCCGGACGATGACCTGCCCGCGCTGGTCCAGGGGCTGGCCCGGACCGGAGCCTGGCATCCGGGGCAGCTGGTCGCGCACACCTCCGGCCGCTATGGCACCTCGGTGCTCGCGCCGGCACGGGCTGCCGGGGTGATCCCGCTGGCGCTGCACCCGGCCATGACCTTCACGGGTATGACCTTGGACCTGGCGCGGCTGCCGGACTGCAGCTTCGGTGTCACAGCGGATCCGGCGATGCTGCCGATTGCCCAGGCCCTGGTGGTGGAGATGGGGGCCGAGCCGGTGGTCATCGCGGAGGCGGACAGGGTGCTCTATCACGCCGCCCTGGCGCACGCCTCCAACCATCTGGTCACGTTGGCGGCCCAATCCGCGCAGCTGCTCTCGGGCATCGGCGTTGAGGCGCCGGAGCGGATGCTCGGTCCGCTGCTGCGGGCCTCCCTTGAGAACGCGCTGGCCTTGGGAGAGTCGGCGCTGACCGGCCCGGTGGCGCGCGGCGATGTCGGAACGGTGGCGGCGCATTCGGAAGCACTGCGTGAATACGGACTGGATCTGGGCCCCGGAGACGGCGCCGAGGATGCCCAGGATATCGTGGCCGCATACCTGGCGATGGCCTTGGCGACGGCGGCCCGTGCGGCCGCCCGCGGGCTTCTCACCCCTGCACAGCTGCATCGGATCGAGGCCGCGCTGCTGCCCGCGGACCCCGGGACCGGCTCCGGCTCCGGCACCGAAATTCTCCGCACCACCCAGGAAAGCGACTAAATCATGGCCATCCAGCTTGTCACCACCATCGCGGAGCTCGCGGACGCAAGCGCGCAGCTGCTTGCGCGGAACCGCATACAGCGCGACGCCGGACAGCGCGACTGCGCCGGGACGCGTACCCTCCCGTCGCTCGGACTTGTGCCCACGATGGGTGCCCTTCATGCGGGCCACGCGCAGCTGGCGCGGACCGCCGCAGCCGGGAACGACGTCGTCGTCGTCAGTATCTTCGTCAATCCGCTGCAGTTCGGCGACGAGACCGACCTGCAGCGCTACCCGCGCACCCTGGAGGCTGACATGGCCTTACTCGAGGCCGAGGGGGTCGATCTGGTTTTTGCCCCGTCCGTAAACGAGATGTATCCGGATGGCGAGCCAAAGGTGCGGATCGCGTCGGGCCCGCTCGGGGAGAAGTACGAGGGCGCGTCACGGCCCGGCCATTTTGACGGCGCCCTGACCGTTGTGGCCAAGCTGTTGCACGCTTGCCTCCCCGTCGGAGCGGAGTACCGCGCCTACTTCGGCCGGAAGGATGCGCAGCAGCTGGCCCTGATCCGGCAGATGGCCCTGGACCTGAATTTTCCTGTGGAGATCGTCGGCGTGCCGGTGGTACGTGCCGAAGATGGCCTGGCGCTGTCCAGCCGCAACCTTTTCCTCTCCGCCGAGGAACACGATGCTGCACTGGTGCTGTCGAGAGCGCTGCAGCTGCTCCGGGACCGCGCCGACCGGCACGAACCGCTGGATTCCGACTCCGTGCTGGACATGATCGCCAGCCAGCGGCGGGTGGCGTTGGACTATTTCGAGGTGGTCGACCCGGAGACCTTCGCACCGCGCGCGGAGAACTGCAGGGAAACCCCCTTTACCGGAGAGGCGCTGGTGCTGATCGCCGCGCAGGTCGGCCCGGTCCGTCTGATCGACAGCATGCCGCTCGGCTTCTAGCCCGGGGCGGCCGTAATCTGGGGAATTCCCGATATTTATCACCGCAGCATAACTCATCGGATTGCCGATCCGGGCGGACGGTTTCGGGCAGCAGGGACACTCATAACGAATTGTATTTTCATCGAATAGGCAATCGGATTGGTCCGTGGAACCGCCCCCGCCGTGCCGGTCGTAAACAACCACGGTGCATCCTGCCCCGGGCTATTTTGAAAAGGCAATGCAATAAGGGTCGGTGAGTCATCGCGGCGATAAATGCGCCGCCGAATAAGATCACTCGTCGGGCCGCCGGGGCGGCACCGGCACGGTTGCTGCCCAAGGCCAGCGAGGCGCCGTCGTCGGTCTTGATCTTTTGTGCCGTTCTCGGGCACATCCTGGGCCGGGGAAGGCATCCAGCCCGACGGACTAAACTTGTCTATCGTGACCACTGACAAGACCCTGACTCACCAGACCGTGCCTGAGAAGACCCCGCCTGAGAAGACCCTGCCTGAGAAGACCCTGCCTGAGAAGACCGTGCCTGAGAAGACCGTGCCTGGGAACACCCCGGCGGCCCGGAGACTGGCCCCGGAAGCCACAGACGTCTCCGAACAGATGCAGGTCCGGATGGAAAAGCGCGCCCGGCTGATCGAGGGCGGCGGCCAGGCCTATCCGGTCGGTGTTGAGCGCACCCACACGCTGGATCAGATCCGGGCCACGTACCCGGACCTGGCGGCGGACGAGGCCACCGGAGACGTCGTCGGCATCACCGGCCGTGTCGTTTTTATCCGCAACACCGGCAAGCTCTGTTTCGCAACGCTGCAGGCCGGAGAGGGCACCCGGCTGCAGGCCATGCTGAGCCTGGCCGCGGTGGGGGCGGAAGCGCTAGCGGACTGGAAGGCCCTGGTGGACCTGGGGGATCACGTCTTCATCCGGGGCGAGGTCATCAGTTCCCGCCGCGGCGAGCTGTCCGTCATGGCGGAGTCGTGGCAGATGGCGTCCAAGGCGCTGCGGCCGCTTCCGGTGCTGTACGCGGAGCTGTCCGAAGAGATGCGAGTGCGTCAGCGCTATGTCGACCTGATCGTGCGCGAGGAAGCCCGGACGCAGGTCCGCACCCGTTCCTCGATCGTCAAGGCCATCCGGGACACCTTGCACGGCGAGGATTACATCGAGCTGGAGACTCCGATACTCCAGCTGGTGCATGGCGGCGCGGCTGCGCGGCCCTTCCGGACACACCTGAATGCCTTCGATCAGCCCATGACACTGCGCATCGCCATTGAGCTGTATCTCAAGCGCGCCGTCGTCGGCGGGATGGACAAGGTCTTCGAGGTGGGGCGCATTTTCCGCAACGAGGGCGTGGATTCCACCCATAGCCCCGAGTTCACCATGCTGGAGGCCTACGAGGCCTATGGCGACCAATACAGCATGGCCGCCATCATGCAGCGCATCATCCTGGCCTGCGCGGATGCGGTCGGCTCGCGGACGATCGAGACGCCGCGCGGGACCGTGAAGCTCGACGGCGAATGGCCGTGGCTTCCGGTGTACCAGGGACTCTCGGACGTGGTTGACCAGGTGATCACGCCGGAGACGACGGCGGCGCAGCTGCGGTCCGTCGCGGCGCAGCACGAGGTGCCGGTTGGCGCATCCTGGGATGCCGAGAAGCTGGTGGTGGAGCTCTTCGGTGAGCTTGTTGAACCGACACTGATCCAACCGACCTTTGTCTGCGACTACCCGCCGTCCGCCCAGCCGCTGGCCCGCCCGCACCGCACGGATGGTCGGCTCATTGAGGCATGGGACCTGATCATTGACGGCAAGGAAACCGGCACCGCGTTCTCCGAGCTGGTGGACCCGGTGATTCAGCGCGAACGGCTCACGGCGCAGTCACTGCAGGCGGCCGCCGGCGATCCGGAGGCCATGGCGCTCGATGAGGACTTCCTTCGGGCCCTCGAATACGGCGCGCCGCCCATGGGTGGCCTGGGCCTTGGCGTTGACCGCCTGGTAATGCTGTTTACCGGGGTCGGCATACGTGAGGCGATCCTTTTCCCTCTGATGAAACCCGAAACCCTGACCAAGCCCGAAAACCTGATGAAACCCGAATAGAAGCCGGAAACAATGGATTACCTAGCAGCTATCGTGCCCTACCTGGCGGTTATCGTACCGTCTGCGGCCCTTGCCGCGCTCTTTTACTTCGCGATGAAGGCTATTTTCAACGCCGACCGTTCGGAACGCGAGGCGCTGGCACAGGCCGAGCGGGAGGCGGATGAAAGGGGGGAATAGTCCGCTGATTTCCACACCAAGTTAAACAACCTTTGACTGGATACCTTCAGCGCGCCATACTTAATATAGAAATGAATTGCGAATAGCAATCGTCGGGACCTAATCGCCGGGAGCTATAAGCCCGGATCCGTAAGTCTCGGCCAATCATCTATGTTAGGGGACCCGATGGCACAAAAAGTAGAAATCACACTGGTTGACGACATTGACGAAGGCCACGCGGATGAGAATGTCCGCTTTGCCCTTGATGGGGTCAGCTACGAAATTGATCTTTCGGCCGCCCACGCCGCCGAGCTGCGCGAAGCACTGGGCGTTTATATGTCCAACGGCAGGCGCGTCACCGGGCGGGTGACGAAGGGCCGTACCGCCCCCACGGCCAAGGGCCAGGATGTGGGCCAGATTCGCCGGTGGGCACGCGAAAACGGCTATCCGGTGCGTGAACGTGGCCGGATCCAGGCCGAAATCCAGGAAGCGTACTACCGCGCAAACGGCTGAGCTTGAAGCGTTTTATTTCCCCCGTGGCGAACAAGCACCCACGGAGCCCGGTATCTGCGTAGCATCAAAGTACGCAGTAGCTAGGAGTGTGGCGCAATGTTTGAGAGATTCACAGATCGAGCCCGACGTGTTGTCGTGCTGGCCCAAGAAGAGGCCCGCATGCTCAACCACAACTACATCGGTACCGAGCACATTCTGCTCGGTCTCATTCATGAGGGTGAAGGTGTTGCAGCAAAGGCACTGGAGTCGCTGAACATTTCCCTTGATGGCGTGCGCGAGCAGGTCCAGGAGATCATCGGCCAAGGGCAGCAGGCACCGAGCGGGCATATCCCGTTTACGCCGCGCGCCAAAAAGGTACTGGAGCTTTCGCTGCGCGAGGCGCTGCAGCTTGGCCACAACTACATCGGCACCGAGCACATTCTGCTCGGCCTGATCCGCGAGGGCGAAGGCGTTGCCGCGCAGGTGCTGGTGAAACTTGGTGCCGACCTTAACCGGGTCCGCCAGCAGGTTATCCAGCTGCTCTCCGGCTACCAGGGCAAGGAGCCGGCCACCACCGGAGCCGGCCAGCAGGAAGGCACTCCCGCGGGATCGGTAGTGCTGGACCAGTTCGGCCGGAATCTGACTCAGGCTGCGCGCGAAAACAAGCTTGACCCGGTGATCGGTCGCGAGCACGAGATGGAACGCGTCATGCAGGTCCTCTCGCGCCGCACCAAGAACAACCCTGTACTGATAGGCGAGCCCGGCGTGGGTAAGACCGCTGTCGTAGAGGGCCTTGCCCAGGCGATTGTCCGCGGAGACGTGCCGGAAACCATCAAAGACAAGCAGCTTTACACCCTTGATTTGGGTTCGCTGGTGGCTGGTTCACGCTACCGGGGTGACTTTGAAGAGCGCCTGAAGAAGGTGCTCAAGGAAATCCGGACCCGCGGCGACATCATTCTCTTCATCGACGAAATCCACACCCTCGTCGGTGCCGGTGCGGCCGAGGGTGCCATCGATGCGGCATCCATTCTTAAACCGATGCTGGCCCGCGGCGAGCTGCAGACCATCGGCGCGACCACACTCGATGAGTACCGCAAGCATATTGAGAAGGACGCGGCGCTGGAGCGACGCTTCCAGCCGATTCAGGTGGCCGAGCCCAATGTGGCGCACGCCATCGAAATCCTCAAGGGCCTGCGCGACCGCTATGAGGCGCACCACCGTGTCTCCATCACCGACGGTGCGCTGACCGCGGCCGCGACACTCTCCGAGCGCTACATCAGCGACCGGTTCCTGCCGGACAAGGCCATCGACTTGATCGATGAGGCCGGCGCCCGGCTGCGTATCCGCCGGATGACGGCGCCGCCGGAGCTGAAGGTCATGGACGGCAACATCGCGGAGGTCAAGCGCGAGAAGGAATCCGCCATTGATGCGCAGGACTTCGAGGGCGCCGCTGCGCTGCGTGACAAGGAGCAGAAGCTCATTGCCGCAAGGGCGGAGAAGGAACGCAAGTGGAAGTCCGGCGGACTGGATGACATCTCCGAGGTCGACGAAGAACTGATCGCGGAGGTGCTGGCCATTTCCACCGGTATCCCGGTATTCAAGCTCACCGAGGAAGAGTCTTCGCGTCTGCTGAAGATGGAAGACGAACTGCACAAGCGAGTGGTGGGCCAGAACGAGGCGATCAGGTCGATTTCGCAGGCCATCCGCCGCACGCGGGCCGGGCTCAAGGATCCGAAGCGTCCGGGCGGCTCGTTCATCTTCGCCGGTCCCACCGGCGTGGGCAAGACCGAGCTGGCCAAGGCGCTGGCGGAATTCCTGTTCGGCGACGAGGACGCCCTGATCACGCTGGACATGTCCGAATACTCGGAGAAGCACACCGTGTCCAGGCTTTTCGGTGCACCTCCGGGCTACGTCGGCTACGAGGAGGGCGGCCAGCTGACCGAAAAGGTCCGCCGCCGGCCGTTCTCCGTGGTCCTCTTCGACGAGGTTGAAAAGGCCCACTCGGACCTGTTCAACTCACTGCTGCAGATTCTGGAAGACGGCCGCCTGACGGACAGCCAGGGCCGGGTGGTGGACTTCAAGAACACCATCATCATCATGACCACGAACCTGGGTACCCGCGATATTTCAAAAAGCGTCGCCACGGGTTTCCAGTCCACCACGGACACGCAGACCGGCTACAACCGGATGCGGGCCCGGGTCACGGAGGAGCTCAAGCAGCATTTCCGCCCCGAATTCCTGAACCGTGTTGATGACGTGGTTGTTTTCCCGCAGCTGACGCAGGTCGAGATCATCGAGATCGTCGACATGTTCGTCGCCAGGCTGGAAAAGCGTATGCAGGACAAGGACATGGGCATCGAGCTGACCAATGCGGCCAAGGTGCTGCTGGCCACCCGCGGCTACGACCCGGCCATGGGCGCACGTCCGCTGCGCCGCACCATTCAGCGCGAGATCGAGGACCAGCTCTCCGAAAAGATCCTCTTCGGCGAGATTAAAGCCGGCGACATTGTTGCCATCGATGTTGAGGGGGAAGGCGACGACGCCAAGTTCACGTTCGAGGGGATGGCCAAGCCGCGCGTCCCGGACGCCCTGCCCGCCGGAGCCTAAAGCCCGGTGGTCGGCCAGGCCGCCAGCGGCCGCGTGGAGACTTTGAACCCGTAGAACGACGACGGCGGCTCACCCGTTTGGGTGCGCCGTGGTCGTCGTCCTGCTTTCTCCCGGACCGGCACCCATGGTTGCTCCCCTAGCCACGGCCGGTGTGCGGGGCATAGGTTCATGCTGTGGACGCACAACACGATCAGGCGGATTTCGCTGCCCCCGATGACCCGGCGGCGCCGGTGCAAAAGCCCCGGCCCGGGATGGGGGAACGGCTCCGGGCCCACGTCGTTATGCTCCAGCACGGCCGCTCCACCGAACGCACGGTATTTTTCAGCGACGCGGTGTTCGCCATTGCGATGACGCTGCTGGTGCTGGATTTGAAGCTGCCGGAACTGGACGCGGACGCCAGCCCCGCCGCTGTCACGGACGCCATCCTCGCCAAGGTTCCGGCGCTGGCCGGATTCATGCTGAGCTTCACCCTGGTCGGGACCACCTGGCTGAATCATCACCGACGGTCAGTGCCATCGTGCGCTATGACGGCAGGCTTCAGGTCATCAACCTGGTCCTGCTGTTTTTTGTTGCTTTTCTGCCGGTGCCCACCAGCCTCCTTTTCGAGCATTACGGAAATTCGGCCTGGCCACCGATTATTTACGCGTTTACCATCGCCGGCAGTTTCATCTCCCTGAACTGGCTCTGGCGGTACGCTTACCGCGCTAAACTCATGGATCCGCGCATCGAAGAGCCGCTCTTCCGGCTGATTCTGGGCAGCACCACGGCGGTCTGGGTAGTGTTCCTGTTCTCCATCCCGGTGGCGGTCTTCGAGCCGACGATCGCCATGTACCTGTGGAATGCGATCTGGCCCGTGTCCGCGGTGCTGGACCGGTTCCACTGGAAGAAGTTTGCGGCGGCCCAGACCCTGCTGTTTGCCGCCGCGGACCGTGCCGGGAAGCCGGCATCCGGTCCGCAGTAGGATTGCTGGGTGACCCCGCCAATCAATATCCGCCCCGCCCGTACCTCCGATGTCAATGCCGTGAAGGCGTTGGTTGCGCCGCTGGCGGACCGGCGGATTCTCGTCGCCAAGGAGACCGTGGCCTACTACGAGTCGCTGCAGGAGTTCCGGATTGCGGAGCACGACGGCGACGTGGTCGGCTGCGGGGCGCTGCACGTGATGTGGGAAGACCTGGCAGAAATCCGCACGCTCGCGACGTCGGCGGCGTGGCGCGGGCGCGGTGTGGGCCACGCCCTGGCCGAGCAGCTACTCAAGGACGCCCGGGAGATCGGTGTCAGCCGGGTCTTCTGCCTGACCTTCGAGGTGGACTTCTTCACCCGGCACGGCTTTACCGTGATGGCACAACAGGAGGCGGTCGATCCGGGCGTCTATTCGGAACTACTGCGGTCTCAGGACGAGGGCGTCGCGGAATTCCTCGACCTGGCCCGGGTCAAGCCGAACACGCTCGGGAACACCAGAATGATCCGCCGGCTGTAGCTCCTCCGCTCCGGGCGGAACAGTTCAGCTCCTGGATGAAGCCGACGCCCAGCATGAGCACAATGATTGACAGCACCGCGGCCGGGTCGTGATCCCGGTCGAAGCCCGTAGGTCCGTCCCTTCGCCGCGGCCGGGACTGTCAGGATATTCCCAGTAGTTTCATTGCGGTTGCGCAATTATTGCGCCTAAACTGGACAGTATGCTGAGTAACGCCGCGGAAAAGTTTTCGCTCCACGTACTCCGTGAGTATTCGATGTTGGCGGACGGGGCGCGGGCAGCGCTGATCGGCTCGCGCGGGGATCTGGCTCGGATGTTTGCGCCGCAGCGGCACGCCGATGCCGTGATCTCCGAGCTTCCCAGCGGTCCCGGGATGTTTGCGCTGCCCCCGATGACCAGCATCTGCTCTGCGCTGTTCGATATGGCCATGGCAATGCACCAGCGGGGCAAGGTGACCGAGGCCGCGCGCTGGTTCGAAGGAAACCGGGCCGCCTGCGGATCGCCCTGGCTCTTCACTGGGGAGTACGACACTGGGCAACGCCAGCTGGGCGGTCCGGCCGGTCCGCTGCCTGACCCGAAGGCTGGCTGACCCGAAAAAGATGAGCCGGCGGCTGCGAGGGACACCGGCGGAGCGAAGAGGAGCATTCATGAAAACCACAAACAAGCAGGTCGTCCTGGTCACCGGTGCCAGCGGCGGAATCGGACGGGCGACGGCCATTGCGTTCGGTCGCCGGGGAGCATCTGTGGCATTGCTGGCCCGCGGCTCCGCAGGGTTGGAGGGTGCGGCCCGGGAGGTTGAATCGGCCGGCGGCCGTGCCTTGGCCATCGAGGTCGACACCTCCAGCCATGACGATCTCCAGGCCGCAGCAGCACGCGTGGAGAACGAATTGGGGCCGATCGATATCTGGATCAACGTCGCCTTTACCTCCGTCTTCGCACCCTTCACCGAAATCAGGCCGGAGGAATTCAAACGCGTGACCGAGGTCAGCTATCTGGGCTACGTTTACGGCACAATGATCGCGCTGAAGCTGATGGAACCGCGCAACCGCGGCACCATAGTGCAGGTGGGATCCGCCCTCGCGTACCGCGGAATCCCGCTGCAATCCGCCTATTGCGGCGCCAAGCATGCCATCCAGGGATTTAATGAGTCGCTGCGCTGCGAACTGCTGCACGAGGGCAGCGGAATCAAAAACACCATGGTGCAGATGCCTGCGGTCAATACTCCGCAGTTCGGCTGGGTGCTGTCCCGGCTGCCCAGGAAAGCCCAGCCGGTCCCGCCGATCTACCAGCCGGAGGTTGCCGCCCGCGGCGTGCTGTACGCTGCGGACCACCCGCATCGGCGCGAGTACTGGGTCGGAGGCAGCACGATGGCCACCCTGGCCGCCAACGCCATTGCCCCCGGGCTGCTGGACAGATATCTGGCGCGTACCGGCTTCGGTTCGCAGCAGACGCCCCAGGACCGGGATCCGGACCAGCCGGTCAATCTGTGGGAGCCGGCCGACGCCGAGCGGGACTTTGGTACGCACGGCACGTTCGGTGGCCGGTCCAAGGCGCAAAGCAAACAGCTGTGGGCATCCCAGCACCACGGTCTGCTGGGGGCGACGGCGGCGGTGGCGACTGCGGGTCTGCTCGCCTGCGGTGTGTCACTGCTAGGGCGGCTGGTGCGGCGATGAGCTGGCTGGAACCCGTCCGGGCCGGCTACGGACTGTGCCAGCTGGCCTTCCCGGACTTCTTCGCGGGTCTGGTGCTCCGGCGGCGGCTGGACGGGCGGGCGGCGGTGGTGGTGCGGGTGCTTGGCGCCAGGCACCTGCTGCAGGCCCTCGTCGTCGGCCTGGCACCCCGGTCGCGCACCATCCACCGCTGCGGCGCGGTGGTGGATGTGCTGCACTCGGCCAGCATGGTGGTGCTGGCGACGGCGGACGCCCGGCGCCGGACCGCCGCGCTGTCCGACGCCGTCGTCGCCGGTCTGTTCGCGGCCGGGGAGATGCGGTCGGGAGCGGGGCAGTGCCCCGTGGCGTAATGCTGTTCAGTCCCGGCCCCGAAGCGCGAACCGCCCGTCCTCCGAGCCGTCCTCGCCTGCGGCCCGGGCGAATTCATCCAGCGCTGCCGCCAGGGATGCCCGCGTGCGGGACGGGAGCCGACCGATGACCGCGGCAATGGCCGTGCGGCGGTGGTCCATCACCTGGACAACCAATTGCCTGCCCCGGGCGCTGAGCACAAGCTTCAGGAACCGCCTGTCCTGCGGATCGTCTTCGCGTTCGATCAGGCCGGCGTTGACCAGACGATCGCAGATCCGCGTGGCGTTGGAGGGGTGGACCCTAAGATCGGCCGCCACCGCACCCAAATGCTGTGGTCCGTGCGTGGCAATGAGCACCAGCACCCGCAACTGCGGTGAGGTCACGACGTCCTCCACCTCGGCCACGGACTGCGCCGCAACAGCCAGCAGAACGCTGGCCGCGCGCATTACTGCGTCCACTTGGCCTGCGCCTACTTGGCCTGCGCCTACCTGGCCTGCGCCTACCTTGTCGGGGTCCACCTTGTCGGGGTCCAACGACATGGTGCCTTCTTCAGACTTTTCCGATTCATTCACACCATCGAGTATCCGTCCATCAATTGCGCATGGGCAACGATTGCGCAGCGGCCGCCATTGCGGCCGCCATGTTCGGCGTGATGGACGCGGGCTGCCGCTCGTTCGCGGTACCGAACGTGCTCATCACCGACGGCAGTGTACTCCCCACAGGGCAATTCACCCGGCCGCTGATATTTGTCCGGCAATATCCCGGAGGGAAATAGTTGAATGAACAGCGGTGACCCGGGCCGAATCGGCTGGAGGGTGAATTAGCACCAGAACCGGCCTAATCTGGGACAACGGCGGGGTTCGGCCGCGGGACAACATGGCATAGGGAGAAGGCCCGAATGGACGATGGACAGGAAGCTCGACACAATATTGCGCGGCAGCTGGCCATTCTGGAGGTGATCGCCCGGTCCGACGGCGAGGACCCAGGGGTTCTTGCGGGGCGGCTGCGGGAGGCCTTTGCCCGGCGCGGCGTTCCACCGGCACCGGACATCTGGCTGGCCACGGTGGCCCGGGATGCATCGGTGGGCACACCCTATGTCGTCAGCCGCGAAGCGATGCTGGAGGCCGCGCGCAGGATCGCAGATTCACGTCCGGCCGGAAGTCCGGTCTCCGTGCCGCCCGTGGCCGGAACGCCGGACGCGCAGCCGGCTGTCCGCAGAATCGCGATCCCCTCCGTACTGGCGGAGCAGAGTCCACAGCTTCACGGTTATCTGGCGACTCCGCCAGGATACGGGCCCTGGCCGGCCGTTGTGATGCTGCATGAGGCGTTCGCCATCGATGACGTGATGCTGCGGCAGGTGGCCCGGATGGCCGCCGCGGGCTATCTGGTGCTGATGCCGGATCTCTTCAGCGCCGGCGGTCCCCGGCGCTGCCTCAGCGCAACCTTCCGTGCGCTGAAATCCGGGCGCGGCCGGGCCTTTGCGGATATCGAAGCCGGCCGCAGAATGCTGCTGGACCGCGCGGACTGCACCGGCGCCGTCGGTGTTCTCGGCTTCTGTATGGGCGGCGGATTTGCGCTGGCCTCGGCATCGAGGGGATTCGGCGCAGCGGCGGTGAATTACGGCATGATTCCCAAGGATGTTTCAGAGGTCCTGGAAGGCGCCTGCCCGGTGGTGGCCAGCTACGGTGGGAAGGACCGCATGCTTGCCCGTTCGGTTCCCCGGCTGGAGGCCGCTCTGGCCGAGCGCTCCATTTCCCACGATGTCAAGACCTATCCCGATGCGGGGCACAGCTTTCTCAACGACGCGCCCTCCGGTCCGGCGGTGCTGCAGCCGGTGCTCACGCTGGTGATGGGTGCCGGTCCGGATCCCGATGCAGCGGCCGATGCCTGGCGTCGGATTGAGGACTTTTTCCACGCACATCTGGGCCCCGAACGGTCCGCGGAAACTAGTTCGCAATTTCGTTAGTTCGTCGGGGGTTTGGATCCAGGCGGTTGGGTCGGCGGGGTAGAGCCAGTATGCGGTTGCGAGGGCGCATTCTGGGGTACCGGCGGTATCACCGGGGGCAGGTAGGAATCCTGGTATTCCTGGTGGCTGGCCCGGTGGCGATGCCGCCGGCCCGTACCAACGCTCAATGTGATGCTCAATGTTAGGCCGGGACGTGGCCGGATATGAGCGGACCCTGACGATACCGCACCCGTTACGGACCAGCGCACCTGCTCCACCCCAGCAGGTGCGCTTGTCTTTTGCTGGTGCGCCCGGAGCCACCCGACTGCTGAACCGGGTGCGTTCCTCCGCAGCTGGTGCCGCTGCCGCTGGCGTGCACCGGCCACATCGGAGGGGTGCAGCGGGTGCTGGGCTTCACCGACGGGGTTCCCCGCACCGGAACTCCAGCACGAGGTCCGGGAAGATCAGGGCCGCGTTGGCTAGACCGGATCCGGGCTACGGGGCTGCGGGTCGTGAGGTGGATGTGGGATGCGGTCAATAGTCCGGAAATTCTGCGGCGAAAGCTGCTGCAGGCCGGGCTTCGCGTCCTCTGAAGCGCACCATGCCAGGTATTGCCGGGTAAATGGACGGCTGCCGTGGAAATTTCCACGGCAACCGTCCATTCAACCGGCATTTGGGTAACCGGCATTTGGGTAACCGGCAATTGAGGAGCGGCTGAACCGGGCATCTGCCCATCCCGGCAAGGAAAGTCCGGGGCAGGCGCCGGCTACGTCCGCACGGGCAGAGTCGTCGGCGTGAAGGCCGGCCGCGTCGCTTCGAAGGCGGTGATGTCCCGGTGATGTCCGCTTCGTGGCGCAGCGTGTCCTGCCGGGATCCGGATACTGGCGGGTGGATATAGGTGCTCCTGCCATACTGGATCGATGCCGCACCTCCCCACCGCAGTAACAGCCCGGCACATCCGTGATCTTTTCCGTGCGGTGCTGGCGCCCGCGCGGCTGAAGCTGGCAGGCAAGAGCGCTGTTGCGGCGGCCCTGGCATGGTTTGTGGCGCCATTCATGCCGGGCTCGGCGCCGGAATACGCCTATTACGCGCCCTTCGGCGCACTGATCAGTATGTATCCGACGGTGGCAGGCTCCGCCAGGCAGGGGCTGCAAAGTCTGATCGGGCTGCTGGCCGGCATAATCCTGGCCTTTGGCCTGACGGCTTTCGGCCATCCGATGCCCTGGACGGTAGGCATCGTCATCGGCGTCGGCGTACTGCTGGCCGGAATTCCGCGGCTCGGCGCCGGCAGGGACTGGATTCCGATGGCTGCGCTCTTCGTGCTGGTGATCGGGGGGTCTGATGTCGTGGACTTTTCCTTCGGTTACTTGCTGCAGACGGGCGTCGGTGTGGTCATCGGGCTGCTGGTGAATCTGCTGGTGTTCCCGCCGCTGCACCTCAATGCGGCCGCGGCAAGCCTGGATCAGCACCGGGTGGCGCTGGCCGGACAGCTTGAAGACATGGGCGCGGCGTTGACGGAGACCTGGCCACCGGACCGCGAGGACTGGTCCAAACGAAGCGACCGTCTGGCCGAGGCTGCCCACGGTGTCCGACGTGCCGTGTCGGATGCGGATCTGAGCCGGCAGATCAATCCGCGTCGGCGGTTCCATTACCGGGACGTCGGTGCGGACTACGAACACGTCCGCGCCCTGGAGCGGGTGACCTTTCACGTTCAGGACATCACCGAGGTGCTCGCCGATGCTATTTGGGGAACGCCGGAACTGACACCGGTCCCGGCGGAATTATGTACCCCGTTGAGCGGCGCGCTGACCGCCACCGGTTCGCTGCTGCGCGCGTGGCAGGAAGCCGACGCGGTGGAGGCGCTGCCGGTGGCCGAAGCGGCGCTGGAGGACGTTGCGGGCCGTTACCAGCGGTTGGGCTCTCCGCGGAAACCGGTCGGAGTGGCGGCGTCCGTGACCATGAGCCTGCACCGGATCCTGCGGATTGTCCGCGCAACTATGCCGGCAACCGCTCCATCGGCGGGCAGCTGAGAACCGGCCGGGAATCGGCCGGGAATCGTTCCGTAGAATTCGAAAACTACCTCGTAGGCTTACTTTTTAGGCCGGAATCTGCTTAGAATGAAGAGCTTGGTGTCGTACTCGGCACACCGGTTCCGCACACGGATCCGGGCATCGTCTACATTGAAAGTGAGCGCGATAATGGGACTAGGCGACAAGATCAAGAACGAAGCACAGCACCTTACCGGCAAGGGCAAGGAGGCTGCAGGTGACGCCACCAACAACGACGATCTGAAGGCCGAGGGCGTGAAGGATCAGGTGGGTGCCGATGCCAAGAAGGTCGGCGAAAACGTCAAGGACGCCTTCAAAAAGGACTAAACCGTAAGGGCACCCGGCGGTCGCGGAGACGTTGACCGGCGGCATTGTTGATTACGAACAGATTGAAGTTCGACGGCGGCGGGTCCCGGAACGGGGGCCGCCGCCGTGGCGCTTCGGCGGCAGTACTTCCGGCCGGTCCCGGCGGACCTATCCAAGGTCTCCGACGGCAGGTAGGGTTCAAGAACGGCCACCCCGGGCAACGCCGGGAGTGTGACCGCCCGGAGCCAGCGAGGAGTCCCGCAATGAAGAAACTCATTAATGATCCCAAGACCGTGGTCGATGAATCCGTCGAGGGTTTCGGCCTCGCGCACTCCGCTCTCGTAACGGTTCATCCGGACCCGATGTTCATTACGCGCAAGGATGTGCCCGTCGCCGGCAAGGTAGGGCTGGTTTCGGGCGGCGGAAGCGGTCATGAACCGCTGCACGCCGGATATGTCGGGATCGGCATGCTGGACGCTGCCGTCCCCGGCGCGGTCTTCACCTCACCCACACCGGACCAGATTCTCCCGGCGACCCTGGCAGTGAACTCCGGCGCCGGCGTCGTGCATATCGTCAAAAACTACACCGGTGACGTGCTGAACTTTGAGATGGCTGCGGAGCTGGCCCAGGCCGAAGGCGTGGACGTGCGCACGGTCTTGGTCAATGACGACGTCGCCGTGGAGGATTCGCTGTACACGGCCGGCCGCAGGGGTGTCGGGGGCACGGTCCTGGTGGAGAAGATCGCCGGTGCGGCGGCCGAACGTGGAGATTCGCTCGAGTCGGTCGCCGGCATCGGCCAACGCGTCAATGCCAATGTGCGCACCATGGGCGTGGCGCTGGCCGCGTGCACCGTACCGCACGCCGGGGTGCCGAGCTTTGAACTCGCCGACAATGAGATCGAGATCGGGATTGGCATCCACGGCGAACCCGGGCGGCACCGGATTGAGATGGAAAACGCGGACGGCATCACCGACCGGCTGCTGGAGCCGGTGTTGGCGGATCTCAAACCCGGCCGGGGCGAAAAAGTGCTGCTGTTTGTCAACGGGATGGGCGGCACACCGTTGAGCGAGCTCTATATTGTCTACCGGCATGCGGTGAAGGTGCTCGGCGATGCGGGCCTGAGCGTGGAGCGTTCGCTGGTGGGCAATTACATCACGGCCCTTGAAATGCAGGGCTGTTCGATCTCGGTGCTCCGCCTTGATGACGAGATGACGGAATTGTGGGATGCGCCGGTCAATACGGCTGCTCTGCGCTGGGGAATCTGAAGGATGGAGAGTGCGGACATGAGCGGCACACTGGATACTGCGTGGGCCGTTGCCTGGCTGCGCGCCGCCGCGGAGGTGGTGGCAGAACACCGGGTGGAGCTCAGCGAGCTGGACCGGGCCATCGGGGACGGTGACCACGGCGAAAATCTGGACCGCGGTTTCAGCGCAATCGTGGAAAAACTGGCTGCGGAGACGCCTGCGACGCCGGGGGCGGTCTTCAAACTCGCAGCGATGACGCTGATGTCCAAGGTCGGCGGCGCGGCCGGACCGCTGTATGGCACGGCGTTCCTGCGCGCGGCCACGACGGTCGGGGATGCTCCCGATTTGGACCCGGCTCTGCTGGCTGCCGCGCTGACCGCAGCCCGCGACGGCGTCGTCGCCCGTGGTAAAGCGGCGGCAGGGGAGAAAACTATGGTGGACGCCTGGTCACCGGCCGTCGAAGCGGCGGACGCGTCGGCGGCGGCAACCGGGGGTGCGGTGGAAGTGCTTGAGGCGGCGGCCGAGGCCGCTGAAGCGGGAGCCGTGGCCACGGACCCGCTGATTGCGAGGAAGGGGCGCGCCAGCTACCTGGGCGAACGCAGCGCCGGCCACCGCGACCCCGGAGCTGCATCATCGGCGCTGATCCTGCGCGCTGCCGCCGATACGGCGCGCAACGCAGCAGGGCGTGCCGGCGGGGATGCCGTATGAGTGTGGGACTGGTGATCGTCTCGCACAGCGAGAAACTGGCTGCCGGCGTGGTGGAGCTGGCTGCCCAAATGGCTCCCGAGGTCCGGATCGTGGCCGCCGGCGGGACTGAAGGAGCCGCAGGGGAAGCCGCCGGCATCGGCACTTCGCTGGAACGTATTATGGACGCGCTGGGAGCCGCCGATTCGGGCGATGGCGTGCTGATCCTGACCGACCTGGGCTCCGCCGTGATGACCGCCGAATCGGCGCTGGAGATCATCGGCGAACCGCGGACCGCGGCGCTGGCGGATGCGCCTCTGGTCGAGGGCGCCATCGCCGCCGCCGTTGCGGCGCAGTCCGGCGCCGGACTCGACACTGTCCGCAAGGCTGCCGAGGAAGCCTGGCGACCTGCGGATTCCGCCCCGGGACCGATCGGGTCCCCCGGGCTCGACGGAGACGGCGTCATCAGCGCCGATATGGTGCTGATCAACCCGATGGGTCTGCACGCCCGACCGGCTGCGGCACTGGCCGGCGCCTTGGGCGGCATGGACGTGGAGATCAGCATTAATGACGTGGACGGGCAGTCCGTGATGATGCTGATGACCCTCGGCGCAGGAGAAGGAACAGAGTTACACGTGCGGGCCACCGGGCCGGACGCGGAAAAGGCCGTGGATTTGGTGCGCAACGCGGTGCAGGATGGCTTCGGCGAGATGGAGCCCCGGTCGGGGTAACGGGGATACGTCGGATCTAGGCCGGGAGAGCGATGCGGCCACCGTCCAACGCCTGGGCCAGCCCGTCGCGTAGCAGGCCCTCGATGGCGCGTTCCAGCTGGCTTTCCTCTGCCTTTAACTCGTGGAGCCGGCGCAGCTGTGCCCGTACCGGACCCAGCGCCCCACCGTCCGGCGCTGATGCCGGCCCGGGCCCGGCTGCTGACACCGGGTCGGTCCCGCCGGATTCCGTCATCAGCGACGGTGCCGCCGCGAAGAGCAGCTCGCGCTGTAGACCGGATTCGGCTGCACGCAGGGCAGCCATAATGGCCCCACGCACCTGCCGATCGGTGCCGGCCCAGGGCTGTCCCTTCGGAGTATAGGTCGGCGCGGGTGCACCCGCCGCAAGCCAGGAGCATTCGGTCCGAACCGGGCATTCGGCGCATCTGGGCGAACGCGCCGTGCAGATCAGGGCTCCGAGCTCCATGACTGCCGCGTTCCACTTGACCGACAGCGCCGGCTCTTCCGGAAGCAGCCGGGCAGCGAGCCGCATCTCCGCCGCGGTCAGGGCGGCCGCGGGAAGCGCCAGCCCTGAAAACAGCCGGGCATGGACGCGGCGGATATTCGTGTCCACCACGGTTTCCCGGCGTCCGAAGGCGAAAGCGGCGACAGCGGCGGCCGTGTAGCTGCCGACACCGGGCAGCGTCAGCAGCCGATCGTAGGAGCCAGGCACCTCGCCGTCGTGCTCCATGACGATGGCGGCCGCCGACGCATGCAACCGCAGCGCCCGGCGCGGGTACCCGAGCCTGCCCCAGGCCCGCACCGCATCACCGCTGGCGGCCGCCGCAAGTGATGCGGGATCGGGCCAGCGCGACATCCAGTCCTGCCAAACCGGCAGCACACGCACCACCGGAGTCTGCTGCAGCATGACCTCGCTGACCAGAACGCCCCACGGGGAACAATCGGCAGAGCGCCACGGCAAGTCACGGGCGTTGCGCCCGAACCAGCTCACGATCGCATGGTGCATTGAACTAACCTCGGATCAATAGGGCCGAAGCCGGGTGTCGATAAAGCCGGTGGTCGACGGAGTCCCGGCCCGGACCGGTGGTCGACGGAGGCCGCCTGCGGCCGAGTAGAGACCCGTCGGATGCCATTACCCTAAGTCGGAACAACTCTGGATCCAAATTCCGCCGGATCGGCGGAACTGAGAGTATCCCATAGCAACGGGTTCTTGACCGCGGTGGATGGCTCCTTCGTCCGACTGTCCAGTGAGGGTTGCCACAGCACCGCCTGCGCGGCCGGCGGCGTGGTGAAGGGCCTGCGGCGAAGCAGGTATCTAGAGTGGAGGGATGGCTAGAGAGGGTAAAACGAGTGGCGACAGCGGGGACGGAAAGCGGACCCCGCAGCGGCGCCCGGCCGCGCGCGGCACGTCTGCTCCGGGAGTGTCGACGCCGGTAATCTTCAGACGACGGCGGGCGGTTGTGGGGGCGTTGCTGGTGCTGATCCTGCTCGGCGTGATTGCCGGTTCCATTGCGGTGGCTTTCTATCTCGGGTCGCGGGAGGGCGGTAATCCTGTGCCGGCCGCCTCGGGAACTGCTGCCGGCACTTCGACGGCGCCGCAGAGCCCGGCGGATGCCCTCGGATCATCCTCCCGAAGTGCCACTGGCACCGCGACCGCGACGGACCCATCCACAGCCACCGCAACCGCCACAGCCACACCCACGGCGGCAGCCTGTGATGCGAATATGGTCACCGTTTCTGCCGCGGTGGACGCTACCGTGTACCCCGCCGGGCAGGACCCGGTGCTGACCCTCAAAGTGACCAACAGCTCGAAGGTGCCCTGCACCGTCAATGTAGGGACCAGCCAGATGGAATTCCTGATCACCAGCGGAAATGACAGGATATTCTCTTCCAAGGACTGCCAGGCGGATGCCACCGACCTGATTAAGGCAATCGGGCCGGACGCATCTGAATCCGCAAACTTCCCGTGGTCTCGAATCCGTTCTGCGGCGGGTTGTCCCGCGGTAGGTGCTACGCCCGGCGGCGGGGGAGCCTATTACATGCTTACAGTCAGCTTGGGACACTGGTCCAGTGCGAAAGTTTCGTTCCAGCTGCAGTAACGATCAGCTGCAGTACGGATCGGTTGCAGCCACAGCCGCAGTCAGAGGAACCGGTCCAGCAGACTGGCCTCGGCAATCCGGGAAAGCCCTTCACGCACCGCGCGGGCGCGCTGTTCGCCTATGCCGTCGACAACCATCAGCTCATCAATGGTGGCGGCCATCAGGCTCTGCAGACCGCCGAAATGATCCACTAGCCTGTCGGCAACGGCCCGCGGTACCGCCTTCAGTCCGGACACGAGCCGGTAGCCGCGCGGCTGAATGATGGCCTCCAATGACTCGGAGCCGGTGGTGAGCCCGACTATATTCGCGATCCTGCTCAGATCGATCAGCTCAGTGGGCCCGATTTCCTGCAGCGCTGTGACGGCGGCGTCAATCTCGGAGGGTGTTGTTGAGGCGGAGTAGTCGCGGATGACCATTTCGCTGCCTGGCCCGCGGCCGACGGTGAGCTCGTCATGCTGCAAAGACAGCAGCCGTCCGTCCACACCGAGTTCGAGCACGTACTGGGCAATTTCCTCTGAGATCCGGCGCACCATCTCGTGGCGCTGCAGTGTTACAGCCACGTCACGGACGGTCACCATGGCCTCGATCTCCAACGCCGACAGGGAGCTGGTGACCTGGTCGAGACGCGAGCGGTAGCGCTCCAGCGTAGCCAGGGCCTGATTGGCGCGGGCCAGGACTTTCTCCGAGCCTTCGAGTACATAGCGCAGACCGTGAACATACAGTGCGATGATCTGCATGGACTGGCTTACCGAAACAACGGGTACGCCCGTCTGGATGGCTACGCGTTCCGCTGTGCGGTGCCGTGTACCCGACTCCTGCGTTTCAATGCTGGGGTCCGGCACCAATTGGACGCCCGCGCGAAGAATCCTGTTCGCGTCCCTGTCACAGATGATGGCGCCGTCCATCTTGGCCAATTCGCGCAGCCGGGTGGGAGAGAATTCGATGCCGATCTCGAAACCACCGGAACAGAGCTGGTCGATGGTGCGATCGGCGCCAAGGACTATCAGTGCGCCCGTCCGTCCGCGCAGGATCCGCTCCAGCCCGTCGCGCAGCGGCGTCCCGGGCGCAACCCGGGCCAGCGTGGCCTTGAGGGCTTCTTCGGGACTCCGGGCCATCACTACATTCCTTCCGCGGTGCGCGCGGCTTCTTCCGCGTTAGTCACATGGCCCATAATAGTGCGATATGACGGTCAAAAATCACTGTCCTGAAGCGGAACTGCTTTGCGCTCCTTAGCGGCACCGTGAAAGAGCAGGTCCATGGCTTCGGTAAGATGGTGGACTTCCTTGACCGAGAATCCCTTGGGGATGGTCCCCGGTCCGTTCGGGCTGGCCGGCACGATCGCGTGCGTAAAGCCGAGCCGGTTCGCCTCATGGATCCGCTGGTTAATGCCGGGGACAGGACGTACCTCCCCGGCCAGCCCCACTTCGCCGAACGCGATCAGCCGGGCGGAAATGGCTACCCTGGCTTTTGCGGAAGCGACGGCCAAAGCGATGGCCAGGTCCATGGCCGGTTCGGTCAGCTTCACGCCGCCGACAGTGGCGACATAGCTGTCCTCACCAGACAGATCGGCGCCGGCGCGTTGCTGCAGCACCGCCAGCAGCATGGCAACCCGGGACGAATCCAGCCCGCTGGTTGCACGGCGGGGCTGCGAAGTGGAACTCGCCGCGAGCAGTGACTGTACCTCGGCCAGCAGCGGGCGGCGACCCTCAAGGGTGACGGTGATGCAGGTGCCGGAGACCGGGTCCTTGATGCGCGAAACGAACAGTCCACTGGGATCGGCCAACCCCACGATGCCGTGTTCGGTGAGATCAAAACAGCCCACTTCGTCGGTGGGACCATACCGGTTCTTGACGGCTCGGACCAGCCGCAGCCGGGAATGCCGCTCCCCCTCGAACTGGCAGACCACGTCCACCAGATGCTCCAACAGTCGAGGGCCGGCAATCGAGCCGTCCTTAGTCACATGGCCCACCAGCAGCGTGGTCATGTTCATCCGTTTGGCGGCCGCGATCAGCGAGGCCGCGACCTCCCGGACCTGCGAGACGCCGCCGGCGCTGCCGTCCACCGCGGCGCTGCTGAGCGTCTGAACGGAATCGATTATCAGCAGTTTCGGTGTCAGCGCCTCGACCTGACCCAGCGCTGTGCCCAGATCGGTTTCGGCGGTCAGGTAGAGCGTGTCCGCGACTGCGCCGATCCGGTCTGCGCGCAGCCTGACCTGGGCCGCCGATTCCTCGCCGGTAATATACAGCACGTCGCGGACCTCCGTGCGGTCCTCATTGCGTGCAAATTTGGCGGCGACGTCCAGCAGCAGCGTGGATTTCCCGACTCCCGGTTCTCCGGCGAGCAGAATTACCGCACCGGGCACCACTCCGCCACCCAGTACTCTGTCCAGCTCGGGCACTCCGGTGGGCAAGTACGCCGCCGTTGAGGCATCCACATCCGCGATCTTCCGTGCCGGCAACGCAACGGCCGTCGCCGCCGTCGTCCGTGCAACACTGACGCCGGTTTCCTCAACCGTTCCCCAGGCCTGGCATTCCCCGCAGCGGCCCACCCATTTGACCGCGGACCAGCCGCATTCGGAGCATTTGTAGCCTTGCGAGGAACGGAGCGATTTTGTTGCCATGAAACCAGCGTAGCCGGGCAGACCGACAAGCTGCCCGCCGTCGTCGTCCGCGCGGCGAGACGGCACCGCGCCGACCGCGCCGACACCGCCGGCGGCGTCCCCGTGCCGGCTGCCTAGAGGGCTATGTCGGCGAAGCCGTGATTTTTGGGTCATGTTTTTGCTTGTCGGGTCGGGTTCATGCGGCCAGTCCTGTTTCGTGGGTGAGGTTGTCGATCGCGGTTTGG
>CAJDTL010000023.1_pt1 | contig 70795 bp, 65 predicted proteins | sample 7389871 | NCBI WGS metagenome assembly CAJDTL01 (sample SAMEA7055650, study PRJEB34461) | soil metagenome | biome: terrestrial ecosystem; feature: Peninsula; material: soil | place: Antarctica | collected 2016 | reverse complement strand
ACCGAAGCCACCCACCCAGCCTCGACCGCCCCCGCGCCGCACGGCCCTGGCGACCCGCACTCTAACCACGCCAAGTCGGCCCAGATGGATAGCCCAGTCACGTGAAACCAGGACCGCCTACAGGAGGGGCCATACCCATGTCAGATGCTGCGCGCGGATGCGGGATACCAATCGCGAACGAAGAAATGTGCGTCTGGACGCCCATAATTGATTCTGCTCAGGTGCTATTTTCCCAGCATCCCAAAAATTCCATCTTCGTATGTCGTTGGTGGCCACTCCTACCGGTAGAAACCACGCTTGTTGTGGGTCCGGACACTCGTTCCCTGGTTTCACCTTCCCATCCGCCTGTCGTTGGCTAATGCCACGCCACGCCAAGCAATCTTGCCTTCCGACCGAGCGTTACCGCGGCAGGCCCGACGGCTCTCCAGCCCGCCGCGTGAGTCGGCCGACCCACTCCCGACGCGATCACCCTCCCGGGTGCCCTCACTGGCCCTGGGACGCCCCCAGCGGGTCCGCCGCAGTGCCCAAGACAGGCCCGAGGTAGACATGTCCGCGCGGTTCACGCGTTCGAGCGCACAACCGGTCCTAATCTCTCTCATATGCCCTCGGGTAGGGCGCCACGCAGCTCTCTTTGCCCGGTATGTTGGACGTCCCGAGCACTTATGACACCGCCTTCCAGCCCACATGGCGTACCACCAGCCGGGCCCTTGCAGCACGGACATCCCCTGGGCCGCGCGAACACTGGGGAATGGGCCTGCACCTCCTGGACCGTTCTGTAGGCCCGCGGTGGGCCTCCCCGCCGCCGGCACCTCTTCATCCTCAGGAGGTCCTGCTTCAGGTGAAACACGCTGGATTTGCCGCGACACCTCGAACCTCCTAAGGTCCGCGTGCGTATCGCATCAGCAGTCCGCTCCAAAACTTCCTATCCTTCGATGCCGGCACCGGAATGACGCGTAAGATTCCCGCCAGGTCCACTGGGGCGGAGAGTGCGGCAGACCAGGATCGCATTCACGTGCTGGCGGGCATGGGCATGTTCTTCGCCGTCCGGGCCCGCAGCCAGGAGAGGTCCGCAGGTCCTCCTGGGCCGGCGTCGGGATCAGCACCGCCGTGACGGACCCGGCGCGAGCATATCCGCCAAAAGGCGCGCATCTGTTCGGTCAACACGTCCGTCTTGACCTTTTCGCCCGGGGCCCATAACAGCTTCGAGGACGCCGCGACCACGCAATCAGTGTCAGCCACCCTCAGATACCGGGCCAGGACATATCCGTCTCGCACCCGATTCGTACACCGTCTTCACCGGTGGCTCGAAACGGCGGACCCAGTCCAGCACGACCGCCGGGTCCGAATCCATCTGCATCTGCACCAGCTCGCTCGTCTCCGAAGGTCAGCGCACAACCAACTACGGATGCGCCGGGGACATAGAGCCCACTGAACGTATGCTCAAAAGTCAGGCCATCCAAGGGTGTCCTGAATTTCGATGACAAAGCTTCCGGCGGACGCTCATGGCGCCGGCCACCGGCCGAGATCAAGAGTAGACTCCTGTGGCCGACACTAACCGACCGATATTCCTGGAGTCACCACGCTATTTGGAAGGCCTTCGGCTACTATCTGCTTCATCAACTAACACCCCGAAACAAAGCCATGCGACCCAAACCGCGTTGCACCCCCTTACCGAAACACCTTGGACATGTGGCACGGCCTCCCGCGGGACACTATGAATTGTGCAATAGCAACCAGAACCTCAGGTTGGTCGGCCCCTATCCGGGTGGGCGAACCCGATGCAAAGTCTCGGAATAGTCCGGCGATACAGTGTCGTAGTGCCTCGGACGCGACACCGCTGCTCCTGCTTTTGGTCGCTTAGGATCGAGCCTGGGGAACCGATTGGATGCTGCGTCTGTCCCTGTTTGGCATAGGCGCAATAGACAGAACGGCCGTTTTCGTTTCACGTGAAACGAAGGCGGCCGTCCGTAAGCAGCTCTACGCGTCGGCGCCGGGCGCCAAAACATCCATAATCCGATTGAGATCCTCTACGGAGGCAAATTCGATGCTGACCTTACCCTTCCGGGCCCCGAGCGTAATCTTCACATTTGTATCCAGCTTGTCCGATAGCGACGTTGCCAGATAATCAAGACGCTCGTGCCGAGGACTAGCCTTGGGTGCTGGAACACGGCTATCCGCATCAGGGGCCTGGTAAAGAGTGACGGCTTCTTCGGTGCCGCGTACCGACATACCTTCGGCAATAATCCGCTGGGCCAGCCGCTCCATCGCGAGTGCGTCAGGTAGGGCAAGCAGCGCCCTTGCGTGACCGGCGGAAAGGACTCCTGCGGCGACCCGGCGCTGAACCAGGGCGGGCAACTTGAGTAGGCGGAGTGTGTTGGATACCTGCGGACGGGAACGGCCGATGCGGTCCGCCAGCTGTTCGTGCGTCGTCCCGAAGTCTTCGAGTAGCTGTTGGTATGCCGCTGCCTCCTCCAAGGGGTTCAGTTGGCTCCGGTGCAGGTTCTCCAGGAGGGCGTCCCTCAACAGATTGTCATCGGTGGTGTCACGAATAATGACGGGAATGGACACCATCCCGGCGAGCTGCGAGGCACGCCAGCGGCGCTCACCCATGACCAATTCATAAGGCTCACCCCCTTTTTCGGTGGATGTGCGCACCACAATCGGTTGCAGGACTCCGACTTCCTTGACGGAGTGGACCAGTTCGTCCATTTCCTCTTCGTCAAAGATCGTCCGCGGCTGCTTACGGTTCGGATGGATGTCCGTGACGGGCACCTCCGCGAACCGCGCACCTGGAACCTCCATCAGCACTACACCAGAATCTGTTTCACGTGAAACGGCGGACCGGGAAACCTTCTTCATGGTCGCCTCGGGAAAAAACAAGTCCACGGGCCGTGATCCGGGCTGTGCGGGCTGGTTCTCAGTCCCCTCCGATCCGGCAGTGTTGGGGATAAGTGCACCCAACCCGCGGCCGAGTCCCCTACGCTTTTCGGTCATGGACAGATCCCTCCGCTGAAAAGTCCCAACAATCGTTGGGCGTTATATTATTGGCGATGTTGCAATGCTGGCCATGATGTTGCAATGCTGGCCATAAAGAGAGTCTAGCGTTCTGCGATCTCCGCCGCCGCTTCGAGGTAGGAGAGGGCACCCGTCGAGGACGGATCATAAGTCATCACGGTCTGCTGATAACTGGGCGCCTCGGATATACGCACCGACCTCGGGACAACAGCTTTGAGCACCTGATCGGGAAAATGCTCACGGACGTCGGCGGCTACCTGCGCGGCGAGATTCGTCCGGCCGTCATACATCGTCAGTAGGATGGTTGATACCTCAAGATCACCGTTGAGGTGTTTTTGGATCATTTCGATGTTCTTCAGAAGTTGACTCAGGCCCTCGAGAGCATAATACTCACACTGGATCGGTATCAGCACTTCGTTTGCGGCACAAAACGCATTAACCGTGAGTAGACCAAGGCTGGGCGGGCAGTCGATGAAGATGAAGTCCAGTGGCTCCTCCCCGGCTTGTTCCCGGTGCAGCGCATACGCTCCAAGAGCCCGGCGAAGTCGTTGCTCGCGCGCCACCAGGGACACCAGTTCTATTTCTGCCCCCGCCAGGTGGATGGTCGCCGGAGCACAAATGAGGTTGGCGATATCGGGACAGGGTGCAACAACATCGGCCAAGGGGAAATCATTGATCAGGACATCGTAGATGCTGTCCACTTCCGCGTGGTGCTCGACCCCCAGAGCCGTCGACGCGTTACCCTGTGGGTCGATGTCCACGACGAGAACGTTCAATCCGGCCGAAGCCAGCGCGGCTGCGATATTTACCGTCGTCGTCGTTTTGCCTACGCCACCCTTTTGGTTGGCGACCGTCATGATCCGGGTCTTCTTGGGCTTTGGAAGCCTGCGGCCCAGCAGCCGTTCACGCCGCTTGGTCTCACTGACGAGCTGACGGGCAATGGGACTAGCGTCATCGAGGGAGGTTGACTTAGGATCATACTGGCGGCTTTTGCCTGCGCGGTGACCGATTGTGAACCTGAGCGAGCCGAGCCCAAGGACATAAAGGGCGGGATGCGCTGCGAAGCCGCTTCGCTGCTGGTCACAATGACACACTCACTTTCATCAGGCTGTGCTTGCCGTTCTCTAGCCTAACCGTTGCAGCGGAGAACCCGGCGGGGAAACGGCCGCCTGGTGCCGCCGGATCTACGCCGAAGGGAAGCGTTTTCCCCAACATCAAGGTCCGAATGCGGTGCGTTACCGTTGGGAAACCCGTACTCTCACGACCGTCGTCGGCTCATCCAGAATGCCTGCTCCGGCCATTACAACGCTCGTCTGCACGCCGCCGAGCTTACGGATCACCTTGGCGGCCTTATCCAGCTCCTCCTGGGCACTCCGGCCCTTGATGGCCAGCAGCTCCCCTTCCCCGTCCAGCAAGGGGATCGTCAGGCTGGCCAGCGTATTCAGCGCGGACACCGCGCGCGCCGTGACAACGTCGCACTCGACTCGTCCGAGCGCCTGCTCCGCCCGCGCACGCATTATTTCCACGTTCCCGAGTCCGAGATCCATCACGACTTCCTCAAGCCACGCCACGCGCCGCTCCAGCGGTTCGATCAGGGTGACATACAGATCCGGCCGTGCAAGTGCCAGCGCCAGCCCCGGCAGCCCGGCGCCGCTACCCACATCGGCAACCCGCGCGCCGTCGGCTATCAACTCGGTCACGACGGCACAGTTGAGGACGTGCCTGCTCCACAACCGCGGTACTTCACGCGGACCGATCAGTCCGCGCTCGATACCGGACGTTGCCAGATGCTCGACGAACCGTTCGGCCAGCCCCAACTGCTCGCCGAAGATCTTTTCAGCAGCAATCGCCTCGGTACCGCTCAGTTCAACCACAAATAATCTCCTCGACCCTGCATCTTCCCCGTCCGCCCAAAAAGGCCGGCCAAACCAAAACTACTCCGCGGCGGAAACCACTATGTGGCGGTCGGTACCTTCGCCCTCGGATTCACTGGCGAACCCCAGATCCGCGATGGCGTCGTGGACAATCTTGCGCTCATAGGCCCCCATGGGGGCGAGCGCAACGGACTCGCCGTTGTCCTTGACACGTTCCACGGCGTCCTGGGCCAACCTTGCCAGCTCGCCGTTGCGCTCCTGCCGGTAACCGGAAATATCGAGCACCAGCCGGGACCTGTTCTCGGTCGCGGACAGCACCGAGAGCCGCGTCAGCTCCTGCAGCGCTTCCAGCACCTCGCCGTCGTCGCCAACCAGCGACTGCAGGTTGGAACCCTCCTCGTCGGAGACGATCGAAATATACGTCCGGCCGTTACGGACTTCAATGTCAATATCTCCGTCGATATCGGCAATATCCAGCAGCTCTTCAAGGTAGTCCGCGGCGACGTCGCCCTCTTCATCGAGGCGGCTTGCACCGGTGCTGATGGCAGCATCTGTGGTCTGGACGGTTTCATCGGTGACAAGCTCGGCGGGGCTATCGGCAGTCATTACTTCTTCTTCCTGTTTTTGCGCTGCGGTTGCGAACGCTGCCCGGTGGGCTCAACAATTTCCTCAACGATCGGTTCCGCCTTTTTGCTCGCACTCAGCAGCGGAAGCCCCTTGGCCACCCGGCGCTGCTGGTACTCACGGTAGGCCGGCGAGCCGGGCGTGGGCATCTTGCGGATCACGAAGAACTGCTGGGCCATGGTCCACAGGTTGGTGGTGGTCCAGTAGATGAGGACACCAATGGGGAAGTTGATACCACCGACACCGAACACCAGCGGCAATACATATAGCATCATCTTCTGCTGCTTCATGAACGGGCTCGCCATCGCGTCCTCGGACATGTTCTTGGACATGATCTGCTTCTGCGTAATGAACTGTGAAGCAGTCATCGCCAGGATCATTACGATGGAAAGAACGACGACGGCGACGTTGACGTCCCCGTTTTGCACCTGCGGCAGGAAGGCGGAGGAAAGCGGAGCGCCGAAGATCTGAGCCTGATCGAACTGAAGAACCTGCTGATGGCTGAGGGCGCCGATGCCTTCCTGAGTCTGGGTGGCGGCCTTGGAAACGCCGGAGAGAACCTGGAACAGCGAGAAGAAGAACGGCATCTGGATCAGCATCGGCAGGCAGGCGGAGAACGGGTTGGTCCCGTGTTCCTTGTACAACGCCATCTGCTCCTGCGCCATCGCCTGGCGTGAGAGCTGGTCCGTCTTGCCCTTGTACTTGGCCTGCAGCTTCTTCATGTCCGGCTGCAGCGCCTGCATGCCCCGCTGGGCTTTGATCTGTTTCACGAACACGGGAATCAGGGCCGCCCGGATCACCAACACCAGACCGATGATGGAAAGAGTCCACGTCCAGCCCGAGGAGGAAGGCAGGCCAATGGTGGTTAACCCATCGTGGAAGACCACCATGATCCATGAAACCACCCATTTGAAGGGCGCCAGGATTGTCCCGAAGAAGTCAAACATTCTTTTCTTTTCTCCTCAAGCCGCTTCACGGCCTTCTGCAGCTGACTCAACGACCAGAAACTCGTCCGGATGATTCAGTTGGATTATGTACGGGACCGTGGCCGGATCGCTGCCGTGAGTGTGCCGGCCGCCCGGAACATGATCCACGCCACCTGCATTCCACGGATGGCATCGGAGCAGTCTCCGTCCTGCCAGCCAGCTGCCCTTGACGGCGCCGTGCAAAAGGACGGCCTCCACGGCATAGGCAGAGCATGATGGGAAGAATCGGCAGACCGGTCCGTAGAGCGGCGAAATCAGTTTTCTGTACAGCGTCAGCAGCAGGATCAAAAGACTGCGCGGCAGATTCCAGATCAAACGACCCGCGGAACCGAAAAACCGCGCCGGGGAGCCGAATGCCTGCAACTGCCCGCGGTGCAACGAATAGGCGGACCGGGAATGAACGTCACCACTTAATGCCATGGCGTGTTATTCCCTTCCCTTGTCCGGCGCCGCTACCCTTCCGGCGGACAGCCGGTCAAGTACTTTGAGGCAGGCATTCTGATAATCCTTCAACAACTCCGGCCATGAAGAGCCTGCCGACGCAGGCAATGCCCTGACGACAATATTGAGGCCGGTGGGATGCTGGCGCACGGTTGCTGCGGCCGCTTCTCTTAGTCTCCTCTTAACGAGGTTCCGTGCAACAGCGTTCCCCACAGTTTTCGCCACGATAAATCCGACCTTGGTCGGTTCGTCCATCGCTGTAAGGACCGCATATAACACTAAGTTCCGGCGTCCATTGCGGACGCCGGAACGTACAGTATTTGAGAAGTCGGCCGAGGTCCGCAATCGGTTTGGGGTGGCTAGCACCGTCAGATCGGCTGCGGGTGGATCGGATTCGACAAAACAGTCAGGCGTTGTAGTTTAGGCCGACAGTTCGATGCGGCCCTTGCCGCGGCGTGCCGAAAGGATGGCACGACCTGCGCGGGTACGCATACGAAGGCGGAAGCCGTGCTTCTTGGCACGACGGCGATTATTCGGCTGAAAAGTCCGCTTGCTCACGTTGGGTTACTCCAAGACAATCAAAAATGCGCCTTGCCCGTAATACAGGGGGAAGAACAGGCCGACGCGAAGAATCAGGTGCCCACCGACGCCAAAAATAAGCGCATGCCGAACGGCACATAGTAGACACAAAGGACTTCACCACGTTAGGTCATCCGGTGCTCCACAGTCAAACGGCGCCGATTCCGGGTCGGACACCGCCACTGCCCGACAACACGGAACAAGGCGAGGTGGTGACCGTGTTGAGGCCTCCAGGGTGCTTCACTGTGAGATTTATCCACAAGGTCTTTCCCTGCTATCTTCTGCCGTTTTCATCCTTTAGGCTAGCCGAGTGGCTAGTTATCCACCGGCTGTGAATAACTCTGTGGATGACCGATCCGCAGCAGATGTGTGCAGACTTTGCGCATCCGCGGGCCACATCGAGTAGACGAAGATCACGAGGAAACAATGAGCAGGCGTATCAATGAGCACTGACGAGATAAATGATGTCGGGAGCTCATGGCGCCGAGTCGTCCGGATCCTGGAACAGAACGACCACGTCACTCCGCGGCAGCGAGGCTTTGTTGTCCTGGCCCAGCCACTGGGATTGATCGGGACCACGTTGTTGGTCGCCGTCCCAAATGAACTCACCCGCGAGGTGCTGCAGGCACAACTCAAAAAGGCCTTGGATAATGCCCTTCGGGAGGTCTTTTCCGATGACATCCTATGTGCATTCAGCATCAACGCCGATCTGATGCCGGTTCAGGAAGAACAAAAACCCCAGGAACAGGCAGTCGCCCGCCGTGAACCGGAGACAAAACCAGCTCCGACTCTGCCCAGCACCTCGCAGGAATTCGGCCGGCTCAACCCCAAATACGTATTCGACAGTTTTGTGATCGGTCAGTCCAACCGGTTCGCACACGCGGCCGCCGTCGCTGTGGCCGAAGCACCGGCCAAGGCATATAACCCGCTGTTCATCTACGGTGATTCGGGCCTGGGAAAGACCCACCTGCTGCACGCGATCGGTCACTACGCCCGCCGCCTGTACACGGGGATCCGCGTCCGCTATGTGAATTCGGAAGAATTTACCAATGACTTCATCAACTCCATCCGCGACGATGAAGGGGCGAGTTTCAAGCAGCTTTACCGCAACGTCGACATCCTCCTCATCGACGACATCCAGTTTCTTGCCAACAAGGATGCAACCCAGGAAGAGTTCTTCCATACCTTTAATGCCCTGCACAATCACAACAAACAGGTCGTCATCACCTCGGATCTTCCGCCCAAACGACTTTCCGGCTTTGAAGAACGGATGCGCTCCCGCTTCGAATGGGGCCTACTGACAGATGTCCAGCCGCCCGAGCTGGAGACGCGCATCGCCATTCTGCGCAAGAAGGCGATCGGGGAGGGCCTTTCCGCCCCCGACGATGCGCTGGAGTACATCGCCTCCAAAATCTCCACCAACATCCGTGAACTTGAGGGTGCCCTGATTCGGGTTACGGCCTTCGCGAGCCTTAACCGGCAGCCGGTTGATGTTGCCTTGGCGGAAATCGTCCTGAAGGATCTCATCACCGATGAAGGTGCCCAGGAAATCACGGCAACAGCCATCCTCGGACAGACCGCCGCCTACTTCAATCTGTCGTTGGAGGAGCTATGCAGCAAGTCACGAACCAGGACCCTCGTCACAGCCCGCCAGATCGCCATGTATTTATGCCGTGAGCTAACAGACATGTCATTGCCGAAAATCGGCCAGGAACTCGGCGGTCGGGACCATACAACGGTTATCCACGCGGATCGGAAAATTCGTGAACTAATGGCTGAACGACGGGCCATTTACAACCAAGTCACCGAACTGACGAACCGGATCAAGCAGCAACAGCGCGAGGGATAACGGGGCCAAAACAGCACCTGTGGATATGTCTGTGGATAACTTAGGGGATAACTACAACTTAACGGGTCACAACCTGCCGGACCCTGTGGATCCGCGGAATTACAAGGAAAGTTGTCCACCGCAGGACGGCTCTCGAGTGCCGTCTGTGCACAATATATGCACAGGGAACATCCCCGCGATGCCGCACTTGGATGGAGTTATCCACAGTATCCACAACGGTTATTAACACTACGAATCCTAAAAAACTTGTTCTTCTAAACAACATTCACGTGCCGATCTTAAGCCGCATCCTCTCGTCTTCCATCGATGCATTCCGGGACTGGCCAAGGCGCTAAGCTGTCTGGAAGCATGTAGTTCCGCCGCGGGCTTTCCATCCCTCGGAACTGTGGTCCGGAGCGTTTGTATCCGGGCTGCCGTGTGTCGTCCCGATTCAGATCGGCCGGTGCATTTTTTAGTTCAATTCGCGACAATATTTTCAGGATGAAAGGCGGCACCCTTCCGTGAAGTTCCGAGTTGAACGGGATGTCCTGGCCGAAGCCGTCAGTTGGACGGCTCGGTCCTTGTCTCCGCGGCCTCCCGTGCCGGTGCTGTCCGGATTATTGCTCAGGGCCGAGGCAGGGACGGTCAGCCTCGCCAGTTTTGACTACGAAATTTCCGCCAGACTTGAAATCCCGGCCGATATCAGCCAGGAAGGGACCATCCTGGTCTCCGGACGGCTGCTCGCGGATATCTGCCGCAGCCTACCCTCCGCGCCCGTCGAAATTGAGACGGACGGATCAAAAGTCATCCTTAGTTGCCGGAGCAGCCGCTTCAATCTGGCAACGATGCCCGTCGCCGACTACCCCGAATTGCCCGCACTGCCGGATATCAGCGGCACCGTCTCCGGAGAAGCCTTTGCCCAGGCTGTTTCGCAAGTCATCATTGCCTCCAGCAAGGACGACACGCTGCCCATCCTGACGGGGGTCAAGATGGAAATCGAAGGCGACCTGATCACCTTGCTCGCAACCGACCGGTACCGGCTCGCACTGCGCGAGGTCCACTGGCGCCCTAATGTTCCCGGGATTTCTACCAGCGCTCTGGTCAAGGCGAAAACCTTAAATGAAGTGGCGAAGACTCTCGGTGGTTCCGGCGACCTGAACATTGCCCTATCCGACAACAGTGAACTCATCGGATTTGAAAGCGGTGGGCGGCGCACGACATCCCTGCTGGTCGACGGAGATTACCCGAAAATCCGGTCGCTGTTCCCTGACAACACGCCAATTCATGCCACCGTGGAGACCAGCGCGCTGGCCGAGGCGGTGCGGCGTGTGTCCCTGGTGGCTGAGCGCAATACTCCGGTCAGACTCGCCTTTACCGCTGGACAGCTCAACCTTGATGCCGGCACCGGTGAAGATGCCCAGGCATCGGAGGCCTTGGAAGCCTCCCTCGTGGGTGAGGACATCACCGTCGCTTTCAATCCGCATTACCTCAGCGAAGGGCTGAGCGCCTTTGACAGCAGGTTTGTGAGATTTTCCTTCACGTCGGCTCCCAAACCGGCGATGATTACTGCACAGGCGGAATTCGACGGTGAGGACAAGGATGATTACCGTTACCTGGTCATGCCGGTCCGCTTGCCGAGCTAGCAGCACCGGGATAGTGCCACTTGGTCTGGCGCCGACAGCAATTAATGCACCACCATTAAATGTCAGTTATTAGTGTGTCCGGAAGAGAGGAACACCGTGCATATCGGTCTCATCGGTCTTGGAAAAATGGGTTTCAACATGCGGGCACGTCTTCGGGATGCCAACATCGAAGTGACCGGCTATGACCGCAACCCTGAAGTGACCGATGTTCCTTCCATCGCAGAATTGGTCAATGCATTGCCTGCCCCGAGGATCATCTGGGTGATGGTTCCGGCCGGCGAAGTAACGGATGGCGTCGTCAACGAACTTTCAGGGCTGCTGGAGCGCGGTGACATGATCATCGACGGTGGAAACTCCCGTTTCACCGAAGACCAGAAACACGGCGCCACGCTGGCCGAAAAGGGGATCCGGTTCGTTGATTGCGGAGTCTCCGGCGGGGTCTGGGGACTGTCCAACGGGTATGGCCTGATGGCCGGCGGAGAAGCCGCCGATATTGCCGCCGCCATGCCTGTCTTCGACGCATTGCGCCCCGCGGGAACCCGTTCTGAAAGTTTTGTTCATGTGGGCGATATCGGTGCGGGACACTACGCCAAAATGGTTCACAACGGAGTTGAATACGGACTGATGCAGTCATACGCCGAAGGCTATGAGCTGCTGATGGCTAAGGGCATCATCAAGGATGTGCCCGGAACATTCGCGGCATGGCAAAAAGGCACGGTCGTTCGGTCCTGGTTGTTGGATCTGATGGTCAAGGCCCTGGAGGAAGATCCCGATCTCTCCCAAATCGCCGGTTTTGTCGATGATTCCGGTGAAGGACGGTGGACGGTTGAGGAAGCCATCGCCAACTCCGTTCCAGCACCCGCAATTACGGCAGCCCTGTTCGCTCGTTTTGTCTCCCGGCAGGACGATTCGCCGGCCATGAAAATGGTCTCCGCCTTGCGCAATCAGTTCGGCGGCCACGCCACTAAACCGGCCAGACCGGCGTCATCCTAAGTGGCAGGAATCTGAGCACGGCGTGTATCTGCAGCACCTGTCCCTGACCGATTTCCGCAGCTATGAACAGGTTGAACTGCTGCTGCATCCAGGTATTACCGTGCTCATCGGAGCCAATGGTTTAGGAAAAACCAACCTCGTGGAGGCCGTAGGGTACCTTTCCACACTGAATTCACACCGAGTCAGTTCCGACGCTCCACTCGTGCGTTTTGGCTGTGAACGGGCGATTATCCGAGCCAGGATCTTGAGCGGCCAGCAGGCGGTCAGTATCGAAGTTGAAATCAATGCCTCGAGGGCGAATCGGGCCCGCATCAACCGGGCCAATCCCGTGCGGGCCCGTGATGTGCTTGGAATCTGCAGAACGGTGATGTTTGCACCCGAGGATCTATTTCTGGTCAAGGGTGATCCGGGAAACAGACGGCGCTTTCTTGACGAACTGCTGGTCACGCTGCTGCCGGGCCATGCCGCTACCCGAAGTGACTATGAACGGGTATTGAAACAACGGAACGCCCTGCTGAAATCTGCCAGAAACCAGCACTATTCACGGTCCGGAGTTGGTGTTGCCACCGAGGCGACGCTGGATGTCTGGGATCAGCATATGGCTGTCGCCGGCGCAGCACTGCTGGCGGCCCGGCTTGAACTGCTCGAAAGGTTGAAACCACATTTGGCCAGGGCATATCACCAGCTGACCGATGGGTCCAAGGAACTGTCTGCACACTACCGCTCAACGCTGGAGGCGGAACTTTCCGACGACGGAAACACCGGCGAGGGAACTGCGGCAGAATCGCCGCAGACATCGGTATCTGACGGGCTGGCCGGGCTGTCGGTGGCAGAACTGACGCAGAGGTATGTGCAGAGTTTCGCTGCATCGCGCCGCCGTGAACTGGAGCGCGGATTGTCTCTGGTCGGCCCGCACCGGGATGAGCTGGAACTGATTTTGGGCCGCGCGCCGGCAAGGGGCTATGCATCGCATGGTGAAACATGGTCGGTCGCGCTCTCGCTGCGGCTGGCATCCTACTATGTGCTCATGGAAGACGCACGGGCGGAAAACAATGCGCCGATCCTGATTCTGGATGACGTTTTTGCTGAGCTCGACGTCCAGCGGCGCAGTAAACTGGCATCAATTGTGGCCGGGGCCGAGCAGGTCCTGGTAACCGCCGCGGTGGATGCGGATATCCCCACGGAACTCTCCGGTGCCCAGATCCGCGTGATTCCCGGAGGAGTGGTGGTCAATGAAGGCTGAAGATCCGGATCCGGCCCTGCAGCCTACCGAAGTTGATGCCGCGCAGGCAGCGTTGAACAGGATGCGGGGCGCTGCCACCAACCGCGGTGAAATACGTCTCGCCCCGGGCCGCCGGCCGCCCGAAAAACCGAAATCCAAGCGCCGGTCCTTTCTGGATACCAAGGATTCGGGCCGCGATCCGTTGGGCCTCGGAAACGTGGTCAGCCGCCTGGTCAGCGAACGAGGCTGGTCTTCCCCCGTGGCAGTCGGCTCGGTGATGGCGCAGTGGAATACGCTGGTGGGCCCGGATATCTCCGCCCATTGCCAGCCGGAGAGCTTTACCGGCACCACGTTGCAGGTCCGCTGTGATTCGACCAGCTGGGCCACTCAACTGAGACTACTCAGTTCCTCGCTGCTGGCGCGCTTCGACGCCGACCTTGGCGCCGGCGTGGTCACCAAAATCCAAGTGCTTGCTCCGGCTGCACCAAATTGGCGCAAGGGCTACAGGACAGTCAAGGGACGTGGTCCCCGGGACACCTACGGGTAAGGAAACCGGGCCGGGAGGACCACAGTAAAAACGCCATACAGGGCGGCGTGGGGGTCCCATGGCGTACATCCCCCCGGTTGAGGCACTCAACTAGACTCCTGCCCCGCTTTTTTGGCCGCTCAGGGGCTATCCATACGTGTTTTGGTGCACCGGCAAGGTAGAATTGGATAAAATACGGGACGCCGGAAACTGGTCGGGCCATGGGCTCACATGAAACGGCGGCCCAGGAGCGTGTCTACTGCAGGTCAAGGACCGTATCGGGTTTATCTTCCGGCGCGAGTTTGCATCCTCAGCCACAATCCTCAGCCACAAACGAAGAAAAAGAGGGGTCGAACGCGCCTGTGACTACCAGCAATCCGGAGAATCCGGACCACACGAGGGACACGGAGAATACGGCGACAGGGACAGCGCAGGCGACGGAGACAGAGGATACGCCGGTTACCCCTGCCCCGGCAGTTTTAAAAACCCACCACCCCACCCCGGCCCACCCGATGGAATACGGTGCCAGCGACATCACCGTCCTCGAGGGTCTCGAAGCGGTCCGTAAACGGCCCGGAATGTACATCGGTTCCACCGGCCCGCGAGGATTGCACCATCTGGTGTATGAAGTGGTGGATAATTCCGTCGACGAGGCCTTGGCCGGGTACTGCGATCACATCGAAATAACCCTCCAGGCCGACGGCGGCGTTAAGGTCGTCGACAACGGACGCGGGATACCGGTGGATATCCATCCTACGGAGGGCAAGCCCACCGTCGAAGTCGTTATGACGATTCTGCATGCCGGTGGAAAGTTCGGCGGTGGCGGATATGCGGTCTCCGGCGGCCTGCACGGCGTCGGAATTTCGGTGGTTAACGCCCTTTCCGAGCGGGTCGATACAGAAGTACGCCGGCAGGGCCATGTTTGGCGGATGACGTTCGTTGACGGCGGCAAGCCGCAGGGCAGCCTGGTGATGGGCGAGGAAACCCAGGACACCGGTACTATCCAGACCTTTTATCCCGATCCAGCGATCTTTGAAAGCACCGTCTTCGATTTCGAGACCCTTCGTGCACGCTTCCAGCAGATGGCGTTCCTCAATAAGGGTCTGAAGATCACGTTGACGGATGAACGCCAGTCCAGCGTGCCGGCCGCGGACGACGAAGATCTGGACCTGGACTCACTGGGCACCGGCAGCCAGGCTACCGCCGGGCCCCGCGAAATGGTTTATCAGTACAACGAAGGTCTGCTCGACTATGTGAAGTATTTGAATTCCTCAAAGAAGGTCGATGTCATCCATGAGGATGTCATCGCGTTTGAAACCGAGGATTCGAGCCGGAAGATGGCCGTGGAACTGGCTCTTCAGTGGACCACCGCATATTCGGAGAGTGTACACACCTACGCGAATACCATCAACACTCACGAGGGAGGCACGCACGAAGAGGGCTTCCGCGCCGCCATGACCTCGCTGATCAACCGGTACGCGCGGGATAAGAACATCATCAAGGAAAAGGATGAAAACCTCACCGGTGATGATATCCGCGAGGGTCTGACAGCAGTGATTTCGGTTAAGTTGTCCGAGCCGCAGTTCGAAGGCCAGACAAAGACGAAGCTGGGTAATTCCGAGGTTAAGGGTTTCGTCCAGCGTGTGGTTACGGATGGTCTCGGCGACTGGCTGGAGCGTAACCCCGGGCCGGCCCGCGATGTAATCCGCAAATCGATCCAGGCGTCGCAGGCACGGTTGGCTGCCCGCAAGGCCCGGGAAAGCACCCGGCGCAAGGGTCTGCTGGAATCCGGCGGCATGCCCGGAAAACTCAAAGACTGCCAGTCAAAGGACCCCTCGCTTTCGGAAATATATATAGTGGAGGGTGACTCGGCCGGGGGTTCCGCCGTGCGCGGGCGTAATCCAACCACCCAGGCGGTCCTGCCGCTCCGCGGGAAAATCCTCAACGTCGAGCGCGCGCGGCTTGACCGTGCTCTCGGAAATGCCGAAGTACAGGCCATGATCACGGCCTTCGGTGCCGGAATCGGAGAGGATTTTGACGTCCTCAAAGCCCGTTACCACAAAATTGTGCTGATGGCCGATGCCGACGTGGACGGCCAGCACATCACCACGTTGCTGCTGACCTTGCTGTTTCGCTATATGCGCCCGCTGATCGAAAACGGCTACGTGTATCTGGCGCAGCCTCCGCTGTACCGGATTAAGTGGACCAACGCCCCGCACGATTACGTCTACAGCGACCGTGAGCGCGATGCTGTGATGGCGAACGGGCTTGCCAATGGACGGCGCATTCCCAAGGACAACGGGATCCAGCGCTACAAGGGCCTCGGCGAGATGGACTACACGGAACTGTGGGACACCACCATGGACCCGGACCACCGAACGCTGCTTCAGGTCACGATGGAGGATGCGGCTGCCGCGGACCAGGTCTTCTCCGTGCTGATGGGAGAAGACGTCGAGTCCCGGAGAAATTTCATCCAGCAGAATGCCAAGGACGTTCGGTTCCTTGATATTTAGGGACGTCGGAGTGAATTCTCTTGTATATTACTGATCCGACATATTTCTGGAACGGAATGTTTAGACTATGAGTGACGAAACCCCCGACGTACCCGTGGACGCTGACGACGTTATTGAAGGTGCCGTCCTTACGGACCGTGTGGAGCAGGTAGACCTGCAGACGGAAATGCAGCGGTCCTATCTGGACTACGCGATGGCCGTCATCGTAGGCCGGGCGTTGCCCGATGTCCGCGACGGGCTGAAGCCGGTGCACCGGCGCGTGTTGTATGCAATGTTTGACGGCGGTTACCGCCCCGAGCGCTCGTTCAACAAATGTGCCCGCGTGGTGGGCGAGGTGATGGGGCAGTACCATCCGCACGGTGACACCGCCATTTATGATGCGTTGGTACGCCTGATCCAGGACTGGACCATGCGCTATCCGCTCGCATTGGGGCAGGGTAACTTCGGCTCGCCCGGAAACGACGGAGCGGCTGCCCCGCGTTATACGGAAACCAAGATGGCCCCGCTGGCGATGGAAATGGTCCGCGACATTGACGAGGAAACGGTTGATTTTCAGGACAACTATGACGGCAAGAATCAGGAGCCCACGATTCTGCCGGCCCGGTTCCCGAACCTGCTGGTCAATGGTTCATCCGGCATCGCGGTCGGCATGGCCACGAATATCCCGCCGCACAACCTACGGGAAGTATCCGAGGGCGTGCAGTGGTATCTGGCAAACCCGGGAGCGAGCCGGGAGGAACTGCTGGAAGCCCTGATCCTGCGCATCAAGGGACCCGATTTCCCGACCGGTGCGCAGATCCTCGGTCACAGCGGAATTGAAGATGCCTACCGCACGGGACGCGGATCCGTCACGATGCGCGCCGTCGTCAATGTGGAGGAAATCCAGGGCCGTACCTGTCTGGTGGTTACCGAGCTGCCGTATCAGGCGAATCCGGATAACCTCGCAATTAAAATTGCCGAACTGGTCAAAGACGGCAAAATTTCGGGTATCGCGGATCTCCGCGATGAGACGTCGGGACGCACGGGACAGCGTCTCGTCGTCGTTCTTAAGCGTGATGCTGTTGCCAAGGTGGTGCTGAACAACCTTTACAAGCACACACAGTTGCAGGACAACTTCAGCGCCAACATGCTGGCCATTGTGGATGGTGTGCCGCGGACGCTTAGCCTGGATGCCTTTATCAGGCACTGGGTGACCCACCAGATGGACGTCATTGTCCGGCGCACTCGGTACCGGCTGCGGAAGGCGGAGGAAGCTGCGCATATTCTGCGTGGTTATCTGAAGGCTCTCGACGCCCTCGACGAGGTCATCGCGTTGATTCGCCGGTCCCAGACCGTTGAGGATGCCCGCATCGGTCTGATGGGTCTGCTGGAGATCGATGAGATCCAGGCCCAGGCAATTCTCGATATGCAGCTGCGCCGGCTTGCCGCTCTGGAACGACAGAAGATCCAGGACCAGCATGCCAAGCTCGAGGCCGAGATTGTCGAATACAACAGGATCCTCGCCTCGGAGCAAGTCCAGCGGGGCATTGTCAGCACCGAACTGCAGGAGATCACCGACAAGTACGGCGATGACCGCCGCACGCAGATCATGTTGGGCTATGACCCGAACATGAGCATGGAAGACCTCATTCCCGAAGAGGAAATGGTGGTCACCATTACCCGCGGCGGCTACGTCAAACGCACCCGCAGTGACAGCTACCGCTCTCAGCATCGCGGCGGTAAGGGCATCAAGGGTGCCCAGCTGCGTGGCGACGATGTGGTGGAGCATTTCTTTGTCACGACGACGCACCACTGGCTGCTCTTCTTCACCAATCTGGGACGCGTATACCGGGCCAAGGCTTACGAGCTGGTGGAAGCCGGCCGGGATGCCAAAGGCCAGCATGTTGCGAATCTGCTCGCGTTCCAGCCGGATGAAACAATAGCCCAGGTCCTGGATCTGCGGGATTACGCTCATTCCCCCTATCTGGTGCTGGCTACGAAGAACGGTCTCGTGAAGAAAACGCGGCTGGAAGACTATGACACCAACAGATCCGCAGGGGTCATCGCCATCAATCTGCGGGACGGGGATGAGCTCGTCTCCGCCCAGCTGGTTGCCGAAACCGACGATCTGCTGCTGGTATCGCGCAAGGGTCAATCGATCCGTTTTACCGCCACCGACGAGGCGTTGCGGCCGATGGGACGGGCCACATCCGGTGTCACGGGGATGAAATTCCGCGGCACCGATGAACTTCTGGCCGCCGACGTGGTGACCGAGGATTCCTTCGTCTTTATCGTCACGGAGGGCGGTTACGCCAAACGGACCGCCGTTAGCGAGTACCGCCTGCAGGGCCGCGGCGGACTGGGAATCAAGGTCGCAAAGCTTGCCGAGGATCGCGGTGACCTGGTCGGGGCGCTCATTGTTCAGGAAGACGACGAGGTGCTGGTGGTGATGGGCGGCGGCAAGATAGTACGCTCCAACGTCAGTGAGGTTCCGGCCAAGGGCCGTGACACGATGGGAGTTGTTTTTGCCAAGCCGGACAAGAACGACCGCATCATTGAGGTGGCCCGCAACAGCGAGCGGGGGCTTGAAACCGAGGAGTCCGACGAGACCGATGAGGACTCTGTGGCCGGGAATGCACTCGTTTCAGATGTGCAGGAGACGGAAGGAAGCGGCGATCAGCACATCGATGAAGTACCGTTAACTGACGATAACGCTAGCAGTGGAGGTACCGATTGAGCACGAGTAACTCAAACCCCAGGCCGTCAGCCGGCCCGCGGGTGAGTGCACCGGCACGCCCGCCGCAGCGTCCGGCCGCTCCCACCGCCGCGCAGCGGCCCGCCAGCAGCAGACCCGCGCTCGTCAAACCCGCGCCCAAGGCCAAGGCCCGGCGGGCCCGCCTGCTGGTCAGTAAGATCGATCCTTGGTCCGTGCTGAAGATGGCCTTCCTGCTTTCGGTGGCACTGGGAATCGTCACCGTGGTGGCCTCCATCGTGCTGTGGACGGTGCTCGACTTCACCGGCGTCTTCGAAAAGGTCAACTCGCTGATGACGGATATCCAAGGTTCGGAGGGGGGCGGGTTTGATCTGAAGAAGTTTGCTTCGCTGGGCCAGGTCGCCTCCTTCGCCACGATCATCGCGGTGGTCAACGTCGTGCTGCTGACAGCCCTGTCGATGCTCTCCGCCGTGCTGTACAACATCTCGGCCACCCTGGTGGGCGGCATCGGGCTCACACTCACAGACGACTGACCATTTGTCCGGGCCGGCAAGGTGTGCTGGTCCGGGCCGATTTGGGCAGAACGTGAAGGTACTGTAAAGTTTTATTTCGGCCCGCCAAGGGCCGGAAGGGCGCATAGCTCAGGCGGTTAGAGCGCTTCGCTGATAACGAAGAGGTCCCAGGTTCAAGTCCTGGTGCGCCCACGGAACCTACCATCCGGAGGTACTTGTGAAGAAGTTGCTGGTCATTGCAGCGGCTGCTGCAGGTGCTCTGGTGCTTCGAAAGAAGTGGCAGGAAGCCAAAGTCCAGAAAACCAATTGGAACCAGGCGACCGATAAGGTCGAATAGGTCCGATAGGCTGGAAGAACGAAGCATCCCTATGGGGGCATGGCGCAATTGGTAGCGCACCTGCTTTGCAAGCAGGGGGTTCGGGGTTCGAGTCCCCGTGCCTCCACCATAGAAAACGTCCCGGCCAGCATCTGCTGACCGGGGCGTTTGGTTTTCCAGCCGGGTGTCCCGGCAATCTGCGTGCAGTGGTCGGGCCGGAAACTAAAGGTTGGAACGGTGAACTTCTTCTTGGCCGCTTTGGGTGTGATCGGCGTTTCGGCGTCGGGACCCATCATGGCGGCAACGGCTGCTCCGGCACTCGCCATAGCCTTCTGGCGCAACGCCCTGGGATCCGTCATCATGGGTGTTCCCGCGGGGATCAAGCAGCGCACGCGGTTTCGTCAGCTTGGGCCGGCCGAATATAAATGGTCGGTCGTCGCCGCTGTGGCGCTGGCGCTGCACTTCGCCTGTTTCATTTCCGCGCTGAAACTGACCAGCGTTGCTGCGGCCACCGCGCTGGTTTGTCTGCAGGCTGCGTGGATCGCCTTCTTCCAGCTGTTCGGCGGCATCCGTCCGGCGCGGGCTGTCCTCGGCGGCCTCGGCGTTGCCCTGGCCGGCGTGCTGATCATTTCCGGTTTTGATCTGACCGTGTCGCCGGAGGCGATTCTGGGTGACGCCTTGGCTGTGGCCGGCGGTGCACTCGCGGCGCTCTATACGATGGCCGGTGGACAGGCACGCCGCACCATGTCGACGGGCGTCTACACCACGCTCTGTTACGGGGTCTGCGCCATCCTGCTGGCAGTGATGTGTGTGGCCTTCGGACAGCCGCTGACCGGGTTTGACGGGCCGGCCTGGCTCGGTATTATCGCCGTCACCCTGGTGGCTCAGATAATGGGTCACAGCATTTTCAATCACCTGCTGGCTACCATCAGTCCATTGGTGGTCTCGATGATTATCCTGCTGGAGATTCCCGGTGCAGCTGTACTCGCGGCGGTCTTCCTCCAAGAGAAGCTTCCGGGCGGGACCTACCTGGGTCTGGGCCTGATTCTGGCCGGGCTGGCGGTCGTGGTGCTGGGCCAGGGAAGATCAGGCGTGAAACCGCCGCTACCGCCGCAGTAGCCCCAAAACGCCCGTACAGCACCGCAGCATCGGCGCTGGTTCAGCGCGGCCGGTGCGCCATCTGATTAACGCTGGCCGTATGCAGGGCCCGCAGAACCTTCGCCGGGAAATAAACCGAGAAGAACACCACCATGGGGGCCTTGAGAGCTATCTTGTGCACGTTGTGGGCCTTATAGGTGCGTTCGAAGCGGTTCACGTAATAGCGGTAGTCCTTGATGGAATCCTCCAGCCGGCGCGCGGACATGCCGCTGACCATCGTCGGAACGTACTGAACCCTGAGCAGATGATCCGCCAAATGCAGTGAGAGGTCGATGTCCTCATGCATTTCGTCGCGTTCATCCCGACACGTCTCGGACCTGATTTCCTCCCATGCCGAGCGGCGCAGCGCCATATTGGAACCGAAGAGGAAATGATACTGGTGCTTGGCCAGCCGGAGCATCAGCTGACGCATTTTGTCGTCGGCCTTGAGGCCGAAGCGCCGCAGCGGCATGTCGTAGTAGATCACAGGTCCCGTTACGGCGGAGACAGTGGGATCCAGGAAAGCCTTCTGGACCTGTTCCACCCAGTCCGGTTCCAGTACTGAATCGGCATCGATGCGGCCCAGCACATCTGCGCTGGCCCGGTTAAGACCAAAGTTGCGTGTTGGAATCAGGCCCTGTTCTGTGCTCTGATGCAGCAGAAGAATCGGGCTTTCGGGGTATTCCTTTTGCATCTGCCGCACGATTCGGCGCGTGTGGTCGGTGGATCTATTATCCACGACAATGATTTCGTCGGCGGGTACCGTCTGATAGACGGCCGCTATCAGACATTGCCGGATCACGCTTTCCTCGTTGTATGCAGGGATCACGATGGAGACGCTCGGCCGATCCTTAGCCATCGCAAAGGATCGTTCCGCTAAACTCTCATCTACTGTCTCGGCTGGCATTAAGCCAAATGTAGCATCCCACGACAAAGCAGTGGAGGGACCCACCAATGGGAAGTCCCTCCACTGCAAACCCGGACGGCTTGGAAAACGGAAGCCGGCCGATTCTGATGGCCCAGCTACTGATCTTTGGCCTTGTCCGCGGCGTTTTCGATCTTCGACGCAATATTGTTGACCGCGGTCTTGGCATCCTTGGCGACATGCTTGCTCGCGGCCGCTGCTTCATCCGCGGCGTCAACGACAGCGTCGGCCGCCTCGTCGGCCTTGTCGCCCACGGCCGCTTTAACGTCGTCGACCTTGTCCGCCACAGCGGCAGCCTTGGCTGCCACCGGGGAAGCAACGGAGGAAGCCGACGGAGAAGGAGCGACCGAAGCCGGGGTCTTCCAAGGATCTTCGACGGGACGTGAGGCCCGCCACGCGGCGGCACCGGCAGCCACGGCGGCCGCCAGCACTCCGAAGATGAGCCAGCCCTTATGGCTGCTCTTGCCCTGCTTGTGCAACTCCACGGCGGTCTTCCTACCTGCCTTGGCGGCGGCCTTCTGCGCCTTGGTGATAGCTTTCTTGTCGCCGGTGAGTTTTGCCACGACTACGTTGACCTGTTCCGGTGTCTTGGCGTTGTCGAGGGCCTTGCCTACGGCCTGCGCGGCGTCGCCCAGCTTCCCGGACAGCATTGGAAGATAGTCACTGACCACCTTGTTCTTGGCCGTTGCGATGGCCGGGGCAGCCTTGTCCAGTGTTTCCTGGATACGGGGCGTGGCCCCATCCACGGCGTCCGAAATCCGCGGAGCCAGCTTTTCCAGGCCCTCCTGGATCTTCGGAGTCACATTCGCCACGCCCTCGGCGGTGAAGTGTGCTGCCTTGCGGAGGCTGTCCTGCACCATCGGAGAGGCGTTTTCAAGGCCCTTCTCCAACTTCGGCACGGCCCAGTTCAAAGCCGCCTCCACATGAGGAGCTGCCCAGTCGCGCGCAGTTTCCACGCTGCTGACCAGCGTGTCCTCCAGGTCGTGGGTAATGCGGTCTGCTTTCTTCACAACTACCTCCCGGATTATTTGACAATTCCCTGTTTAGCCTACGTTGATTGGCTGCTCCCGGCTATTCCGGCAGGCGCGGTGCTCAGCCGTTGCCTCCCCTTTGGCGTGCTGTCGGGCTGGTTTGCCGGGAAAATCCGTTCCCCGACTTTGCACAGGTTCACTGAACGCTGAACTCCGGCAGGGATACGGTGTCCTCACCTCCTGACGTGGCAGAATGGCGCCATGACTGCTATTCCAACCGCAAAAGCAACCATTCACACCAACCATGGAGATATTCTGGTTAATCTCTTCGGCAACCACGCGCCGAAGACGGTCAACAACTTCGTTGGGCTGGCAACCGGGGAAATCACCTGGAAGCACCCGGCCACGGGGGAGGAGAGCAACGCTCCGCTGTACAGCGGCACGATCTTCCACCGCATCATCAAGGACTTCATGATCCAGGCGGGCGACCCGCTGGGACGCGGAACCGGTGGACCCGGCTACCAGTTCGGTGATGAAATCCACCCGGAACTGAACTTCAACGAGCCCTACAAACTGGCCATGGCCAACGCCGGCCCCGGGACCAATGGTTCGCAGTTTTTCATCACCACCATCCCCACCGGATGGCTGCAGGGTAAGCACACCATCTTCGGTGAGGTTGTCGATGCCGACTCCAAGACAGTCGTCGACGCCATTGAAGGCGTGTCCACCGGCCCCGGAGACAAGCCGCGCGAGGATGTTGTAATCAACAGCATCACCGTCGAGCAGCTCTAGCTCTTACACCATGACGTACCCGGTTCCGACGGCCGGCACCCCAGCCGCGATTCCAGTCTGCCCCCGCCACCCTGACCGCGTTTCCTACGTGCTCTGTCAGCGGTGTGGCCGGCCGGCCTGCCCGCAATGTCAGCGCAGTGCCGCCGTCGGAATCCAGTGCGTCGATTGTGTGCATGCGGCGGCCCGCGCGGCGCCGGTCAACCGGACCGTGTTCGGCGGTAGGGCAGGAAACGGCCGACCGCTGGCCACCTACGTGATCATCGGCCTGTGCGCGCTAGTGTATCTTTTTGAATGGGTCCCCGGCCTGAACCTCGAGCGGTCGGGCTGGTATGCGCCGGTCTATACCCAATCGCAGCCCTGGCGCATGCTGACGTCAACCTTCCTGCACTCGCAGGACTTTCTGCCGCACATTCTGTTCAACATGTATGCCCTCTGGATCATGGGCCGCGCACTCGAACCCGCTCTGGGACGCCTGCGGTTCGTGGCCCTGTACCTTATATCCGCGTTTGCCGGCTCTGTTGGGGTGCTGCTGCTGGCCCCCGTGGGCGGCCCGGTGGTGGGCGCATCCGGCGCCATTTTTGGGCTCTTCGGAGCGCTCTTCGTGATCCAGCGTCAGCGCGGCGGCGACGTCCGGCAGATCATCATCCTGATTGTCATTAACGCGGCCCTCGGATTCATGGTCTCCGGCATTGCCTGGCAGGCTCATCTGGGTGGCCTGATCGCCGGCGGGCTGGCCGCGTTGGTGTTTGCATATGCACCGAAGGGATCGCGCCGGAACGCCGTCCAGTTCGGTGGCCTGGCCGTTCTGGTAGTGCTGCTGCTTGTGCTGACAATTGTCAGGACCACGATGATCCATGACCTGGCCCTCCAGTACCAGCTTTAGCCCCCTTGCCTTCGCCGAGCGGCCGGCTCCGCTAGCGTTGCAGCCGCCGGTACGAGGAACCAAAATGGATCAACGGATCCATCGCGTCGGTTCCCGCGGCGATGCTGCCCATCGCAACCACCGCACCCACGATAATAAGATGCGTTGCCGCCGTATGCACGGCGGTGCTCTTCATTTCGAAATATGTCAAAGAACCGTCGACGACGGCGGCGCCGGTCGCCGGTCCGCGGCGGTACGGTACCTGCGCCAACAGCCCCTCCAACGGAGTCCCCGGGCTGGCGAGCCAATTGGCCACGCCCTCGTGACGGTTGCCGAGCAGGCTTAACGCCCAGCTGCCCGACGTGGTGACAGCCTCTGCTATGCGGGACTCGGCATAGAGGCTCACCAGCATTGTCGGGGGGTCGTAGGAGACGGAAAGAAAGCCGCTCACCGTTGCGGCGTAGTCGCGGCCGCGGAGCACGGTGCTGACGACCGCTACGCCGGAGGCGGCATCCGCACTGAACCCGCGGTAGAGGGCGACATCATCCTCCGATGGTTCCGGCCTCGCCAGCAGACGGGCCTGAAGTGGTTCCGGATTTTCCATCTCTCCATCGTGCCACGCCCGGCGTAACGGGTTATCCACAGCCCTATCCACAGCTGGGCATAAGTTACACAGCTGTAGTTCGATTGCCCGTCATTCATGGGTTATCCACTTATCCACAGCGATATCCACAATGGGTATAACTTACACACATGTCATTCACAGCTGTGGAGGGGGCGGTGCGACGGATGCGGGCCGATCCACGCTTTTTTGTAAGTAACTTGTCCACGCCTGTGGATAACTCTGTCAACATGCTGGGGATAAAACGGCGTTCCCCTCGTTCGAATGTAGGTGCTCGCGTTGGCTGTCACTTTCTCAGTTTCGTGTCCCCAGCGGGTCATCGTTCTCAATCTGGTGTCACTAGTCACATAGTGGTGCATCGCCGAACTCCGTGGTCAGGATGTTGCAGTTCGGTACCTCTGTATCGACAGAGGTGAGGTAATCACGCGCTTGACGAGCTGGCTGCCGATTCGGTTCTCAACGGGCTGCCTGTGAGGAAGCCATCCACATACAAGGGGCAGAGGAACTACTATCCTGGGCTTTTCTGGTCAGCGACCATTGACTCTCTTCTGATTTACGAGAGCCTGCTGGAGCTGGACTGTCTATGGTTGGCGGATTTCAATCCCGCAGGGACGTGGATCGCGACCCAGCCGTTAGAGTTGAGGAGCAGATGCCACGGCCGCATTCGTAAGCACGTTCCGGACATCATGATTCGAGAAGGATTGAGGCGCATACGGGTTGTGGATGTGAAGCCCGAAAGTCGTCATGACTCGTAGCGGACAGAGCTTGTTGCTGGCACGGGAATCAGCGTCGCCGTTCGCAGGCTAAGACCTCACAGATACCCTGAGAACGTGGGTGACTTCGACGTGCCGAAACATATTCAGGTGGAGTGGCCGGTGGGTCCGCTCTACATTCGGCTTCCAGACGCAGGTGCCGGGGAGGTGCAACCCTGGGTCAACTACAAGCTGGTGGCGACCCGCTGGCATATAGAGGCGCTGAACAGTGTCGTCAGTCAGGTGGGCTTCCAGCGCTGTGTAGGTGTCGAAATGGCCCTTGCCGGAACACTGGCTTCATTGAATGGCGCCTTCGACGCCGCTGTGGCCGGCCTCATCTTTGCTGGCGAGGAGTTTCTGCGTACGCCAAAAAGGACCAAGCCTTTCAATTATCGGTAAGAGTCTTCAATAAGATCATGCGCAAATTGCAGGGGCAGCACTTGACCGTTAACATTGCTGGGACTCCGGCAGCAACTGTCACTGCTCTGGAAGGCGGCTCTGACCCTGACTTCCCCGAAGGGTGGCTGGAACAATTGCGGAGACTGCGCAACCGACCCATGCATCAAAACATCATCGCCCGAAACTTCGACGTGACGGTAGGCAGCGATACGGTTGTTGGCATCGTTGTGAATGGCCTTCCTCGTGAACCAATGGAGTATCTGGAGAGCAGCGAGGAACAAGTGACGGAGCTGGTGGGAAAGATCCTCAAGATTGTCGACCACCTTATGCCCAACGGAATACTTGAAGGCTCCCACAGGACCGTGATTACCGGTATCTTCTTAGTCTTCAGTCGAGGTGGGGTGCGGCCCTGGGGTAATCCTCGGTGGACGCATCGTCTTCACCGCGATGACGGTTGTCGCCACATTGGAGAGAGAGGTCCTGATGGAGTTCCTCAACGACGGGCGAGCGGTCGCCCGCGCCCAGAGCCGTGTTGGCGGCCGGCCCACGGTCATCACCAGCTCCAACCGGGAACCGGCCGAATGGTTGACCATGACCAGCGACACCCTCTTGGCCCAGTCAGCCGTCGACCGCCTCACCCAAGGTGCCCACGCCCTCGTCATCGAGGGCCCCTCCTGGCGGCAACACGCTAGCGAAAACCGCAGAACATTCGCAAGCAATGCTTAGGTGTTTTCTGCCCGGACTGGGTTTGTCGACGCGTTGATCCACCTCGTTGGGTTGTCCGAAATCTCGGTACCGCCCACGGTTCAGTCGAGCAGATTTTTGAGCACCCCAGACATTGACCCTGCATACTCGGGCAAATCATGTCCCCATGACTACCGGGCAACACGGCACAGAGGGTGATGCTTCGCCCCTGTCGTGCGACAGTCAGCCCGGCCAGCGGTGGCCGGTCAAGCCGTGTTCGTAGGCGAAGATGACGGCGTGCACGCGGTCCCGCAGCCCGAGTTTCATCAGAACGCGGCCCACGTGGGTCTTAACCGTTGATTCGGCCACGAACATCCGTTGGGCGATCTCTGTGTTTGTCAGCCCTCCGGCGATGGCCGAGAGAACTTCCGATTCTCTGGGCGTCAGGGCTGCGACGGCGTCGTCGCCGGCCTCCGGGTGACCGGAGGGAAGCCTTTGGCTGAAGAGGTCCAGCATCCGGCGGCCGATCCTGGAGGAAATGGCGGCGTCTCCTTCGGCGACGGCTCTAATGGATGCGAGCAGCTCAGCTGGTCCGACATCCTTGAGCAGAAAGCCGCTGGCACCGGCCCGGAGCGCCGCGAAGGCATACTCATCGAGATCGAAGGTCGTGAGGACAATGACGCGTGACTGCGGGCACTCATCGGTGATCAGCGCGGTCGCGGCGATGCCGTCCATGCCAGGCATACGCACATCCATCAGCACCACGTCCGGTGCCAAGGTACGACACATGTCGATTCCGGACCGGCCATCAGCGGCTTCGCCAACCACCTCGACCCCCTCCTGGGCATCGAGCACCATGCGGAATCCCATTCGGACCAGGGTCTGGTCATCAACGAGCAGTACTCGGATCGGACGCGTGGCCGGGGTAGCTATCGTTGCCACGGGGCTCCTTCCGGCGGCGGGAACCGGGCGGTCACGGACCATCCGCTGCTGGTGCTGAGAGGGCCTGCGTTCAATGTGCCGCCATACAGTGCGACGCGCTCCCGCATTCCCGCGACACCCCGCCCGGCACTGCCGGCAGGGACGGTCTCTTGTTGCCCGTCGTCGGTCACCGAGACCATGATCTCCTCCGCGCTGAACTGCACATGGACCATAACGGCTGTTGCTGCTCTCGCGTACTTAAGCGCATTCGTGAGCCCTTCCTGGATGACCCGGTAAATAGCGAGCTGGATCCCGGGGTCTTCCGGAGGAACACCAGCAGATTGCACGACCACCGGGAGCCCAGTAGAACGAAATAGCTCCACCAGCGCTGGGACGCCCCCCATTCCTGGCGCAGGTGCTACCGCACCGGCCAACCCTCCGGTGTTGCCTTCGTTCAGGACTCCGAGCATTCGGCGCATGTCCGCCACCGCAACGCGCCCGGTCTCGGCGACCTGGCGCATGGCGTCGACAGCGCGGGCCGGGTCAGTCGAGGCGATCTCCGACGAGCCATGGGCCAGGGAGATCATCACTGCCAATCCGTGCGAGACAATGTCGTGCATCTCCCGGGCGATCGCGTTGCGTTCAGCGGCAGCTGCAATGCTGGCCAGGTGTTCCCGTTCACGCAACAGCCTGTCGGCACGGTCCACGAGGGCGGCCACATAGACGCGGTGCGAGCGTACGTTCAGTCCGATCAGCGCCGCAATCACCAGTACGGCAATCGCCTGGCCAGCTTGGCCAAGGTCGACCAACGACCCCGGTAGAAGGATCGCGGCGAGAAGGAGGATTCCGCCGGTCCCCAGCAGGCCAAGGACCGTGCGCCGCGCTGAGCTGTAGACGGCGACGGCGTACAGTGCCATGGCTGTCGCCACCGCTGCGAAGCTGGCCGGAGCCGAGAACGTGAGGAGCATGATGCCGGCCGTGGCAGCCAACGAGATCATCGGAGCTCGACGGCGGAATAACAGAGCAGTGCCGGAAACAACCACCGCGAGCAATTCGAGAACGAACTTCGGCCCTCCGGTCTCGCGAAAAATAACGGCTGCCGCCAGGGCCGGCCCTGTGTAGGAGGCAGCGACCAGGACGTCTGTGATTCGCGGACTAGTGCGCCATCCGCTTCGCCGCAGAGGTTCGCCCGACGAAACCGGCGCCGTCACGGCCACTTCCGACAACGCTGCCCGGCGCTCAGTTTCCCCCGTCCCGGTCATGCTCCGGACTCTACCCGTCGTGGAGTGCATAAAGGGTCTTTTTGACTATTGTTATGAAGGGTGCTGGTACCCCTGGGTCTGAAGCACAGGTGGCCGGTCCTGCAGCCACTTGTTGAAGATCAGTGGAGTGCAAGGACCAGGTAGAGGGCTGCGAGGGCTAGCGTGGTGGGGGTCATGGCGAGGCGTTCAGGTTTGCTGCGGGAGATCCCGTTCATGAGCACGCCGAGCACGAAGTAGGCCGCCGTCACCCACACGGTGATCGCAGTAAAGGATTCGCTGACCAACGGCGGGACAAGGCCGGCCTTGGCCAGCGCTGCATAGGCGAAGAGGGCATAGACCGCTATGGAGATTGCGCTCCCGATTCTGAGGTTGGCCGGGAGGACCCGGTGTTGTCCGCCCCACGCCATCCTCCCGAGGGGAGCCCCGGCGATAAGCGCGCCCTGGAAGATGGCAAGGCCGGCCAGAAGTGCGCAGGCGAGTAGCGCGGAAAGCTGATCTAACGGCATCTAGATCCATCCTCTTGTCCGGTGCCCGGTACTTTATACCCCCGCTTGTAAGGGTCCTTTTCTTCCCGGGCTTGTGGGGGCTGTTCGTGACGTGACGTCTCAATTGAAGTTGTTGTGGCTGGGCTGGGCGTATTCGCGGAAGCGGAGAATCATGGCAACCGCCATCAGTGGGATCATTGTTGCATGGCTGAGAGTCATCATCGTCCCGGCTGTCATGGTTCCCAGAAGGTAGGGACCCAGGGTGAGGGCTGCAGGAAGGAGCATCGCTGCCGACATTTCTCCGATGGACCGCCAGGTGTGACGCTGATGGCGCATGTACAGGACCATCGGAATGCTCATGTTGAGCGCCATGACGATGTTTGAGAGTACGGGCAGCCGGCTCCACGGGTCGCCGACTCCGGCAAGGGCCGCCACAAGGTCGAAGAAGGGCTCCAGCACGAACATTCCCGCGTACATCAACGCGACCATCACGGTGAAATGCTTGGCGATGTACAAATATCCCGGCCGGCACTTCGGGACGGCATGATCGGAGCCGCCCACGGAATCGGCTGAGCGCGTCAGGAATTCCGGCCTGTACGGCGTCATGTCATCTGCCGCTGTGCCCGGCGGCGGACAAGGGTTCGTATGATCGTCGGCAGGGAACCGACGAGAATGGCGAACAGCAGACCGAGCGCGAGCAGGACAGGAACGCGGACAGATGTCCCGCCGCCGGGGAGGTTCAGATGCGCCGTGGGGTAGTCGATCATCTTGGCTGCCGATAGAGCGGTGGCGCGGTCGGTATGCTGCGCCAGATACTCGATGGCGCCGTCGAATCCGAGCACCCGGCCGGCGCCGGCAATGGCATCGACGGGCGTGTTGAGGGACGCGGCCCAGGCACTCAATTGCGGATCAATGTCCTGGTCCCCGGCGGCGCCGGGGGCGATGACCCTGTCCACCGGGGGTGCCTGGTGTTCCGGTACGGTCAGGAGTATCAGCCCGTGTTTGGTGGTGACAGTGTTCGTGGCGGCGACCGCCACCGTCCGGGCCGCGAAGGACATGTTGTAGACCTCGAATGCGCTGGCGACGTCGATTTCACTTATCCCGTTGAAGAGCCCGACGCCGATGGTCGGCCGGAGCCACGGGATGAGGGCATTGAGCCCGATGGGAATGTCCGAGGCGGCGAAGGACTGGACGGGTATCTGCGGTGTCGCCGTGGCCGACCAGTCCGGGTAGCTCATTAGCTGGCCGACGCGTTCGGCTTCGGCGGGTCCCGCCAGGTCTTCCATGACTTTCAGGGCGCCTGGGATGCCGGAGGTTACGCCGGCCGTGGTGGTGATCGTGCCGTCCTGGACGAATCGCAGACCTCCCGTCCATTGGACCTCGGGATGGCTCTGCTTCAGGGCACCCAGGCGGGACCAGTGGCTTGTCGCCTTGTGTCCGTCGAGGAGACCGGCCTCGGCCAGGACCATCGACCCGCTGCAGACGCCCAGGATCCGGGCACCGCGACCGGATTGTTCCACGATCCAGTCCCGCATTGGGGCTTCCTCAGTGCCCTCCGGGGCGCCGACGGCCGGGACGACGACAACGTCCGGATGCCGGGCCCTGCCGGATCGGATGTCCTCGAATGTGTAGGTGGGCACTATCGCGGGACCCCCGTCAATGGCGGCAGGGGCGGCCTGTGCTGCGATTGTGTAGACGGAGAAATCCGGGGAGCTGGCAAACACCTCGTAGGGGGCCAAAACGTCACTTCCCACGGTGCCTGACGAACCCAGAACAACGGCGACAACTATCACGCCGGAGGAGGAGGGCCGATTCGTGGGCAGGTCCTTCAGCTCTTGAGCGGAGGGGCGGACGTGACTTTCCGCATCCGCCACCCGAGCGCCTGCGAAAGCCAGCGCAGCCACAGCGAGGAGGGACAGTGCAACCGCGAGAGCGGCGTGGATAAAGCGTCTGGAGCGGGAAGCCATGAGTAAGTCTCGATTCCTTATGGAGTTGCGGGGCCATCACGTTTTTTGTGCCCTGCGTTGCTCTTTCACGCTACGGATTGCCGTCTACACATACATCAGCCAGCGGGACATGCCCCAGCAGGTACAACCGGTACCCGGGTACTACGCGATCGCCCACTGGCCGGCACCTATAAGCCAAAGGTTGTACGTGCAGACGCCCTCGAATATTTCGTGCGGAGTCCTGCGAATAATGACATGCATCGAGTGCCCTGTGATGGTGGCTTTTAGCGGGAAATAGCCGTCAACCGCAGCCCTGATTGGTGGCTCTGCGGTGCCGTTTGAGGAAGGCCCAACGGGAGAGCTTCTGTACCGCGGGTTGCATGGTGCACACCACCGAATCCGACGAACGGTTCAAGAGGAGCGGGTGGAGAAGCTCGCATTGGCCTGCATTGTCTGGGTGGAGCTTTGGTCATTGACAACTGGGCTGCTGGGAACGAGTCTGACCAGCCTGGTCACGATGGATCTGGCTGCGAGGGTTCTGCGTGAATTACTATTTGCCCTTGCCCTGCTCGTTCCGATCATCGCTCTGCACAGGAAATACAACGCAAAGATCTGTGGACCTTCGGGGCTTCGCTTCCTCTACGTTGTACCCATCGGCCTGGCGATCTCCTTGCGGGAACGGCTTTCCGCCAGACCGGCCGTGCCCTTCGTAGCGGTGATGTACTACCTTTGTCACGCCATATTCATCCCGGAAAAGTTTGCTCCCTGGCAGCTGCTCCCGAGTGTGGCGATCCTCGCACTCGGGTGGTCCTGGCGCTTCTGCGCGACAGAGTGAAAACGCCTCACCTGCTTCTGATCCTTCATCTGTCGTTCTACTTCGTTTTCGCGTAGGCGGCATACAGCACCACAACGCCGTCGTCGTTGATTTCTCGCAGGCTGTACGCTGGCGACGGCAAAACGGCGTCCCACAAGCGGTCCCCCGGCGGCGCAAGCGCGACCGAAATTCTCCGGATTACGATCGGCGCGTTTCCACAGTCCTCTGATTCCCGTAAAGTGAGCGCCCTCAATCCGTGCACAGGACAGCCATCGCCACCGCCGAAACTGCCCGGTCAGCGCGTCCTCCTCATCAGCCAAGGTGCCAATCCCGGATACGATTGACCGGCAGTCATTGTTAATAATCCCAGCCGAGATGATCCCCTGAAAACGCTCGTGAGAGCGCCCTCCTCAGCTATGACCGGCAGGCTCTGACCGAACGACGACGACCGTTTGAAGGACGCCCTTCCACCGGCCGACGTCCGATAAAGGTTGGGCTTGCGGGCGATCGGCCGGCACGGCGTTCATGGCGGCGGGTACCACACCAGGGGCATGGTGTTCTTCCGGCTGCTCGAATCAGCTGTTGCCGGCCCTCCCGCCCTCTACACGAACCTTGCCGTCATCCACCGCAGGCCGTCGGCCGTCCCCGTCCCGCCGCGCACACTTCCCGGACCACCGCTCGAACGTCCCTGGTGATCCGCGGGAGCCGCATAATCACGGCAGTTACATGGATAGCCACTTTGCTCGATTATAATCCTACCGGCGGATTCATTGGAGTCCGAGCATACCGCTGCCCAGGACGCTATGTGCGGCCGTGGGAAAAACGATCATGTCGACACCCGTTTCGGCGATGATAACATCGGCGACCAGGATTGAGACTCCCGGTATCGTGATCAGGGCTTCCCGTGCGGGACGAAAGGGTTCGATCATCCAGGCCTGGTCCCGCGCCGAGGTACAAGTTAGTCATCAATCAGAGCGGCTGAAGTCCGGTGATGTCATACCGGAAGAATTCGTCATCGGGCCAGCGGTCAGTTCCGAAGTTCCAGCCCAGGCGCCCGGAACTGGGAATGGTCAGATTCCCGAACGTGCGATAACAGGTGATTTCGCCGCCGAATGGATGCCATCCGAAGGTCGCGGTGTTCTCAGGATCTCCCCATCGGTCAAAGACCAGAGAACGGATCCGGCCATTCGGGTGGAGGGTATAGTTCACGTCCACCGGTGTCTGTCCTATGGTGTGGTGCACGGAGATACGGGTGTCGGAGATGGAGGACCAAGTCGTGCCGAATCGAGGGAGCAGCGCCGTCGGCACCCAGAGGGCTTCCGCGCCGCCTCGACCGGCCGCGCTGCGGGACACGTCCGGCCCGGCTGCCGAAGCGACAGGGAACACCCCGGCCAGCTTCCAGGCCATACCTCCGATGCCATCGAGGTAATGATCGGACCCGGCTATCACGCCGGCGACGTGGGCAGCCCAGATGAAGCCCCGATGCGGGTCGAGTATCTGGGTGGCCCGAAACGGCAGCCACCGGCCCAGCTTGATGTAGCCGCGCATCTTGAGACGGACAGCCGGTGTCAGCGGGGACCCGGTACGGATTGCCGCCGTCAGATGGCGTTGTACCGGCTCCGGTAGCCCGGCAATCTCCGCAGTGGTGAAGACCACCTGGTTGGGGACGGCTCTGAGCCGATGTTCCCAATCGGCCAAGCTCCTTGGTTCGCGCTCACTGGAAATCACGAGGACGTATTCCGTCCGGGGGTGAAACCGGGACCCATCCCGTGCAACAGGCGCCACAGCACAAGGAGCGTGGCGACCGCAATGATGCCCATCGGCACGATGATCGTCCAGCCTGCCGTACCGACGCGGGCATGCGTGACGAAAGGAGTGAGGAGAATCGGCAGACTGGTCAGGCCGAGAAAGATCAGCGACGCCGCCGCGGTCGCATAGCCGCTTCGGTGCTGTCGAAGAAGCAGGACGCCGCTGGTGCAGACGGCGGGAAGGAAGAATGCCAGATCGAGAATGTGTACGGGGTTGGTCGGGATGTCCCACGCGGCGGCGCTGGTGGACGGTCGACCGAGCAGCAGATCGGGGATGATTTCGCCTAGCCACAGGGCGGCGAACAGCACCGCCACGACGATCAGGAACCACCCGGGCAGGCGAACAGCGCGGCCCACGGAAGGTATTTTCAAGCCGGGCGTGCTGAGCGCGGCCAAACAGCCGGCGGCGGCGAACGCCGACAGCCCGAGTACGGCCACCCAGACCAGGAACAGTGGACCGAAATGGATGGAGAATGCGTAGATCCCATAGTTGTAGGCCGTGAACATGAGGAACCCGAGCAGGCAGAGCCAGGACCTCAGCGCGCCGCGGTAGGAGCACACGGCAAGGATCAACAGCACTGGAGCAACCAGAAAAAGGTTAACAAGGTCCTGGGCGATGGCGGCATCGAAGAGCGCCGGCGTCTCTCGTCCGTAGATACGTTCCGGCACCAGCAGTCCCACGGCGCTGCCCGCCGCGGCGAACAGCGCTGCGGCAACCGCCAGCGACAACCGCGTCAGTGGCAGCCGGTCGGGATTACTTGGATGGCTTACGTTGCCCGGGATCCTCTCGTTCACGTGGTCCGCTTCGTCAGCCGGCAGGGAGGACATTGTGCGAACAGATCCCGAGTCATGGTGAAGCCAGTTTCGTGGGTTTACGTGCATCGTCCGGTCTGCCAAGGCACAAGGCAACGATTCGCGGGGCAATTCCAAGCAGCGCAAAAACGAGCATCAGTTCCACCGCGCCGAGTCCGAAATAGAGGGTCTGTAGCCAGGAGTATCCGATGATGGCCAGCTCGGTGAGGATCCAGATCAGCATTCCGAAGCCGGCGATTGCTGACCACATAAGCTTCCCACGATGTTTCATCAGCAGCGCGACGGCGGCGCCCAGCTGGGTTCCGCCGACAATCGCGCCCAGGATGAGCCCCGGGACCAGAAATGACGGGAACGGCGTGCCGGAGAGATATTTCAGCGGAACTCCCGCTCCGTTAAAGCCAATGGCCAGCACGGCACCGGCGAGGGATGAAATCGCACCGAATAGCAGAAGAACGATGAGGGTCCCGGAAACGATTCTGTGGGGAAGGGAGAAATTCATGGTTTAGGGCCTTCCTATCGTCTAATCGGGACACCAGCCATGGCCACCGGCAATGTCTCTGTGCATCACGGAAACGGGCCAGTCGTCAAATGGCGGGACTGCAGGTGCGGAATGCTCTGTCACGAGAAGTGAACCATCTGCAGGCAACGTCAGCAAGGGCCGTGCCGCGCGGACCGCTGGCCAGGGCGAGTCGGCGGCGGCAAGAACGGCGGCAAGAACGAGGGAGAACTACAGAAATGTCTCTTTTCTATCGCCAAACTCTCCACGGCGGGCGTAGTGTGTCAGTCACTCGTACCAAACACCTACAAACAGTTTCCCCGAAATGCATGGTGACGAAGTTGCCGGACGTTTTGACGGAGAGTCACAGCAGCGGCGAAAACAGTTGATTGATTGCCGGCAGACGCAAAAACTTTCTGGAACGGGGAGCCGGAGGGGCAGTGCTGTGGTCCAGATTGCACGGAAAAACGGCCGTCAACGAACGGAACTGTTGGTTTCAAAGGGATGGATCCAGGCCGTGGCCATGGTGATGATCTTTGGTTTCCTCGTTATGGGGTTCTTGGCGGTGCGTACCTACACCGACTCGATGCCGCAGCCTGAACGGGTCGTGGATCCGCAGGGTACGGTTGTTTTCACCGGAGCGGACATTACGGCGGGGCAGCAGATTTTCCTGCGGCGGGGCCTGCAGGAATACGGCTCCATTGTGGGTCACGGCGGGTATCTCGGTCCGGACTACACTGCCGACTATTTACGCCGGTCCGCCACCATGGTGCTGGATGATCTGACCCGGTCCGGTATCCAGGATCCGCACGGAGCACTTGTCCAGATGATGCGGACCAACCGCTATGACAGTTCAACCGGCACCCTGGAGTTCACCGCCGAACAGGTCAAGGCCTTTGATGCCATCCAAGGGCACTATGCAGAGTACTTTGGATCACCGAGCACGCAGTATGGCCTGATTCCGAACGCTATCACCGGCCCTGAGGACATCCGCCAGCTGACCTCATTCTTTGCGTGGACCGCGTGGGCAGCCGCCGCCGAGCGGCCGGGACACAATTACTCCTATACGAACAATTGGCCAGGGGAACCGCTGGTGAACAACGGCCCGACGGCTGACGTCCTGGTGTGGAGCGGCCTGTCGCTGATTGCCCTGCTTGTCGGGATCGGGCTGCTGTTCGCCATGTACGGGCGGTGGAGCCGTAACGTCGGCTGGCATAGCGGTGAATCTCCGGCGCTTTCCTTCCGGCAGCCGGGCGAGGTGGGTGTGACACCCGGCCAGCGCGCTACCGCATGGTTCTTCTTCATAGTCGCTATCCTGTTTCTTGGTCAGGCCTTGTTGGGTGGGGCCATTGAACATTACCGCGCCGATCTATCCAGCTTTTTCGGCTTTGACATGGCAAAGCTGCTGCCCTTCAACCTGGCTCGAACCTGGCACGTGCAGCTGTCGATATTGTGGACGGCGGCGTCGTTCCTGGCCGCCGGGATCTTCCTGGCCCCTTTCATCTCCGGGCGCGAACCGAAGCGCCAGAGCTGGCTCATTTACGGTCTGCTCGGCGCGCTCGCGCTGGTCATTGTCGGGTCCTTCGTCGGCGAGGCGATGAGTATTTTCGGGGTCAAGGCCGTTGCGGGGTCTCCACTGTGGGACATGCAGTGGGAATATCTGGATCTGCCGAGGGTCTGGCAGGGCGTGCTTGTAGTGGGGCTGTTCCTGTGGATCATCATCATCTACCGCGGTATCCGGGCCCGCCTGCAAAAGGAACACCGGTTCAATCTGCCCTGGCTTTTCTTTTACTCGGGCCTCGCGATTCCGGGGTTCTATGCGGTGGGTCTGCTGGCGAGTACGGAGACGACGCTGCCCGTCGCCGACTATTGGCGCTTTTGGGTCGTGCATCTTTGGGTCGAGGACTTCCTGGAACTGTTCACCACCGTGATGGTTGCGTACATCTTTGTCATGCTCGGCGTAATACGCCGGAAGATCGCCATGCAGCTCATCCTCCTGGACGTCATCCTGTACTCCGTGGGCGGAGTGATCGGGACCATGCACCATCTGTACTTCTCGGGCACCCCGGTGGAGAATATGGCGTTGGGGGCCTTCTTCTCGGCGCTGGAAGTAATCCCGCTCACATTTTTGACCATCGAGGCGTGGAGCTTTTTGCAGCTCGGTTCACGCCAGGAGTCCCGGAGCTCGGCACCCTTCCCGCACCGGTGGGCGGTTATGTTCCTGGTGGCCGTGGGATTCTGGAATTTCCTCGGGGCCGGTGTTTTCGGCTTCCTTGTCAACCTTCCCATCGTGTCCTACTACGAGATTGGCACTGCCCTAACCGCCAACCATGCTCATGCTTCCATGATGGGTGTGTACGGGATGCTGGGTGTTGGACTGTCCCTGTTTGCCCTCCGGTACCTGATCCCGCCCGGGCGATGGCCGGACAAACTTGCCAGGATTTCCTTCTGGGGCCTGAACATCGGACTGGCCTGGATGACCTTCGCAACACTGGTGCCCTTGGGCGTCATTCAACTCTGGCATTCCATCAACGACGGCTACTACGAGGCGCGCACGCTGAACTTCATCACCCAGCCCGGTAATGCCGTCCTCGAATGGCTGCGGATGCCAGGGGATCTGATCTTCATCATCGCCGGCATCCTGCCGTTCCTCTGGATCACATGGCTGGGCGTCCGGTACCGGATCAAATCCACGACCTATGACGTTCCCGAGGAGGCGCTATTCATCGTGGAACAGCGTGAGAGCGAAGTTTCCGGCACTGCAGGCGCGGCCGCGCCATCGTCGCGGTATGGTTCCGACCGTCGCAAGGACGGCCAAGACCCGGGTCCGGTTCAATCGGATGGCGGCCCGTGATGGACGGGATCGATCCGGCGGTCTGGTTCGCAGCTGGATACGGAATCGTCCTGCTGCTTGTCGCCCACGTTCTGGACAAGCTGGCAAGGCGGACGGCGCAGCGCACCGTTGAATGGCGATCCGGCGGTTTCCGCTACCATGCAGACCATGATGCGTGGGTCTGCCCGGAGGATCAGTGGCTGTGGCCGGACTCCTTCGACCCTGACAACCGCGTGATGCGGTACCGGGCCAGTCCCACTGTGTGCAACGCGTGCCCGGTCAAGGACACGTGCACGACATCCGGGAACGGTCGGCAGATCAGCCGCAATGTCGATCCCTGGCCCAGCTCGGAAGCCGAACGATTCCATCGGGGTATCGCCTGCGCCGTCGTGGTCCTGGGTCTGGCATGGCCGTTGGCCACGATGATCGGAAACCGGAGCACCCTCGAAATGGTGGTGTTGGCTGCGGCGGTTATCGCCATCGCCGCGGGCAGCTGGCCATTATGGTCACATCTGCGCCGCTCACCCGCCGGATTCCCCGACCATGTCAAGGTCGAGGCACTCGACGACACGATTGCCCGGCAGACGGCCGGGACGCAAAGCGCGGCACGCCGCCGGACCACTTACCGAAGTGACCTGCGGCCCGGCCCGTCCGCTGACCACCCAGATGCGGGCGGAAGCGAACAGGCGGAGAATCCGGAGCATGACCGGTTTGCGACCCGATGGGGGTCATTCGAGGAAAACGCAGGCGACCAGGGGCCGCTGTCCGGATGGAGCAGGAGGAAGAACAAATGACATGGTGGCAAATAGTGGTTCTCATCGTCGTGGTCATTGCCCTTGTCGTTCTGGCTGCCTCGGTGAAGGTGCTGCGGGAATATGAACGCGGCGTCGCATTCCGGCTCGGCCGGCTGCGCCCGGTGCTTGACCCCGGAGTGCATTTGATCTTCCCCGGGTTGGACAAGATGGTGCGCGTTGGCCTGCGGATAGTGACCTTGACCATCCCGCCGCAGGAAGTCATTACGAAGGACAATGTCCCGGCCCGCGTCAACGCCGTCGTTCTCTTCAAGGTCACCGACCCGACGCGCTCCGTCATGGCAGTAGAGAACCATGCCGTGGCTACCTCCCAAATGGCCCAGACTACCCTGCGCTCGGTTGTGGGCCGCGCCGACCTGGACACGCTTCTCGCGCATCGAGCAGATCTCAACGAGGACCTTGCACACAGCATCGATGCGCAGACCGAACCGTGGGGCGTTCACGTCAAGGTCGTGGAGATCAAGGACGTCGAGATCCCCGAGGCGATGCAGCGTGCCATGGCCCGCGAAGCCGAGGCCGAGCGGGAAAGACGGGCCAAGATCATCAACGCCCGCGGCGAACTACAGGCTTCGGACGAGCTGCGCCAGGCCGCAGACATACTCAGCGGCAATCCGGCCTCGCTCCAGCTGCGCTATCTGCAGACCCTACTGGAGTTGGGGGCGGACCAAAACTCGACCGTCGTCTTCCCGCTGCCCATGGACATCATCGGTCCCTTCCTTGACAAGGTCCCACGCTGGATGGACAAGATTCAGCAACCCTCGCCGCCGGCGCCGAACCATAACGGTTCGAAAAGACCGCCCAACGACGTCGCCGACGACGGCGCCGCCGCTACCGGCGATTCAGGAGCCGGAACTGTCCCTGAATCCGTATCCGGATCTGCACATGGAAAGGCATGACAGTGTCTGATAATGACGCACCCGGAGCCGCCGCCGCCGCGGAGGCGGTGGAGGGCTCCCCGCGCCGGGTACAAGACAACCGGGTACAAGAGACTAGGGCGGGACGCAGACTGATGATAGCCGGGGCCATCGTATTGTTCCTTGCTCCGCTCGCCGGATTCCTCGGTGGCACCATGGTCGGATCGCCCGGAGCCATCGGGGGTCTCGATCCGCTGTTTCTTTGGCTGTTCGTTGGCATGGTTGTCGGAGGCATTGGTGGCGCGGTCGCTCTGCTGGGCGCATTGCGTTGGATGCGTGCAAGCAGGGACGCGGACTGAGCATTACTCGGGAGGTGCCCATAACCGCCCGCAGCGGTCTCAGGCGCCTGTTGAATTAGGCGATGATACCGTGGGCCCGTTTCTCTTCCCGGATCGTCGCGGTATGTGCGGCTGAAAGACGATTACGGAGGTACCACCGGTTGGGATCCGGTAACCGGGCTCGGCACCCGCGGTATTGCTGCCGGACCTCGTCGCTGCCGTGCACGGCGGCTGACACCTCGCAAACCCCGCTCATGGTCCGCCCAAACGGGTGGTCCATGGACAGATTCCAAAGGCAAATAAGCGTTGTTGTCAGGACCGATCTGCACTCGTACATGCGGTGAAATCGCCCGGTTGGCTTCCTGCGGTCGTGTTCCTATTGCCCGCGCGGTGGCCTGGTAGCCGTCGGCCGCCACTATCGTCGACGACGACGGCGGCGACAATCTGGCCGCCCGACGCCTTGTTGCGCGGGGCCCGCCGTCCGTAGTATTAGAGTGCGTCAGTATTAGAGTGCGTCAGAGCCGACGCGGGTCACGGTCGCGGGAAAGGCAAAATCATGACCGGGAAAAGCGATTTTGAAGAAACATCGGGACCGGACGACGGCGCCGATGTCCAGGACGAGGTCCAGGACCGCGCCGAGGACCGCGGCCGCTACGTTAAGGGATTTTACGGCAGCGCCGGCAGTGAGCCTGGGCACCGTGCCGGGTCGGGCGAGGGCCGATACGTCGAGGGCGACTACGGGAAGGCCGGCAGCGAGGCAGGCCCTGGAGAGACCGGCCCTGCGGCGGAAACCGGTCGATTTGTGGAAGCCGACTACGGCGAGGCCGGGACTGTCGCACCGCTCACTGGTGAGCACGACGCCGGGCAGTACGCCGAGGGCGATTACGGCGCGGGTGGAATCGTGGAGCCGCGGGACGCGTCCGCCGAGGACGGCCAATAAGCGGTTCGCCTACAAGCGGTTCGGGGGCCGGCCGGGCTTGGCCGGAACTAGGACCGCCAGCGGGTGGTCATCAAAAAACCCGCGATGGCAATCGCGAATCCGATGAGGATGTTTCCGTTGCCGACATTCGGCAGCGGGAATGCACCGTTGCTGATGTAGAAAATAATGATCCAGAACAGCCCGAGCAGCATCAGTCCGAACATAACGGGCTTGAACCAGATGGCATTGGGCTTGTTCGCCTTGGCGGCGGTCTGCGCCTGGTCGCCACGGCTGGGCTTGCGGCGCGATTTCGACTCGGGCACAGGATCTCCTTGTCGGGCGGGCACCAGTGGCGCGCCCTTGCTGTAACGGGGCCGGTCCGGCCGCTTGGTATCCTGCATAGAGGAAACAATCCACCGGGCCGGACTTGTTCGGTTGCTCGCTGTAATTCTAGCTGTAAGTGCAGCGAAAGCCGGGATCCGAAGGCCCAAACCCGCTCACCGACTTAACGATTGGTGCCAACAAACCATGAGCACACGCATTTTAGTCGTCGATAACTACGACAGCTTCGTCTACACCCTGGTGGGGTATCTGCAGCAGCTCGGGGCGGAAACCACAGTGATCCGCAACGACGATGTGACCTTGGCCGAGGCCATCGAACTTGCCCGTCCGCGTGACGGCGTGCTGATTTCGCCCGGTCCGGGGACCCCCGCGGAGGCCGGAATCTGTATTGAGTTGATCAAATGGTGCGGACATGAGGCCAAGCCCATGCTGGGCGTCTGCCTGGGCCATCAGGCGCTGGCCGAGGCCTATGGCGGTACGGTGACGCACGCCCCGGAACTGATGCATGGCAAGACGTCCCTGGTGGAGCACGTGGGTCGAAACGTCTTCGCCGGTCTGCCCAGCCCCTTCACCGCGACCCGTTACCACTCGCTGGCAGCGGTGCGGGAGTCCATTCCGGCCGAGCTGGAGATCACGGCGGCAACCCCTAATGGGGTGATCATGGGACTGGCACACCGCACCGCCCCGCTGTATGGAGTGCAGTTCCACCCGGAATCCGTTCTCACCGAAGGCGGATACCTGATGCTGGGTAACTGGCTGGAATCCCTAGGTCTGGCGGGAGCGGCCGCCAAGGCTGCCGGAATGAGTCCGTTGATCGGCAAATAGCAACGGTGCCTACTCTTTCGGTGCCGCCGAGGCCGATGGGGTGCAGTCTTTGTCCTTCTTGGAAACGCAGGCCGATGACGTTGGCGACGACGTCGCCGAGGGCGTGTCCGTGGGGGTCGCGGGAGGCGGCGGCGGGGCGGGGGCCTTGGCGATTTCCACCGTGATGGTGGAAAACTGGTCGACGCTGGAGCCGGCGTCGGCGGACTGGTTGGTCACCTTGCCCGGTTGCACCACCGAATTTTCCTTCTCCACGAAGGCCACCTGCAGAGTACCGGAGGCACTCTTGACGGCCTGCTCGGCCTCGGCCTGGGTCAGGCTGAACAGCGAGGGCATCGTGACTTTTCCGGTGGACAGCATCAGGTCCACCTTGGATCCGGCCGCGACGACCTGCCCGGGCGACGGACTGGTGGTCACCACCAGACCCGCGCCGATGGTCCCGTCATTGACCTGCTTGGTCTCCCCCGGGACCAGGCCCATCGCCTTGAGGGCGTCCCGCGCGGTGGGTTCGGTGACGTTGACCAATGACGCTGGGAGCTGCATGCTGGACGGTCCATCGGAAATAATGAGCGCGATGCTGGAACGCGGATCCACCGACTGGCCCGCGGCGGGGTCGGTGCCAAGCGCCTGCCCCTTGGGAACCGCGTCGTCATACCGGTGCTGCAGCGAAGGCCGCAGGTCGTCGCCGTAAAGCTTGGCCATGGCATCCGTTTCCGCCATGGCACGCACCACGGGAATCTGGATCTGGATTTTTGCCATCGGTTTGACATTGAGCAGGTTGTAGGCCAGCATCCCGCCACCGGCAAGAAGCACGGCGAGCAGGATGAAAAGGGTAACAATCCAGGCCCGGCGGCGCCGCTTTGCATCCCGGGTCCGCTCCTTCTCGGTGGGCAGTCCCAGCGGCAGGGCATCCGGATCCTCGTCCGGAGCCTCCCCCGTGGTGAGCGGCCCACCGGCAAGTACTTTGGCCATCGCGCGGGTGGCGGGGCCGCCGTCGTGCGGCTGATTGGCCGCGGCAGACCGTGGAGGGGCACTCATGGTGGTCACAGCGGCCGCCGTATGCGCGGGCTGGAGACCGTACATCTCGGTGGGGGCCTCGCTGGCGGAGAACGGGGAGAGCTGCACGCCGCCCTTGGCGGCCCGCAGCGCCCGACGGAACGCGGCAGCATCCTGAAACCGGTCCACCCGGTTTTTCTCGAGCGCGCGCAGCACCACGCTGTCCAGTGCCGGAGAAACCAACGCATTGAAATGGCTCGGCGGCTCCGGCGCCTCCCGGACATGCTGGTATGCCACGGACACCGGGCTGTCCCCCACGAACGGCGGGCGTCCGGCGAGCATTTCGTAAAAGAGGCAGGCGGCCGAGTACAGGTCGCTGCGCTCATCCACCGTTTCCCCGCGCGCCTGCTCGGGCGAAAGGTACTGCGCGGTGCCGATCACGGCCTGGGTCTGCGTCATGGTGGCGGACGAATCCGCGATGGCACGGGCAATGCCGAAATCCATCACCTTCACGGCATTTCCGTCCTGGGTGACCATCACATTGGCGGGTTTGATGTCCCGGTGCACAATGCCGGCCCGGTGGCTGTACTCCAGCGCGGACAGCACACCTAGGGTGTAGTCGATCGCGTGGTCAATGCTGAGTTCCTTGCTCCGGACCAGATCCCGCAGGGTCCGGCCGGAAACGTACTCCATCACGATGAACGGCATCCGGGTGCCATCTCCGAGCGGGTCGCCGGCACTGTGATCGCCAGTGTCGTAGACGGCGACGATCGAGGGGTGGTTCAGCCCGGCCACGGCCTGCGCCTCGCGGCGGAAGCGGGCCTGCAGCTGCGGATCCCGGGCCAGATCCGCGCGCAGCAGCTTAACCGCCACGGTGCGTCCAAGCCGGGTGTCCCGGCCCATATAGACGTCGGCCATGCCGCCGCGGCCAAGCAGCTGGCCCAGTTCATATCGTCCGTCAAGGACGCGCGGGATGTTCATGGTTCAGCGGTCCCTTCCGGGTGATGGGGTCATTGTGGTTGTGGATGAGGTACGACGGCGGCGGGTTCCGGCTATTGGCCGGCGGTGGGTCTGCAGGTGGCGGGGTTCACCACGGGCTCTCCCGCGGCGCAGTCGGCAAGCGCAGCGGGCGTGGCGGGTGCGTGCGCCGGTGCCGTCGCCGCGGTTGTCGGCGCCGTCGTCGGTGACGGTCCGGTCGAGACAGTGTAGGTGACGGTGGATCCCTTGGCCACACTATTGCCGGGTGCCGGTGCGACCCCGATGACCGTACCGGCCTTGGCCGCATTGGGTGCGTTGTTGGTCGCGGGCACCAGCCCGAGTCCGAGAAGCTCGGAGTTGTAGGCCTCGGCGTCCTTGCCCGCGAATGCGGGAATGGTCACTACTTCCGGCCCCTTGGAGTAGGTGACCGTGATGGTGCTGCCCTTTTCGACGGCACCCGCGGGGTCAATGCCGGTGACAATGTTGGCCGCGTTGTTCGAGTCGAAGACCGGGTTGCCCGTGACCTGCATGCCCATATTAATGAGCGCCGACTGGACTTCGCTGAACGGCCTGCCGTTGAACTGGTCCGGGAAGAGCGTAACCAGGGTGGACGCCGTCGTCGGAGCAGCCGTCGTGGGGCTGATCGCGGTCGGAGTGACCTTGGTGATGGTGGACGTCGCGCTCGTCTGGGCCGCGGTGGCGCTGCTGCTGACACTGGAGGATACCGGCGCCGATTTGGGTTCGAAGACTCCCAGCTGCTGCATCAGCACCATGGCGATGCCGAAAAGCACCAGCAGAATCAAGGCAACCAGCGGCCAGGTCCACGGACTGCGGCCGCGCTTGGCGGGCGGGCCGCCCGCGGCGTCGGTGTCGTCTTCCCAGCCACGTTCCGCCGTCAGTGCGTCGGCACGGGAGAGGTTGTTGCCGGGCCCGGCCTCGGCGCTGATCGTGGCGGCCGCCACGGTGGGCAGGGCCGACGTCGCCGCGGCGGATGCATCTGTCGGGACGATGCTGGTTGCTTGGGTGCCGTCCAGGTCCACGGGAGCGGTGATCGGTCCGGTAGCGGCTTCGAAGAGCAGCATTCCCGGCGCGGCCGCGTGGGCAGCCTTGATGTCACCGTTGCGGATTGCCTCCGCCGCGTCGGCCAGTTTGTTGGCATTCGCGGGGCGGTTTGCCGGGTCCTTGGCCAGCATTGACATAAGCAGGGCGCGGACCGGGGTCGGAAGGGTCTCCGGCAGCGGCGGCGGTGCATCATTGACCTGGGCCAGCGCAATGGCGATCTGCGATTCGCCGGAGAACGGGCGGTGGCCGGTGATGCACTCGTATCCGATGATGCCCAGCGAATAGATATCGCTGGAACCGGTCGCGATCTGGCCGGTGGCCTGCTCGGGGGCCAGATACTGTGCGGTGCCCATGACCTGGCCGGTCTGGGTGAGCGGGACCTGGTCGGCGAGCCGGGCGATGCCGAAGTCGGTGACCTTGACGCGGCCCTCGGGAGTGATCAGAAGGTTTCCAGGCTTGACATCCCGGTGCACCAGTCCCTGTGCATGCGCCACGGACAGCGCCCGGGCGGTCTGCGCAATGATCGACAGCGTCCGGTCCGAAGATAGCACGTGTTCGTGTTCGATGATGCTGGAGAGCGGCTCTCCCGGAACCAGCTCCATTACCAGATAGGCCGAGCCGTCCTCTTCGCCGTAGTCAAAGACGTTGGCGATGCCGACGTGGTTCAGGAGCGCCGTATGGCGCGCCTCCGCCCGGAACCGCTCGCGGAAGCCCGGATCCCCGGTGTACTCTTCCTTGAGAATTTTGATAGCCACAGTCCGGCCCAGGATCAGATCTTTTGCCCGCCAGACCTCGCCCATCCCACCAATCGCAATGCGTGATGTGAGCTGGAACCTGCCGCCTAAGGTGATTCCCGAAGTAGGCCTCACTTATTCAACACCGCCTCGATAAGTTTACTTGCGTTGGGACTGGTCAATTGTGCCCCGGTTGCGATATCGACATTCGCCATGACGATCGAAACCACCACCTGGGGGTCTTGTGCCGGAGCGAATCCGGTGAACCAGGCGTTGTTGTTCACAACGCCGGGAATGCCTTCGGCGGTGCCGGTCTTGCCGGCCACCTCCACGCCCGGCACACTCGCGGCGTGGGCGATGCCCTTGTCGACCACATTGGTCATCCATTGCGTGATCTGACTGGCAATTTCCGCAGTGGTGGCCTGGCGCAGCACCTGCGGGGTCAGCTCCTCTACAGGCTTCAGATCCGGCGTGCGGATGGTTTTGATCATGTTCGGCTTCATCTGCGTTCCGCCGTTGGCGATGGCCGCCGTCATCATTGCGATCTGCAGTGGAGTCGCCTGCACATCCTGCTGGCCGACGGCGCTGCGGGCCAGCTCCGCGGGCCCCAGCTGGCCTTTACTGCCGGGGAACTTGCTGGCGGTGACCTGGTCGGGGATGAACAGCGAGTCGTCATTGAAACCGAACTTTTTGGCCTGTTCGGTAATCGCGTCCTGGCCCAGATCCAGAGCGATCTGCGCGAACGGTGTGTTACAGGACTGTTCGAGGACGAACGAGAAATCGGCCTCGGTCCTGGTCGCACAGCCGCCGTTCACGTAGTTGGGAAGTGTCGCATCCGTCCCCGGGAAAGTCAGCGCCGGCGGGTTCGCCAGCACTGAGTCCTTGCTGTATTTGCCCGAGGCCAAGGCTGCGGCGGTGTCCACAAGTTTGAATACGGACCCCGGCGCATACAACTTGGTATAGGCACTGGAGCCGAACATGTTGATGCCGTCGATGCCGAGCAGCCTGTTGTAGTTCTCGCTCACCGAGGCAAAATCGTGGCTGGCCAGCAGATTCGTATCGTAGGACGGCTTGGACACCATGGCGATAATTGCACCGGTTTTGGGATTCATCACGACGATGGACCCCTTCTGGCCGTCCGGAATCATGTCGAACGCCATCTGCTGGATCGCCGGATCAATGGTCAACTCCACAGACCGGCCCTTGGGCTGGGCGCCGGACAGCAGCGACACGACGCGGTCGTAGAACGCAGCCGGCGTGTCACCGGTCAGCTGCGCGTTTTCCGCCTTTTCGATGCCGTACTGGCCGTAGGCCTGAGAGAAGAATCCGGTCAGGCCGGCATACAGCTCCGGCTGGTTATAGACGCGCTGGAATTTGCATTTGTCGGTGGACGGAACGGACTCGGCAACCGGCTGGCCACCGACGAGAATCGAGCCGCGGTCATTGCAGAACTGTTCGATCAGGGCTCGGTTATTCAGCGGATTCTTTTGGAGATCGCCAACGGCAAAGAACTGCACGTAGGTAATCGAGCCGAAAACCAGCGCAAAGAGCGTGATGGCGACGACCCAGGAATTGCGGATGGCCTGGTTCACGGGTTGTTCACCGCCTCGGTAGGAGTCTTGATGGAACGGGGAGTGGGCACGCGTGACCCTGCGGCCGACGCACCGGCCGGCGGACCCTTAGGTGTATCGGTGTCTTTGGGTGCAGACATGGATATGGGCCGGCGGGCGGCATCGGAGATCAGCAGCAGCAGTGCCACGATTATCCAGTTGGCCAGCAGCGAGGAGCCGCCGGCGGCCAGGAACGGCGTGGTCAGCCCGGTCAGCGGAATCAGCCGGGTGACGCCGCCGATGACGACAAAACACTGCAGGGCAACCGCGAAGGACAGGCCGACGGCGAGTAGCTTGCCAAAGGCGTCCCGGGTGCCCAGCGCGGCCCGGAAGCCGCGCGTGATGAGCAGCAGGTACAGCAGGACCACGGCGAAGAGGCCGATCATGCCCAGTTCTTCGCCGATGGACGCGATGATCATGTCACTGTTGGCCAACGGGACGATGTCCGGGCGGCCCTGCCCCAGTCCGGAGCCGACCAGACCGCCGCTGGCCATGCCGAACAGCCCCTGCACGATCTGGTAGCTGCTGCCGAAACTTCGACCGATGACTTCGGGGTCAAAGGCATGCACCCAGGTGTTGACCCGCAAACCGACGTGCGGGAAGATTTTGACCGCCATGAAGCCGCCGACGGCGATGAGCACCAGTCCGATGATGACCCAGCTGATCCGGCTGGTGGCCACATAGATCATGATCATAAAAAGACCGAAGAACAGCACCGACGTGCCGATGTCATGCTGGAAGACGAGTACTCCGACGCTGGCCAACCAGGCGACGATCATGGGTCCCAGGTCCCGGGCACGCGGCAGTTGGAGCGGGCCGACTTTCTTCCCTGCCAGCAGGATCAGATCCCGATTGGAGGATAGATACCCGGCGAAGAATATAGCGAGCGTGATCTTGGCTATTTCACCCGGCTGGAAGGAGTTTTCCCCGATTTTGATCCAGACGCTGGCCCCGTTGACGTCACCGGCGCTGACGCCGGGAATCAGAGGCAGAATCAGCAGGACCACGCTGACGATGAGGGAGATATAGGTGAACCGCCGCAGGATCCGATGGTCGCGGAGGAACCAGATAACCACGACCGCGGCAACGACCGCCACCGTGGTCCACAGCCACTGGCGTGGCCCGGCGGTATCGCCCGTGGCGATGTCCAGCCGATGGATCATGGCGAGGCCGACGCCATTCAATGCAACCACCACAGGAAGTATTACCGGGTCGGCATATTTAGCGCGGAGCCGCAGCGAAATATGCATGGCGAATGCGAGCCCGGCCAGCACGGCCGCCTGCGAATAAAAGTCCGAATCGAACGGGCGGTCCAGGTTGATATCCACCAGCGCATTGGAGGAAATTCCGACGGCCAGGGCCAGAAACAGGAGCGCCAATTCGATATTCCGCCGCGGCTTGGCGACGGTCTGCAGTTGACTCATTGGGACCCTCCCACGCATGCACGCCCGGTTGCGCCGGTCCCGGCGCTCGGGCTTGGCGGGGCTGATCCTACGGCCGGGCTTGTGGAAGCTGCACCGCCGGTCGCCGGGCCTGTCGAGGCGGCCGGCGAGGGTGAAGGGCAGGGCGGAGCGCCGGTGCCGGTGCCCAGCTGGAGGTCAATAATGATCTGCTGAGCGTCGGCAAGGCCCGCTGCCGGAACCGTCTGGGCAATGCGTTGCTGCGAATAGTCCGGCAGCGAGGAAACGTCAACGCCTGTTTCGCGGTAGACATGGGACAACGCAATCGGTCCCAGAGACTGCGACACGCCGTTGAAGATCGCCACGTGCCCATTGGCTTGGCCGACGTAATAGCGGGTCTGGGTCCAGGCGTACCCGAGCCACAGGCCCAGGACCAGCACCACCAGCACGATGGCGGCGATCACGGCGCGGAGAAGGTTCCGGCGCCGAGGGGGGATGGAGGTTTCGGTCTCGTAACCGTCGTCCGTTTCATCCTCGAGCGTGGATTCCGGCTTATGGGTCAGGACCGCAGCGGCCCGGATCGCGGCGGGGCGGCCGGCAAGCGCGGGGATCTTACCTTCCGCGGCGGCCGTCACGGCGGCGCCCACCAGCTCGTGCGGGCGGCCGGCCAGTTCCGCGCTGATCACATCGGCGCTTAGATGTGCACCGAGTTCGGCGGGCTCCTCGACCACGGCTGGGTCCGCCGCTGCTGGCGTTGCTTCTCCGGCGGTTCCGACCACAGCTTCTCCGGTGGCTTCGACCACCGCTTCTCCCGAGCGGGAGTACGCCATAGGCCTTTCGCCGGGTACCGGTAATGCGGGCAGCGCGGCCGTGTCGAGATCCTCGGCGGTGGCCTCGGCAACTTCAAAAACCACCACGGTGATGTTGTCGGGGGCTCCGGCGGCAAGAGTCAACTCGATCAGCGTGTCCGCACAGTCCGCCAGACGGCGGGTGTTGCGGACCACCCCCTCCACCATCTCGTGGCGGACAAAGTTCAGGCCGTCGGAACACAACAGCCACCGCTCTCCCGGAACAGCGTCAAAGGTGGTCAGGTCCAGCTCCGGGGAAGCATCGACGTCGCCGAGTACCCGCATGAGCACGTTCTTGTGCGGGTGGCTTTCCGCTTCCTCCGGACGCAACCGTCCCTCGTCGATCATCCGCTGAACGAAGGTGTGGTCCTTGCTGATCTGCTCGAAGACGCCGTCTTTGAGCCGGTACGCGCGGGAATCACCAATGTGGGCAAATTCCAGCTTGTCGCCGGAGAGCAGCAGCGCCGTCACCGTGGTGCCCATGCCGGCCAGTTTGGGATTGACGTCTACGAGGTCGGAGAGCAGCGAGTTGGCCGTTTGGATTTCGTCGGCCAGATAGGTGCCCGCGTCGCCCCGGTAACCATCACGGTCCAGATGAATAAGGTCCAGCACGGTCGAGGCACTGGCAACATCGCCGCCGGCGTGGCCGCCCATACCATCGGCGACAACGGCAAGATAGTGACCGGCATAGGCCGAGTCATCGTTCTTGGCCCGGACCTTGCCAACGTCGGAGCGCGCGGCATAGCGCAGGACCAGCGGGCGTTCAGCCATGATCACGGCCTCAATTCAATGACCGTCTTACCGATCCGAACCGGCACGCCGAGCTCCACGGGCAGTGCCCTGGTCAGCTGCTGGTCGCCCAGATACGTGCCGTTTGTCGAGCCGAGATCCTCAATGAACCAGCGGCTTCCCTGCGGGAACAAGCGTGCGTGCCGGCCGGAGGCGTAATCGTCCTCGAGGACCAGGGTCGCTTCCTGAGCGCGTCCGAGCAAAATCGGCGTTCCGGCCAGCTCCAATGTATGTCCGGCCAGCGGGCCCTCCGTCACGACAAGACGGTGCGCCTGGGCACGGGCCGGAGGCTGCTCATCCACAAGTTCGGGATGTTTGCGCGCCTGCCGGGCGGTAGGCGTTCCAACCCTCGTTTTGCGGCCGATCACGAGATCCCGCCGCATGGCGCCCACCACACTGAAAATCATGACCCAGAGCAGCAGGAGGAACCCGAAGCGCAAAACGGTGACGGTCAGTTCGCTCATCCGCGGCCACCGTTCTTGACCGGGAGCAGCCGGAAAATGATTTTGGTCCGGCCCATCGTCACCGTTGAGCCGTCGGTGAGCTCGGCGGTGCCGGACACCTTGCGGCCGTTGACGTAGCTGCCGTTGGTGGAGCGCAGGTCCACCGCGACGGACTGGCCGTTCTCGGTGCGGATCTCAAGATGTTTACGCGAAACGCCCGTGTCATCGATGAGGATGTCGGCTTCCGAGGACCGGCCCAGGATAATGCTGGGGGCGTTAAGCGAGTAGCGCTGCCCGTCGATATCCAGCACCGGCTGAAGATTCTGCGCCGCGGGCCGGGCGGGCTGACGCGGTGGGGTAGCGGGAGCGCCGGCCGGGTAACCGGGGTGCGCCGGAGCGGCGGCCTGGCTTTCCCGCGGGCCGGCGTCGGCTGGACGACTGCCGGTCTTTTCCGTCCGGGAGGTGATTTCGAAGATGCCCGGTTTCAGCCCGGCGTCCTGGTGGAAGGCCACCCGGACCGGGCCCTGCAGCACGTAGCCCTGGCCCCGGGAATGATTGATGACGACGTCGCAGAGCTCCTCGGCAAGTGCGGTACCCCAGCTGCGGGCGCGCTCGAAGTCCTGCTCGCTGAGCTGTATGTCAAAGATGTTGGGGGTCAGAGTGCGCCCGGCGGCCAGCGTCATGGCTTTGTCGTCGAGCTCACGCCGGAGCCGGCTGGCGATTTCCACCGGCTGCACCTGTGCCTTGGAACCGCGTGAGAAGGCGCCGCGTACGGCTTTTTCGATGCCCTTTTCGACATTATCCAGTAATCCCATCGGCGTTCTCCTCACGTGTTCTCGTTATCGGGCTGGTCTGTTCCGCCACGGCTCAGCTTCCCGGGAGGCGGCTTTTTCAATGCTGCGGCGCAGTCCGGACGCTCCAATATGGGCAGCCCGGAAAAAGTACGCTCCTCCCGATACTACTGGGCGGGACTGCGAAAACCGTATATTCCGGTGGGTCGGGAAGCAGATTCATCCCTGGGTACGGTTCGTGGGCGCGGGTCCGGTTCCCCTCGGCTTCCCGTCCGTGGCCTCGGCGCTTTCCCATCCGTGGCCCGGTGCGCCGGCGGATGACGGGCTCGTCGAACGACTGGCGCACGCGGATGGAGCCATCGCTGGAGCCGTTTAGGTGTTTCGGTCAGGTGTCCGGTATTCTTGATCTCGCTGTTCTTTTGGTTTCGGTTTCCGGATCGCAAGTCAACAAGGCGGCAGCGCGCGAGTGGCGGAACGGCAGACGCGCTGGCTTCAGGTGCCAGTGTCCGAAAGGGCGTGGGGGTTCAAATCCCCCCTCGCGCACGCTTAGCAAGATCAGGCCGGAAACGGTTTGAGATCAGGAAAGTCCCGCAGGTCTCGGTCTGCGGGACTTTTTTATGCTTCGGGTCAGGTTGAGGGTTCGGCCCCGTGCGGCGGCCAGGGATATTTGGCGTAGCGCCAGAGTTACTCGGCGTAATGATAACGGGCCTGGATGACCACGAGGTCGTCGCCGATAACCAGATAGACCAAGTGGTGTTCTTCGGTGATGCGTCGGGACTACGCGCCGCTGACCCCGTATTTGAGTAGCTCGGGCTTGCCGATCCCGGATGATGGTTCAAGCAAAACATCTTCGATGACCCTGTTGATCCTTTTAAGTATGCCGCGGTCTTTGGTTTGCCAATACGTGTAGTCTTCCCAGCCCTGCGAAGTGAAGACGAGTCTCACGCCTGGTCCAGTTGATGTTCAATGAATTGACCGGAGTGAGCGGCTTCGGCAGCGTCCAGCAGGCGGCGGCCGTTGGCGGGGGAGCGGAACAGATAGGCGGTCTCCTGCCACGCGGCGTATTCGTCAGCGGCCATGAGGACCGCGTTTCCGGCCTTGGACGTAATCTCAATGGACTCGCGATCATCATTGACTTTTTGGATCAGGGGGAAGAGCGTTTTACGCGCCTCGCTCGCACTAATGGCCACAATAGCCTCCCTTATCGAATCCCGGTGGTACCGGAATGTTGTACCGCGTGACCGGGCTCTCACCCGAAATAGCGTGACCGGGCTCTCACCCGGAATAGTCGGTGCCCGGTGCCCGTTACGCCAACTGAACCCGCCCCAACCGGAATGAGACCCGTGAACCTGTTTTCCCCTTTGACCCTCGGTACCCTGGAACTGCCCAATAGGTTGGTGATGGCGCCCCTCACCCGGTCGCGCTCCGGACGGGATGGTGTACCCGGGCCGCTGGTGGTGGAGCACTACCGGCAGCGTGCCTCATTGGGGCTGATTGTCAGCGAGGGCACCTACCCGAGCCATGCCGGCCGGGGGTTCCCGGGCCAGCCCGGCCTGGTGACGGCGGAACAACTTGCCGGCTGGCGCAAGGTGACGGAGGCGGTCCACGCCGACGGTGGCCGAATCTTTGCCCAGGTTATGCACGCCGGCCGTGTCACACACGAGGCCACCACCGGTGGATATGAAGTGGTCGGGCCCAGCCCGATCGCGATCGACGGCGTGACCAGGACCTACGAGGGCAAGCTGCCGTACCCGGTCCCGCACGAGCTCAGCGCCGCAGAGCTGCCGCTGGTTCTTGCGGAGTTTGTCCGGGCATCGGCTAACGCAGTGGCGGCCGGGTTCGACGGCGTAGAACTTCACGGCGCGAACGGCTACCTGCTGCATGAATTCCTTGCCCCCTCCGCGAACCGACGGCTGGATGGTTATGGCGGTTCTCCGGCCGCCCGCGCGCGCTTTGTGGTCGAAGTTGTGCGGGCTGTGGCGGCGGAGATCGGGGCCGATCGGGTCGGGATCCGTATTTCACCCGAGCACAATGTCCAGGGTGCACTGGAAACCGATGCCGACGACATCCGGGCCACCTATGGTGCCCTGACGGACGCTATCGCGCCGCTGGGGTTGGCCTATTTGAGCATTCTGCACAAGGATCCGGCGGGAGCACTGGTGCGGCATCTGCGGACCAGGTTCGAGGGTCCGCTGCTGATCAATAGTGGCTTCGGTGTCCTGACAACCCGTAACGAAGCGCTGGCCCTGATGGCGGACGGCCATGCTGATGCCGTCGTGGTGGGCCGACCGGCGATAGCCAATCCCGATCTGGTCCGTCGCTGGCGGGAGGACCTGCCGCTGAACGCTCCCGATCCGCTGACCTTTTACACCGAAGGGGCACGCGGCTACACCGATTACCCTGTACTGCAGCACTAACCGACGTAACATACGAGTCAGGTCAGGCTCGCGGCGTCGAGGAATTCGCCGTCGCATCCTTCTGATCGCGCGGAACGTGAGGCGGTCGGCACCGGGCGCCCGCCGCCTGACGGGGCTTTTACGGCCGGTTTGGATGGGTTGTCCAGTCAAACCGGGCATAGTCGACCGGTCATATTCCTGCCGGAACGTAATGCGGGACAGCATTGAACGAACCCTGGTACCTATTCAGGTCCCGTGCGGTGTGGTTTGTTGATTTTGTGGCGGTGGGCGGCGGGGCGGGGTATCGGAGTTTTTGTCGCTCTTCGCTTTCATGCAGGTCCGGATGTCCTTTCGGTGCGCGTACGTCCTCGAATGAGGAGTTGGCTGCGATGGTGGCTGAGGCCCGGTTGGGCCAGAATTCGAAAAACCGGGTCCACACCGCCTACAACTCCGGGCACAACCCGTCAGAATTCCTCCACACCCCGATCCGGTCCCCTGTTGTATACGTCCCGCGCCGCGGATGGATGCTACCGCCGGTAAGGATGGAGGGTGGAGTGTGGAGCGTGGACCCTAAATATGCACTTGCGGCCCGCGGCGGGGCAGCCAGATGGACGGACCGGAAAACGTCGGCGTCACCGCTATGCGCTCCAACGGGGGATTGGGCATCCTCATCACCACGGGTGTGAACCTTGAGGAGTATCTGCAGCTGGCAGACGTCTTTGCGCAGATTGCCCCGGATCTGACGGACGAGGCGATGCGGTCCCTGAACCTGAAGGTGGATATGGAAGGTCAGGAGCCCGCCGACGTCGCGTTCGGCTGGATGAAGGACAAGGGCGTCATTACCGACGCACCATTAAACGGGTCCGGCGCGTCGGCATGTGGCAGGATGGACCAAAAGCAGCTACGAAGGCGGACCCGCAATGATCTTCATCGTCGTTAAATTCAACGTCAAGCCGGACTGGACGGACCGTTGGCTGGACCTGACCCGCGGGTTCACCGAGACCACCCGTCAGGAGCCCGGCAATCTCTGGTTCGACTGGTCCCGGAGCGTGGATAACCCCAACGAATTTGTTCTGGTGGAGGCCTTCCAGGACGACGCCGCCGGGGAGCACGTCAACAGTGCGCACTTCCAGCAGGCCATGAAGGACATGCCGCAGGCCTTGGTGGAGACGCCGCATATCATCAGCGAAAAGATCGGTGCCGAGGGCTGGGGCCGGATGGGTGAGCTCACGATCGAGTAGCAGCTCCCGGGCGGACAGCTCCCGATCGGGCCCGCCTCTGGGCGGTTAGATCGCGGTCACCTTCATCTGTTCCGCAATATATTCCGCCTGCCGGATCGCCAGGGCGACAATGGTCAGTGTAGGGTTGGCCGCCGCACCGGTGGTGAACTGTGAGCCGTCGGAGACGAACAGGTTCGGCACATCATGCGTCTGGCCCCACTGGTTGACCACACCGTCCTCGGGGCGCTCGCTCATCCTCGCGGTGCCCATGTTGTGCGTGGACGGGTAGGGCGGCGTGTGGTGGGTCGAGAGTGCGCCCACGGCGTCATAGAGGAGTGAACTCTGCTGATAAGCGTGGCCGCGCATGGCAGCATCGTTCGCGTGATCGTCATAGTGCACGTTAGGGACCGGCAGGCCAAGCCGGTCCGTAACGGAAGTGTTCAAGGTGACGCGGTTGCTTTCCTGCGGCATATCCTCACCCACAATCCAAAGCCCCGCAGTGTTCTCATAGTCGTCCAGCAGCGCCGTGAACTCCGGTCCCCAGGCACCCGGATCAACAAAGCTGGCCAGGAAGGCCGGTCCCAGCGAGATGGTTTCCAGATAATATCCGCCGGCAAATCCACGGTCCACGTCATGGCGGGACTCGTCTGCCACGAGGCCGGCCATGGTCTCGCCGCGGTACATATGCACCGGCTTGTCAAACCTGGCGTACACGGAGCCGGTGGTATGTCGCATGTAGTTGCGTCCCAGCTGACCGGAGGAATTTGCCAGCCCGTCGGGGAAGAGAGGCGAGCCGGAGAGCAGCAGCAGTCGGGGTGTCTCGATGGAATTGCCGGCCACCGCCACTAGCCGGGCCTTTTGCTGCTGGAGCTCTCCGTCGGCGTCGATGTACAGCACGCTGTCCACCGAACCTTCGGGTGTGTGGGTGATCTGCACGGCCTGGCTGTTGGGGCGCAGGTCAAGCTTTCCGGTGCGTAGGGCCTTGGGAATTTCCGAGACCAGGGTGGACCATTTTGACTTGTTTTTGTCTCCCTGGAAGTTGAAACCGTCCTGGATGCACGCGGGGCGACCGTCGTAGGGCTCGGCGTTGGTGCCGTAGGGACCCGTGGCGAAGTGCCGGTAGCCGAGCCGTTGGGCACCGGCGGCCATCACCTTGTAATTGTTGTTCGCCGGCAGGGCCGGGCGGCCGTGCCGGTGGGTGCTGCCGATCTTTTGCTCCGCCCTGTCGTAGTACGGGGCCAGGTCCGCCAAGGTGATGGGCCAGTCCAACAAATTGGCGCCGTCGATCCGTCCGTAGGTGCTGCGGGTTTTGAATTCGTGGGCCTTGAAACGGGGTGTGGCACCGGCCCAGTGCGTAGTGGTGCCACCGACGGCCTTCACAACCCAGGCCGGTAGATTGGGGAAGTCCTGGGCGACCCGCCAGCTGCCGGACGTGGTCCGTGGGTCCAGCCAGGCCATCTGGTTGAACGCCTCCCACTCATTGTTGACATAGTCCTCATTGCGGATGTGGCTGCCGGCTTCCAGCAGGACGACCTTGACACCCTTTTGTGTCAGTTCGTGGGCCAGCGTGCCCCCGCCGGCCCCCGAGCCGACAATCACGACGACGGAACTGTCATCGTGGGCGAAGCTGGCTGATTGGTTCTCACTCATGCCGTTTCACCGCCTTCGACCGTGCCGGTTCCCTTGAACACGTCATCAAACGGTTCATCGGTCAGTGCCGCCTTTGCTGGCTCGGCGGCAGGTACGGCCGCCGCAGCCGGCGCCGCCCCGCCGTCGGGCCCGGTCTTTGCAATGACGTAACCGAGCGGACCCACCTCGGTCAGCGCCTCCTCGCATTCTTCGATCCGAGCCTCCGGGAGCCAGTCAAGATCATTGAACCCGCGCTTCAGGTAGCCGCCCTTGTCGAAAGACTCACCCTCGTAGCCGAGCACCGCCCAGACCTCCGGATCATCGTAGAAGTTCAACACCGTGGTTCGTCGGATGAAGCCGAAGAACTCCAGGTCTCCGATGCGTTTAAGCACGGCCAGGGTCCTGTCCTCGGGCAGATCCAGGAAATGCTCCTTGGTGAGCGAATCAAGGGTGAGGAGCCCCTGGGTGAGGGCGACCCGGAACCACGTGGAGTCGTCCGCCTCGGTGATGATCTTGTCGGCCATCCGTTCGTAGGGCCCGTCCGGGATCTTCGGGTGGGGAAACGCCACCCGGATAATCCGGGTCAGCGTGCGCCGGGCCTCGTCCGTGAGCTGCAGCGCGTTAAGGGTGGAAAACTTCGCCGGGTACGCCATCGTTACTTCCCCTTGACTGGTTCGAACTGACTGGTTCGATCGATGTACCCCTGAGACCGTGTTGTCTGCCCTCAGCGCACAAGGGTACTCCGAGAAGTGTGTGCCATGTCACCGTGAGTATCAAGGGGTAGGGTTCCAAACCGCCAAACCTCGTCGGGCCCTCTTCCGCTCCCCGGTTAGCGCGTGTACCGTGAAACTGCGGCCGGCACCCAGGACCGGGGATCCACGGCGAAGAACCTGCGGCCGCGCTATCGGCGAGGAGTTGCGTCATGGACATGGACATGGGAATACGGAAGCTGTGGATGCCCGGATGAGTCTGGATGCAGGCGGGAGTATTCCGCCGGAGCCTCTGCCCGGAAGTGATCCAAGGGAAAACCCGGATGCGAAACCTCTCGGCGATCCCACTCATGATCCGGGCACCGGTCCATTTGGCGATCCACATGAGAATCCCGATGTGGAACCGCTGGGGGATCCGGGAGGGAAGCCTTCGGCGTATCCGCCGGAGTTCCCGCGCTAGCCGTCTACGCCATCAGCCCTCGGATATCGTCGGCGGTCAGCGCGGAACTGAACATGGCGTCGTCGTCCATCACCGAGTTGAACAGCTTCGCCTTTCGGTCCTTGAGCGCCATCACCTTCTCCTCGATGGTGCCCTTGGCGATCATCCGGTAGACCATGACATTGCGTGTCTGGCCGATCCGGTGCGTCCGGTCAACGGCCTGGGCCTCCGTCGCGGGGTTCCACCACGGGTCCAGCAGGAAGACGTAGTCCGCCTCCGTCAGGTTCAGCCCGAAGCCGCCTGCCTTGAGGCTGATCAGGAACACCGGTGCGGCGCCATCCTTGAAGCGGTTAATGACCTCGGCGCGTCGGCGGGTGGAGCCGTCCAGGTAGCAGTAGGCGATGCCCTGCTCATCCAGCCGCTCGGCCGCCTTCTTCAAAAACGAGGTGAACTGGCTGAAAATCAGTGCCCGGTGGCCCTCCGCCAGAACATCCTCGAGCTGTTCGTAAAGGGCCTCGAGTTTGGCCGAGGGAACGGAGGCGTACTTCGCGTCCACCAGCGACGCGTCCAGACTGAGCATGCGCAGCAACGTCAAGGAGCGGAAGACGATGAAGCGGTTCTTGTCCATATCCTGGATCAGGCCCAGCAGCTTCTGCCGCTCGCGCTGCAGGAACGTGTCGTAAATCTTCTTGTGTCGTGGCCCGAGCTCGACTTCGAGCACCTGCTCCTGCTTGGCCGGCAGTTCCTTGGCGACCGCGTCCTTGGTGCGCCGCATCATCAAGGGGCGGATCCGGTGCCGTAGCCGCGCCAGCAGGGCGGCGTCCTCACCGCGTTCAATGGGGCGCACGTAATCCTCGGTGAATTTCCTCGACGACGCAAACAAGCCGGGCGCGACGATGGAGAAGATCGACCATAGCTCCATCAGGTTGTTTTCCATCGGCGTGCCGGTAATGGCCAGCTTGAATGGGACATTGAGATCCTTGGCGCATTGATGGACCTTGGCGGTGCGGTTCTTCACGAACTGCGCCTCGTCCATGATCAGGCCGGCCCAGTTTCGAGTCTGGTAGCCTTCAAAATCCAGCCGGAACAGGGCATATGAGGTGACAACGACGTCGGCGCCGGCAGTCGTGCGGGCCAGCGGAACGCCGCTTTTGCCCTGTGTATCGGTAACTCCCACAACCGCAAGTCCGGGTGCGAAACGGGCGGATTCGGAGAGCCAGTTCGGGACCACCGATGTGGGGGCGACGACGAGGAATGGCGGCTGTTCTGCCGCGTTCGATGCGGACCCTTTCGCGTGCAGGATCAGGGCCAGGGCCTGCAGCGTCTTACCCAGACCCATGTCGTCGGCGAGGATGCCGCCCAACCGGTTCCGCCAGAGGAACGCGAGCCAATTGAAGCCGTCCAGCTGGTAGGGCCGCAGGATGGCCTGCAGGGATACCGGCGGCGCGGTAGGCTCCACATTGCCTAGCTCCAGCAGCCCACTGACGGCCGCGCGCCAGCCCTGCGCCTGTTCCGTGTCCTCGGCCAGGTCCTCAAAATCGGACCAGAGGCCCGCCTGGTAGCGGCTGATGCGCAGGCCGGTTTCCCATTCCTGCAGGGCGCGTGCCTCGTCGATGAGCTCGTGCAGCCGTGCGAAGACCGGCTGATCCAATGACAGGTACGTCCCGTCCACCAGCAGCAGCTTCTTCTTGCCCTTGGCCAGCGCCCTGAAAATATGGTCGAACGGGATCTTCCGCCCGCTGATTGTTACCATGACGCCGAGATCGAACCAGTCCCGCTGGTCCGTCTCCACGGTGCTGATGGTCAGCTGCGGGGGATCGGTGAGTTCCCGGTAGTCCGGGCGTTCGCCCAGCACGTCCACCCGAACGCCGTCGAGCTTTTCCACTCTCGGCAGGATCTTTTCGCTGAATTCGGCCGCGTCAATACCCACCAGAGTCGACTCTGCCGACAGTGCGGCCGGGCGCAGAGCCGCTTCCGTCAGACTCAACAGCGCGGCCTCCGCCGCCGCATCGCGGTAGCCGGGCTCCGCCGGTGTCCGGTGCAGCGGGAGCCGGGCGGCGGTGTCCGGCTGACGGTACTCCCAGTCCCAGTGCAGGAGCAGCGTGTGGCCGGGCTGGTAGGCGGCGGTGAGAATCAATACGGGCGGCTCGATCTCCGGGAACTGCACGGAATTATCCAAGCTGGCCACCCGGACGGACTGGCGCAGCCGCGGGTAGAACTCTGCCATGAACTCGTTCACGTCCGGCGCCGGGACGACGACGGGTGAGGCCTGGCGCAGCAGGGCGCGCTGCTCTTCGGTCAGCGGTGCGGCGGTGGGGGCCAGCGTGATCACGGCTGGGGACAGCGAGTAGCCGTACACGCCGTGATTGCCGATGAGGCCGGCGGCCTGCACGGTGTGCGACCGGCCGTCGATGGTCAGGGCAGCGGTCAGCTCGATGGCACCATCGGCCCCGCCGGCGGTGGCGTTGAGGCTCACGGCTGCGTTGGTGCCGACGGTAATCAGGGCGTCCTTCGTGGTTCCCACCAGTGCAATCCCGAGCCGGGCGGCGTCCTCGAACAGATTCCACAGCAGCGGGCTGCTGAAATCATCAAGGAAGAGCCAGTCATTGTCCTGGCCGAAATATACCTGGCCGTTGGCCCGGTGCAGCGGCGCGAACTGGCAGAACCAGCGGTGCTGTTCGGGGTCCAGGTTCAGCCGGTGCACCTGGTAATTGACCGTATTCCAGGTCAGGCTCCCCTTGACCCAGTTGCCCTTGCTGTTATGGATGACCGGCCGGACGCCGAGCCGGTAGCCGCCGGGTCCGGCCTGCTTCGGGGTGGATCCGGGCGGAGACCAGCGGTCCCGGTGCCGCGGTGCCGGTGCACGAAGCTCGAACTGCAGTCCCATCGCGGTGACCGTTGGCCGCGCCGCGCCGGGAGCCCTTGGTGCCGTACCCGTCCCGGTGACAGGTCCGCGCTCCCCTCCGGACCCCACCAGTGCGCTCAGCGAGGATTTCCAGGCTGCCACCGCCTGTGCGCTAGCCGACGGCGCACTTGGCTGAGCTGATGGTGCGCCGGAGGGTGCTAGAGCGGATTTCATGGCAGCAGACCGGGCCGATGCCAAGGCGCTCATATCCTGCTGCACGCGGGCTGCATTGCTGCTCAGCAGGGTGGCAGCGACATGTTTACAGTCGTAGCCCACCGGGCAGCTGCAGCTGCTTCCAACCGGCATGAGCCGGCCGCCGCCGCGTGCGGTCAGGTTGATCCGGCAATGGTACGCGGCGCCGGCGCCGCCCAGGATGATGCCCGTCAGCAGACCGGCGCCGGGATCCCAGCTGAATTCCTGCACGGCGCCGTCTCTGGCGTAGCCGCGGCCACGGTCGAAGGTGGGCTCGCCCACCAGCCGGACGATGTCCGCAACATCCACCAGGGGAGGGAGGTCGAGCTGCTGAACGACGGGTTTAGACACTGGATAATGCTCTCACGTCGCGGCTTCCGCGCGGTCGCAGAGTCCGATGAATCCGCCCAGTTCCTCGAGCCCTTCGGGATGGGTGGGCAGGTAGTTGGTCAGCGCCGGGGAGCGGACGATGACGGCGCGCCATTGTCCGCGGGAAACGGCAACGTTAATGCGGTTGCGGGAAAGCAGAAATGCCATCCCGCGGGGAACGTCAGCGGCCGCGGAAGCCGCCATGGAGACGATCACGACCGGAGCTTCCTGGCCCTGGAACCTGTCCACCGTGCCCACTCTCACACCCGGTAGCCCGGACTTCCGGAGCTCATGCTGGATCAGCTGGACCTGCGCGTTGTAGGCGGCCACCACCAGAAGGTCCCGCTGCTCAAGCGGACGCTCCTGTCCGCCGTGCTTCGGATCCAGCCAGCTCAGCCCCAGATGCGCGTGTACCTGGCGGGCTACCTCGGCAGCCTCCTCCACTGAGGAGGTCGAGTTGCCGGAGTGCCGGACATAGATACAGCTCAGCCCCGCCGGCACCCCGGTCAGGCGGCGCCGGGACGCCGCGGGAGCCGATCTGAGCCGGCCGTCGTAAGACAGTTCCGACACGGCGGCGCATAGTTGCGGATGCATCCGCCACGACGTCGCAAGGAAATACCCGAGGTCGGCGGACAGGGTGTGGGCGCCGCGGGAGAGCCAGCCGAGCGCGGATTCGTCCACCGGTTCTGGATGGGTCCCCTGCGTCACCTGCGGGAGCTGCTGCGGGTCCCCGAGCAGCAGCAGCCTTTTCGCTGCGCGCGAGACGGCCATGGTGTTGGCCAGCGAAAACTGCCCGGCCTCGTCAATCACCAGCAGGTCCAGGGCGTTCTTCGGGACTCTTGCGCCGGTCATGGTCCATGCCGTGCCGCCCACCAGGGCACCGCCCGGAGCCATGAGGAGTGCTGCCACGGCGTCGTCGGACTTCCCCGCCCACGGGACCGCGGCCCGGGGATCGGTGGGCTTCTTGGCCACCCGATCCGCCGGGACACCAGCCTTGTCGATGGCGGCGCGGAGCATATTTTCAACGACGGCATGTGACTGCCCGACAACGCCGACCTTCCATCCCCGCGACACGAGATTCGCAATGACGTGTGAGCCGACATGGGTCTTGCCGGTACCCGGAGGGCCCTGCACCGCCAGATAGGAACGGTCCAGATCCGCGACGGCTGCGGTGATGGCATCGGCGTAGCCATCGGCGCCCGGCGGCACCGGCGGCAGCGCCGGCAGCGTGGCCAGCCGGGGTGTGGCACGGCGCAGCAGATCCAGCGCGGGATGTTTGGGCAGCACCGGCAGGGCCGCACCGACCATGGCCGCCAGTTCGGACAGGGCGTCTTTCTGTCCTTTGGTGGCGATCGGGCTATCCGGGGTCAGCGCGACGGGGAAGTCGGCATGCTCGTCGGCGCCCTTGCGCAGTTTCTCCGTCACCACCAGCACGTCCGCATTGCTGATGCGCTCCACCTCAAGCACCTCGGTGCTGAACCAGCCTGCCCGTCCATTGGCGCCGTCGTCGCTCTGCTGCAGGGCCTGCGGGAAGGGCGGCTCATACATCCGGAAGAAGGTTTTCCCCGGCGCAAAACCGGAGCCGTCCGCCATCCGGCCGGACAGCCGGAGGGTGCGCACGGCATTGCTGCGCGGGGTGGGTTTGGCCCAGTCCTGGAGCACCTCGGCCCGGTCGACGATGAAGACATCACGCGTGTCCGCCCAGTCCGGGACGGGCTGGTTCAGCCGGTCAAAATGGCCCCACCAGAACTGCTTGTCTTCGCGCCGGTGATAGCCGACGGCGGCGGCCACCATGGCGATGGCCTGATCCTCCGCGGTCAGCGCCGCACCGGCCGGGCCGGTACTGCGGGCAGCGATGTAGTCCAGCAGCCGGGCTTCCGCGGGGAGGGGTTCCGCCGGATCCACACCCACCGGCGCGGTCTGCGCGGAGGACGGCTGGATGCCCCGCTCGGCCGCGAGCCGCAGCAGCCAGTTGCGCAGTTCCAGTGTGGAGAGGCAGTCATATCTGTTGTAGTCGGAAATCCCGGCCAGAATCCGACCGGCCTGGGCCCGGTCGCCGGCATCCCGAGCGTCGCAATAGTGGGCATAAGCCACCACCGACGCACCGGCATCGGTGACATCGCCGCTGCGCAGATTGCTGCCCATGTACAGGGGTTCGAGTTTTTTGATGCTGTAGGACTCCGCGGAGATCCGCAGGCTGTGCCGGACCGTCTCGTACAGATCCACCAGAATGCCGTCCCGGAGCAGCGCGTCTACGGCGTCTTCGCCCACCACATGGATCAGCGAAAGGTGGCGCAGGGCCGTCTTCTCATACGGGGCGTAATGATAGATCCGAAGCAGCGGGTAGGCGGCGCGGCGTTCGGCCACGTAGGCCAGGAAATCCAGAAAGGCATGGCGCTCCTCGGCCCGGTCGTGCGCCCAGATCGGCCGAAAGACGGGCTCGCCGCCCGGTGCCGCCGGGTTTTCCAGCACCCCGAAGAGATATTCCAGACCCCACTTGCCGGTGGCCGGATCCTGCCAGAGCGGATCGCCCTCGAAGTCGAAAAAGATGTCACCGGGGCAGGGCGCCGGCAACCGGTTCAGGGTGTTGTCCGCCAACACGGAGTAGCTGATTTCCCGCGGTGTTCCGTCCGGGCCCGGGTATCCCACGGTGCCGTCCGGGACGGCGGTCCCGGTCTGCAGCCGGGCCTGCTCCCGCAGCCGGACGGTGGTCGAATCCAGCGGCCCGTCGCCGTCGCCGGTCATGGCTGCCAGCCGGTCGATGCCGGCAACGCCGGCATCCATCAGCTTCCGGCGGCGGCTCATTGTCATGCCCGCAACCATCAGCAGGTCGCGGTGCAGCCGGACCTGCTCGGCGCAGTAATCACACCGCCCGCACGCGGTATAGCGTCCGTCGCCCCACTCGACCGGGCCGGGGCCGGTCCGATGTTCGGCGGTAATGTCCAGGAAGCGGCGCCGACGCTCCCGGAAGACGGGCAGAACGTCCGCCAACGGGTGGTCGCTGTGCCGTCCGTCGCCCAGCAGCAGGGTGACGACGGGCGACGGCGTGATCCCGGCTTTGATGAGCTGGTCGCCGTACGCGGCCAGCTGCAGCAACGCCGTGACCTTGGCATGCCGGGCCAGCTTGGTGTCGAACACGGCATAGGTGTCCGCTGCGTTTGTATCGCCCGCGTCTGTATTCCCTGCGTCTGTCCCGGCTGCGTCGTCCCTCCCGCCGCCGCCACCGCCGACGGTGGGGGCGGCGCCGTCGTCGTCCGTTTTGCGCGCGGCCTTGACCAGGAAGTCCGACCGGCCGTGGAAGGTGCCGTCAAAGAAGGCGGCCTGGAACACCACATCCGCACCGTTCGTCAGGGCGGCGATGGATTCGGCGTGCTTGGCCCGCAGCGATGCGCGGTCCATCGACGCCGCCGGAACTACGTCATATACGCCCGTACCGGTGGCTGGATCCCATCGCCCGAAGTCGGCCAGATACCGATCCAGGATCGTGCGCTCATGCACTTCGCCGAGTGTGGCGGCGCGCTCCAGCATGTCGTCCGCGGCGAAAACCGTTTTCGGCGTCCGTCCCAGGCGCTCATCCAGCCTGCGCAGCAGCTGGTACTCGCACTGCGCCGCTATGACCAGGTCGCTTGCCGAAAAGACAAGGTCCTGGGGATCGCCCGCACGCTCGGGATCGAGAAGAAACACGCTGCCTCCGACGGTTCTGTAGTGGTGATGACAACGTATCAGCGGGTGCAGACATTTCCCGTCGGGATTTCCCGGCAGGGATCGGACCCTCTCGTTTTGACAGCCACGTGGTCCTCGTCATAGCCTGTGGAAACTATTCCGTGGGATCGTTCCATGGAATGATTACGACCATCCCTGTCGGGGTTGTCTCGGTGACCAAGCCGCAAATGTGGGTGATTTCGCCGAGTGAGTACTCCCTCCGGCTCCCACTCCGCGTCCCCTGCAGCGCCGGCCACAGTGGTAGTCGTCGGATCGATCAATGCCGATCACGTCATCCGGGTCAAAGCCGCGGAACCCAGCCGTCCTACCCGACACTGGATGATGCGCTCGGGCGGCCGCCGAGTGAAAAGGCGGGGCATCCTCAACGCCGAGCTCAATGCGGCGCTCAGCAGGCTCGGACACCGTCATGATCCTGCCGGCGGACAGCGGGATGCCTGTGCCCGCAGGGTTACGCATCGTGGAGCTGGCTTGGCTTGGTGTACGGAATTCCGCGGTTGGAACAGGGGCTCGATGCCCTGTTGGAGGAGATCGTGCTGGAGCGTTGCGTGCCGCCGACGAAAGTGAGGTCGACGGCGGCGCAGCGGTGGCTCACTGATCGCTTTCCGGAGGTCGGCTACGTCAGCCGTGCGGAGCTCAAGGCCTCAGGACCCTGCGCGGAGGGCTGCTTCTTCCGCCCTCCGCGTGTTACTGCTCGGCGTGTTCGGCGGACTGTTCCGTCTCTGTGGACTGTTCTGTTTCTGTGGACTGTTCCGCCTCCGTGGAATGTTCCGGATCCGCGTTGTCCGCGGCGACGATGGCCTCCAGCGCCGGGATCAGGTGCGGATTTGCCCGGTTCAGGATGATCAGCACCTCGGACTCGGGGACCGCACGGTACAGAATCTCCCGGGCGTCGGCGTACTTCGTGGTCGGCGTCTTCTCCGGCCATTTCCTGGCCAGGGCCTGCACGCGCTCCGGCAGCGAATTATGCGCATTGTCGGCGATCTTGACCAGCGTCGCGTCGTGATCTTCCGCAACGGTGCGGATGCAGGCCAGATAGTCATCCGGATCATCCTGCAGATTCTTGGAAACACGCTCAATGAGCTCGACGGCATGCGGCGGAACACCCATGTCGAGCAGGCCCTGCCGTGTCATCGGCGTGTCCTCCGCAATATCGTGCAGGTAGCCGGCGATGCGGATGTCGTCGTCGAAATCGGCCAGCGCGTCACCCACAGCCAGGACGTGCTCGACGTACGGGCGCTTCAGCTTGTCCTTCTGCCGGGAATGCGCGACCTCCGCCAGGACCATTGCGGTGTCCACAGTGAATTTTGCTTCCGTCATATTTCATCCTCGTCATCAATTGATCGCCCCCAACCGAGCGTGTGCCCTGATCTCAGGGTATCCAGTGCCACGGACAAAACAGATATCGCCCGCCCCGGAACCCCAGCATCCCCCGGCCGCCGCCCCCCATTATCCCCAGCCTGTTACCCCCTCCCATCGATGACGCAGTTGACGCCCATGTTGTCGAGCAACATGGGCGTCAACTGGGTCATCGATGGGGCAGCGCTGCCTGTCAGCCCCGGGCAGCAGCGGCGGGGCCGGGCAAAGCTAGCCGCTGAGGTCGGCCAATTCCGGCTCCGGGCCCGTATGCAGGCGCCGGCCGGTCACCCGGGTGGGGACGATTTCCACGAACACCGACTTCAGCGTGGACGTCCACGGCCGCAGGCCGAGCTTCTCGGCCCGCTCGATCTCGGCCCCGCTCTGGAGCTGCCGTGCGTCACCGTTGATCACCACGCTCCACACGGATGTGCGGGATCGACCGTCCGTTTCGAGGGCCACCGAGCCGTTGACGGTCAGCTGCAGCAGCTTCTCGCCCGGGGCGGTGCGGATCAGAATTTTTTTGTCGTGGGCCAGAAAATTCACTGGGAAGATTTCCGGTTTATCGTGCACACTCACAGCCAGCCGGCCGAGCGACGCTCCCAGCAGCAGGTCCCAGCACTCGGTCTCATCCAAAATGACGGTGGGGTTTTCGGCATCAGGCAACATAGGTCATTCACTCCAACCAAGGTTATGCGCCATCCGCTGCAGTACGTCCAGGGCGGCGTCGTATTCTTCCGGCGGGATGCCGTCGGTGATCTGCGTCCGGTTGCGTTCGACCACTTCGCTCAGCCGTGCCAGGCTTTCGCGCCCGATCTCGCTGAGGATGTACTGACCGCCGTCAACCGCCACCCATCCACTCTCGACCAGCTCGGCAACGGGCTCGGCGGCGGAGACGTCGGCCTCGGAGTCGAAAAACGGCTTGAGCACCTTCGTGAGCTCCGCCTCGGTGGATGGACTCCCGGCCAGTACATTCATCATCTGCCATTGCCTGCGGGTGACGCCGTGTTCTTCCACGAGACCGTCAAACTGTTGATTAATTAGCCCGTCAACCAGCTTTAGCCAGAATCCGAGGGGACGTTGTGTAGCCATGACCTCACTATACAAACTTTACAAACTTTGGGGGCGCCGCGGGCCGGCAGTGGACGACGACGGCGGCGGCTGGGACCGCGGTCGGCCGGGGACGGACGTAGCTGGCGCCTGACGCGCACGGCGCGAAAGGAACTGCCGGCTTAGCTGTAGTCAGCCGTAACGAGGATAGGCATGTGATCGGAATTGCCGCGGGGCAGAGTTTCCACGTTCCTGATATCCAGGCCCAACGACGTGGCGAAGTCGAAGTGTCCCTTGAAAACCATGTAGCGGGTATACGTCCTTCGGTCACTGAGCGAGAGATCGTAGCCGGTTTTGTTCATTTGGGCCGTGAGGTTCTTGGTGAAGAAAGGGTAGTTGAAGTCGCCGACCATGAGCGTCCGCAGTTCCCCTCCGACACTGAGCAGTTGCGCGTGCGCGGCATGGATCTGCTTACGGCGCAGTGAATTCGATGCCGTCAGGGGAGCGGCATGGAACGAGCCGATTGCGAGGCCGTGTTTGGTCTCGTTGTCGATGAGGCGGGTGCCGATAAGCCGTTCGTGTGCGGGGGAAAGCATCCGGTCGTGCCATGACTTCTTGAGCGAGAATGCCGTGGTTTCCGCCGCCGTGAAGCGGTCCATCCGGTAGTAGATCGCCAGACCCAGCCGGTTCCCCTTCGTGGAATCAGCCAGATGCAGCGGACCGACGGTCGCGGGAAGCGCCGCAGCGTCGCACTCCTGCAGACAAAGAATATCGATTTCGAAATCCTGGGCCAGCTCGACGACTTCGCCGATCGCATGGTTCTTGCGGAGGTTGTAGCTAATTACTCGTATCAGGAGAACACCTCTTCCGGCCTAGTTGTCCAGTTCGATTTTAGTGCAGATCGCCGCCTCGGTGGAATTTCTGTCGGTCTCGGGCGGGAAATCCACGTTTTTGCCCTTCCATCCGGCGTCACTGCGCGTAGGGTGAGGACATGCGGGTTCCGGCCAGCGGCCTCCCGCCGGCGGGAGCGGGCCTTCCCTTCGGGAATGAGGCAGGCCATGACGATCGGGCAGAATGACAACGGCTGGGGCATTTCGCCGCTCTTTCCCCGGAGGCTCGGAATTGCTGCTCTGCGGCTAACGCAGATGTGCGTGGGCAGCCTCGCCACAGTAGCCGTAATCGCCGTCGTGGAGGCCTACTGGATCGGGACGCAATTACGGAAGGGTCAGATTGGGGAGGCTCCACGGGCGGGCGGAAGCTACGGCTCCGAGTATGCGGGCCCAGTGATCAGATTGGCCGTATTGGGTGATTCGAACGCCCTTGGCGTCGGCTCCTCGCAACGCAGCCAGACCATACCCGCCCTGCTCGCCCGCGGTCTCTCCGCCAGGGCAGCCCGGCCCGTGACCTTGGACAATGTTGCGGCCTCGGGCGCCGAGTCGAGGGATCTTGCTCTCCAGCTCGGAGGGCTGGCTGGCAGCCCGGACATCACTGTTATTCTCATCGGCGGCAACGACGTGATGCACATGCGCTCCATCCCGGCGTCGGCTGCGCTGCTCGCCGCCGCAATCCGTCGCCTGCAGTCGCAGGGAAGCCAGGTGGTGGTCGGTACCTGCCCGGATATGGGGACCATCCAGGCACTGGTCCCGCCGCTGCGCTATATCGGCGGATGGTACAGCCGGGTCCTGGCCGTCGCACAGACCTTTGTGGTGCTGCGGGTGGGCGGCCGCGCGGTTGCCATTGGCGGCATGCTCGGCCCGCAGTTCCTGGACAATCCGGGACAGATGTTCGCCACGGACCATTTCCATTCCTCCCCGCTGGGCTACGCACGAGCCGCCCGGCTGCTCCTACCCAGCGTCTGTGCCGCCGCCGGGTCTGTGGCGGACCTGCACCTGAGGGTCCCGCACCGTGTCTATACGCCAATGAACCGACCATGGGTGACGGGGTTGGGCGCCTGGTGCGGACGCCGGGCGATGACCTCATTCCGGAGCTCGGCCATGTATGTGGATGTGCGGTCGGGCCTGCCCATGTCCGGCGGCGGGATCACCGCAGGCGATGCCGCAGCGCCGGCCAGATGGATGGGCATGCTGACCGTGGTGCAACGGGCGTGGAAGGGAGCAGCCTCCCTGGCCGCGTCCACAACCTACGCCGTGCCGGGCGTGACCGCAGACTGGAACGGGGTGTACCGCGGTTGGCTGAAGCCGCACCGATGACATCATCAAGACATGAGTCCGAAGAGCCGTAAGCGCACTCCCAAGCCCAAAAGTGCCGGAAAACGGCAGCAGAATCGGGCCGATCGGACCCGATGCGGCAGATCTATCGAAAATTTTCGCCGTCCTTAGCCCAAGAGCTGAAGCAGACATCCTCGCTGGGCTCGGAACAGTGGGCGTCGGATCTGTATTCGCTGCTCCATCACACGACCAATCTCGGCTCCGGCATCAAGGGTGAGTCCTTCACCTCCTTGGTCGGCATGCTGGAAAAGCTGCACGAGCCGGCGGCCGGCGCGGCGCTCTGGGCACTTGCGGCAGTCGCCGATGCGCCGGCCGACGACGAGGCGCGCGCCGCCGCGCTGTGCCTGGCCGTGGCCGGCGTCGAGCAGCCCGCGTGGCTAGTCCGCTGAGCAGACTGTCCGCAACCAAGGCCTGGCTGATCCGGGATAGCTACGGCGATTATCTGGACGTGGTCGTTGAATTCCGAACCGGGCGGCACAAACACGCGATGCTGATCACTATCGACACAAATCATCTGGGTGGCCATGCGGTGAACGCCAGCTTTACTGCAGGAGACC
>CAJDTL010000010.1_pt1 | contig 75032 bp, 60 predicted proteins | sample 7389871 | NCBI WGS metagenome assembly CAJDTL01 (sample SAMEA7055650, study PRJEB34461) | soil metagenome | biome: terrestrial ecosystem; feature: Peninsula; material: soil | place: Antarctica | collected 2016 | reverse complement strand
CGCCGGTCTGCCCCCGCTGAGCGTGGTCGCTGCCACCGGTCTGCCGCTCACCGCGCAGTACAGGGAGGGGATCGACGACGGCGTCCTCGTCTCGCGCGGTGCGCTCGCCGCCGTGACGGCCGACGGCGTCCGTTTCCGGGACGGGTCGCACTTTGCCGCGGATGCCATCCGGTGGGCCACGGGTTTCCGTGCGTCATTGGACCATCTCACGCCGCTGAGGCTGCGCGAACCCGGCGGCGGCATCATGATGGAAGGGGTCCGGGCCCGCAGGGATCCGCGGGTGCCGCTCGTCGTGTACGGCGCGTCAGCCTCGACGCTGGGCGCAACGCGCGCCGGGCGGGCAGCGGCCATGGGCGCGGTGCGCCAGCTGGCGCAGGCGCAGCTGCAGACAGTTGGCCGACCGTTCCTTTGACGGCGGGAGCAAAAACGCGGGCTCAACGACGGGAGCAAAACGCGGGCTCAACGGCGGGAGCAAAACGCGGGAACAACGGCGGGAGCAAAACTCGGGAACAAAAAAGGGTGTAGAGACGGGTGAGCAAAACGCGGGAAATAAGCGCGGCCCTTCCGCCGTTGACAACAATGAGCCCGGCCGGGTTAACCGGCACGCATCTTTCCCGCAATGAAAGGCTTTTTCCCCATGACCGTTCCACTCTCCATCCTTGATCTGGCACATATCGGACGGGGCGACGCAGCTGAGAGCTTCAAGGCCAGTGTGGCGCTGGCACAGCGCGCTGAGGAGTGGGGTTACCGGCGCATCTGGTATGCGGAACACCACAACATGCCCACCATTGCGTCTTCTGCGACGAGCGTCCTGATCGCTCACATTGCCGCCCACACCAAGACCATCCGCCTTGGTGCCGGTGGCATCATGCTCCCCAACCACGCACCGCTGACCATCGCGGAGCAATTCGGAACGCTGGAAACCCTGCACCCCGGGCGCATCGACCTGGGACTGGGTCGCGCTCCGGGCAGCGACCAGCAGACCATGCGCGCCCTTCGCCGGGATCCGATGTCCTCGGACAGCTTTCCGCAGGACGTGATGGAGCTGCAGGGATACCTGACCGGAAACAGCCGCATCCCCGGCATTAACGCTATCCCGGGCAACGGCACCAACGTGCCGCTGTACATTCTCGGATCATCCCTGTTTGGCGCGAAGCTGGCCGCCGCGCTGGGGCTGCCGTATTCCTTTGCCTCGCATTTCGCCCCGAGTGCTCTGGAGGACGCCGTGAAGATCTACCGGCGGGAGTTCCAGCCGTCCGAACAACTTGCGGAGCCCTACGTGATTGCGGGCCTGAACGTGATTGCCGCCGACACCGAGGAAATTGCGCAGCAGCAGTTCCTGGACGGAAAACGCGCCCGGATTTCGCAGATGGTGGGTCAGGGCCGGACGTTTACGCCGGAGGAGGCCGACCTGCTGCTCGAATCCCCTGCCGCGCAGCAGGTACTGCAGATGGCCCGCTACTCCGCCGTCGGAACGCCCCAACAGGTGAAGGAGTATCTGGATGATTTTGCGGAACTGGCCCAGGCCGACGAGCTGATCATTGCGACCCAGGCCAACAGTGTCGAGAACTGGCTGCGTTCCTATGAGCTGCTGTCCGAGGTTGCGGATCTGGTTCCCGCGTAATGTAGACTTTGCGGGCATGCCGCGTGGCCACGGGGACGTAGGCAGGATCGGTCCGTTGAGAATCGGATCCGTTGAGGAACGGGTCCATTCATGATCAGGCACGCGAACGCAGGCGAGGCAACGCCGTTCGTGTCGCGCTGCACCCGGTCAGCTATGGTCGGCTGATGAGGAAGAACTGGCTGCCGGCAGCCTCCGTGGGCGCCGTCGCGCTTGTTATTGGCGTATTCATCGCGGGCTATTCGTCCGCCCAACGGAACTGCTCCGCCGTCGGCTGGGCTTATATCGGCCCGGTGGAGCTGCGCCCCGAGGTTCTATCCGCCGACTTTGGGCTTTCAGCTTGTTTTTCCGGGCCCGAGTGCATTCCGCAGGCCGTGCATGCCGACGCGAACGGCCGCTGGTTGGTGCCCCAAGACGCGCCGTTTCTGTCGCGGACGCAGCGGTCCGCGCTGAACTTGAGCGAAATTCACGTCCGCGTCACAGACGCCTCCGGCACCGTTGCGGACCGGATGTATCAGATCCCCACCCGGAGGCTGCCCGGCGGGGACTGGCCGTCCTGCCCAGGCCCGTTCGAGTACCTGCCGGTCACGGTTCCCTGACGCCGCCGAACAAGCCGCCGAAGACGCCGCGGAACAACACGGAGCGACGCGGAACGACGCGCAGCCGCGACCGGGGATGCTTTTCGGCCGGGGGACACGGGTCGGCGCGGTCCCGTGCTACTGTCACCTCGGGTAGGGCATTCGGGTACGCAACATCGACGCTGAGGTCGGTGGATTCGAAAGGGCTGGGCAATTGATCGGTACATCTGTATCACTCTGGGGAACGCAGCTGCTCAGTCTGAGCTTTGCGTTGCTGTTGTCCACGGCAATCGGCTTTGAGCGTCAGCTGAAGAGCAAATCGGCCGGAATGCGCACGCACGCTCTGGTCGGCACGGGAGCGGCGCTGTTCATGGTGGTCAGCAAATTCGGGTTCGATGACGTGCTGGTCAAGGATCTGGTCCGGCTGGACCCGTCGAGGGTCGCCGCCCAGATCGTCTCCGGCATCGGTTTTATCGGCGCGGGCCTGGTGTTCGTCCGACGCAACAAGGTGCGCGGTCTGACGACGGCGGCGTCCATCTGGCTGACCGCGGGGGTCGGCACCGCGGCCGGGGCGGGTCTGATCATCCCGGCGGTCTTCGTGACGCTGACGCACTTCCTGGTGGTCTTTCTGTATCCGTTCGTTGTCAGCCGTACGCGGCTCGGAAATCTGAACGATCACACTATCCACGTCCGCTATCTGGACGGCGTCGGCGCCCTGCGGGTCATCATGCTCACCTGCACCGAGCTCGGCTTCGCCATTATGGGCTTCACCACCCAGGCCGGGGACAACCGGACGTTGAACCGCGTGCTGGGTGAAACACCGACCGACGACGACGGCGCGACGGACGCGGGCGAGGTCACCGTTGAGGTGGAACTGGAAATCAACGGGACGACGCCGATCAGTGTGCTTATACACCGGTTGGGCAGCCTGACCGGTGTGCGCGGTCTATCCATCGACGACGATGCCGAATAAGAGACGACGATGCAGAATATGGCTCGCCTATTCGAGCAGCCCCGCGGCGGCTTGACGGAACATGATTCGCCTAATTGAGCAGGCCCGCGCGGCCTGACGGGGCCGTCCGGACAGCCGGGACGCGCGGAAGCAGCGCCCGCAGGCGCTTGCGGGCAGGCTCTTCAACATAGCTGAACAGCAGATAGGTGGCCAGCGCGATTGCGCCCAGCGTCGCCACTGCGAGCACGTTCCTGACCGGCTGGCCGGCGGACGGCAGTATCTCAACGGTGAGCCAGTGGTAGAGGTAGATGAAGGCCATGTGCACCAGGTAGAGACTGTAGGACGCGCGGCCGCCCGCCAGCAGCCAGGGCCGGCACAGTGCGGTCCGCACCCGGCCCCGGACCAGGCTCAGTAATGCCAGAAGTGCGGGAAACACCAGCACCACCATTTTGCCGTGTCCAGTGGATGGGACCAACAGTAAAAAGCCGCACACCGCGAGGATGCCGGTTACGGCTGCCGGTCCGGTCAGTGAGGCGCGGAATGCGATCCGATCGCTGTTGCGCGCCGCTAGGAACGCTAAGGCGCCGGCCAAAAAGCAACAGAAGATCCGGACCAGCCAGCTGTACGGATACGGATGGACCGTGTTGACCAGCTGGCCCGGTCCGATCAGCGCGACCGGGAGCATCAGCAGCACCGATGCGCCAAGTGCCGGTAACGGGTGCAGACGGCGCAGGCGATAGAGCCCCAATGCGGCGACGGGAAATGCCAGATAGGCCAGCCATTCCGCGCTGACGGTCCAGCCCGGGCCAAACCAGCTGGCCCCGTCGCTGAACGGCTGGAACCACAGATGGATCATCAGCAGCTGCTTCGCCAGACCCCAGGCGGAGAGGTCCGGTGCCCGGGTCTGTAGCGACCATGCCAGCACCGAGTGCTGCACCGTGCCCAGCAGGAACCACAGGCCCAGCAGTCCGACCACCAGGGCGAAGGCCGGCCACATCCGGGCGAACCGGGCCCACACGAAGTCACGGTAACCGGGCCAGTTCAATCGTGGTCCCAGCCGCGACAGATAGGTGTAGGAGATGATGAAACCGCTGAGGACAAAGAACACATCCACGCCCAGATCGCCGCTGGCGATGAGCCGGTGGAATGTCGTGAAGATCGGTGCAAGAAACGTATTGCCCATCAGCTGCAGATGGAACAGCACCACCCACAGTGCGGCAAAAAACCGCAGCGACGTCAGCGCCCCGATCTGCGGTGCAGCGGCTGCCGGGTTTGCCGCCTCCGCTGCCGGCTCTGCCGCCACTGCCGCCGATGGACGTTGGCGAGTGATCTCAGAGAGCATTGACTCAACGCTACATTGCTGTTCTGAACGCTTCCTAAGTAGATGCTGGGAGTAGCATGAGCGAGTGCTGCAGGGAGGACTTACCACGCCGGTCAGAAACGAGCGGGGGAGTCAACCGGATGCGGCGCAGGCAGCGCGTGGGGGAAGTGCTCCCGGACGGTGGCAGTGGACTCCACGGAGATGTCCGCCGCCATGACCGTCCGGGGCCAGGTCGGGTTCCGTGACCACGCCGCCCAGGGAGCGGCTCAGTGGGAACTCTCCACGGACACCGGGGGAGTGTGGCAAACGCTGGCCACATACGGGTTGCTTTCAATGGCCCGGGCCGCCAGGAGGGTACGCCAGTGGTGGGTCTTCAACTCGCCCGGCACCCAGGACGAGCAATCCAGCAGGACCTGGGCTCCGGCGTCGGACAGTCTCCGCGCCTGCTCCGGGAAGCGGAGGTCGTAGCGTATTCTCGCCTACAGGAAGATATCCAGGGCTTCACTAAGAACTTGTTGGAGGGGCGCCCTGCCGGGATCCCTGTCGGCTAGGGAAGCCGCGCCAAGACGTAGTCCCAGCGCAGGTGCTCCTGCTCCAGCCGCAGCGACGGCTGGTGGCTGCCGGCCTGAAGGTCCGCGTAGACAGCGCTTTCGGCGGGTGTCAGGTGGGTCAGCGCCGCACGGGTTGGCGTCTCCTCGCGACCCCAGAAATCGCGGTGCGCCAGCAGCGTTTCCGCATCCATCAGGATACTGCGCACGTGCGGGTGGTGGGACCGCAGCTGGTCCAGGATGTGGAATCCGTGGGTGTCGATGTCGCCCCAATACAGCACCTCGGTATCCCGCAGCCAGGCGGCCTCGCGAAGTCCCTCGAAGCCGTAGCCGCCGCCAAACACCGCCAGCGTCCGTGGCGCCGGAGGCAGGGCGAGGAAATTGACGAGGTTCTCCGTGGTGATGATCCTGTCCACGTCCACGGCGAGGGAAGCGAACGCCGCGGCCGTCACCTCCACGTCATCCATGCCGGGGACGGGAGACTGTACGGGATCCACAAAGCGCACGCGGACCCGGTCCGGTGCCGCCAGGAATCCGTGGCGGCGGGCGTAATTCTTCCCCGACAGCGGCCGTTCGGGTGCCAGCGTTGCCAGCATGTCGTCGATCAGCCGGCGGTGTGTTTCCACGAATTTGGTGTGGACGCCGGGCAGGGACAGCTGCCGCAGGTAGATTTCCGGAGTGGGGTTTGCGGCCAGCCAGATGGCCACTCGTGCGGCGGTCAGGGCGTCGTTGCCGTGCCTGAGCAGTTCCATCGGCCGCCGCAAAGACCACGCGTCGAGCCGCACGTCCAGGCCTGCCGCCTGCTGGGCCAGCTCGGCGAACCGCGCAGCCTCGCGCCCCAGACCCAGAAACGCAATCTCGTCCGCCGCGGAGGCAAACACGACGGCGCTGGGCAGCGCGTTGGCGCCGATCGTGTTGGCACCCACACTCACGTACTCCAGCCGGCAGCCCCGGGGTGCCGGGTTCCACTTGTCGGCCCACGCGGCGGCCCGGGCATAGTCCGTCCTCAACGCAGTGGCCGTCGGGCGCTTCAGCGGGCGACGCCGGGGATGCAGATCCGAAGGCAGGGTCAGCGTGCGCAGCAACTCGCCGCTGTTCCAGGCCCGGAAGGAGGCCGCGCGCACATCCGCCGGCGTGGTCCACCCCGGTGCTGCCGGCTTAACGGCCACGCTTGTCCCGTTCGGCCCGGTATTCATGGATGGTCATGTTGCGCAGCTGCGAATCCGCGCCGGTCTCGTTCGCGACGAAGCCCACGTTGGCCACGAACGGTTCGATGACGTGGATCTTTTGCAGCGGCGTGACAATGAGCAGCTGGAGCTTGAGGCGCTTGAACAGTTCCAGGCCGTACTTTGCGGACTCATCCGATCCCCGCCCGAAAGCCTCATCAATCACCACAAACCGGAAGCTGCGGCCGGCGCCCGGGCCCGCGGCGATGCCGAACTGGAACGCCAGCGCCGCGGCCAGGATGGTGTACGCCAGCTTTTCCTTTTGCCCGCCGGACTTGCCGCCGGAATCGGTGAAGTGCTCGTGCTCCTCGCCGGTTTCCGTCCACCGCTCCGACGCGGAGAAGGTGAACCAGTTGCGCACGTCGGTGACCTTGGCGGTCCACCGCTCATCCAGGTTGGTCAGCCCGGGCCGGCCGCGGAAGCGCTCCACCAGGCTTTCGACCTGTAGGAACTTTTGCTCGGAATACTGTTCCTGCGCGCCTATGGTCCCTTCCGAACAGGCCCGCAGGTCCATGCCGAACTCCCGCACCTCGGCATCGGACGTCGCCTGCGGTTCCAGCTGGATGTGCCTGCCCGGGTTGTACTCAATCCGGGCCAGGGACTCGTTGATTTCGCCGATGCGGGAGACAATGTCCTGCTTGCGGGCGTCGAGGAACGCGTTGAAGGCCACGATTTCGTGGATTGTGTTTTGGGTCAGGGATTCCTTGAACCGCTCGGCAAACCGGGGGAGATCATTGTCCACCAATTGTTGAAGGATCTTGTTGAACTCGCCGGCGGCCTCCAGCGAGGCGTCCAGATCCGTGGTCTCGGCGGGGTACTTGTTGCGGAAATCGGCCATGAACTTAATGGTCGTTTCGGACGCGCGGAACACCTGCTTGTTCAGCGCATCAATGGTGCCGGTGAGCTTGTCCCGGACCTTGCTCTCAATTTTCGCCGTGTTCTTGTACGTCAATACACCGGACTCAAGTGCGGCTTCGCTGAGCCTGCCCAGCTCAGCCAGCAGGTCGGCGTCGTCCGTCAGCGCAGTCTCGGCCAGCGATTCACAGCAGTCGCCTATCTGCTCGGTGATATCCTTGACGGCGGCCTTGTTGGTTCCGATGCGCTCGTGCACGGCAGTCAGCCTGCCGTTGGCCTTGTCCAAACGGGCCGCGGCTGCGGTTTCCCGGGCGGTGAGGTCGCGCAGGATGTCGCTGGAGGACTCCAGCTGGGATTTCTCCTCCGCCAGTTCCGCCATGGTCCGCGCCGTCGCCCGCCAGTTCAGTCCGGCGAAATTGGCGACGGCGGCGATGGTGCCGATGAGCCGCTGCGAGCGTCCCAGATTGCCCAACTTCGCGTCGATGCGGACCAGCCCGTCCCCGGCGGTGTGCACCTTGCCTTCGGCTTCTTCCAGGGCGGAGCGCAGGCGGGCAATTTTGTCATGGTTGTCCCAGCCCAGGACGAAGCTGGAACGGTCCGTGAGCGCCTTGCGGTCGTCCTTTTCGTGGCGGCCGCCGCCGCTCTTGAGCTGACCGTTGATGGTCAGGGCCTTGGGGTAGCGGCGGAATTCGGCCATGTTTGCGCAGCACTGGTGGTCAAAGCGGCGGCCCAGCTCATCCAGCAGGAACTCGCGCAGGGGCGTGCCCGGCTTGATGCTGATCTTGCCGGCAAGGGTATCCGGGGCGGCGGGGCGTGGTGTCTGGTTGTCGCCCACCTTCAGGTAGACCAGCCGGGCGCGCAGGTTATTGGCGTCCACCCAATCGCTGACGGCGGGGTAGTGGTCGCTGGTCACCAGCAGCGACAGCGCAAAGCCGTGCAGGGTACGCTCCGCGGCGCCTTCCCACGCCGCTTCGGACTCCCGCACGCGCAGCAATTCGCCGGCAAACGGCAGATTCGTTTCGGCGATGCCCGTCCCGGCGCAGAGTTTTTGGCGCAACTGGATCAGCCATCCGGGGAGCAGGTTTTGCCTGTTCAGCAGGCTTTTCAGTTCTTCTGAATGCTCCCTGACCTGCTCGGCGGCGTCCGACCGCTGCCGGTCAAGCGCTGTGCGCTGCCCCTGAAGCTCCGAGTTGTCCGCGGCGAGCTCCTTCTCGACGCCGGGAAGGGCCGCGGCGTTGGCGTCGAAGACCACTTGGTCATCCGGGGCGAACAGACCAAGGACGGTGGCCGCCTCCACGTAGGTGTTGTAGCGTTCGCGCTGGGCGCCGGACTCGATGGCCAGGCGTGCCAGATCAGCCTCGATGGCCGCGATCCGGCCGCCTCCGCTGTTGCGGATATCGTCCCGGAGATCGGCGAGTTCCCGACCCAGCCGGCCCACTTCCGCGGTCAAGGTGGTCTGTTCATCGGCCACCCGGGCCGCGGTGCGTTCCAGCTCCTGCAGGTGGGCCTCGCTGAGCTGCAGCTTCTTCGTGGTGACCCAGGGGGACAGCTGTTCGCGCTGCTCGTGGGCGCGGTCGTAGTCCACGGTCAGGGCGTGGTGGCGGGCTGCGTTGTCGCGGATAGGTTGGAGCATCCGGATCTGGTCCTTGGCCCGCAGTACGGCGTCGTGGGCCTTCTTCAGGTCGTCAAAGTGGTGGAGCAGGTTCTTGATGCGCGTTTCAACATCGTCCTCCTCCAGCATGTTGGTGCGCACAAAGTGGGTGATGTTCTCCACCTGCTTCATGGACACCGTGCGGTGGAACAGGTCCATGGCCTGGGCCGAGCCGATGCCGAACTGGCGCTTGAACATGGCCGCGTACTTTTCAAACGAGTCGAATACGGCGACGTCGCTGGCCCGCAGGCGCCGCTTCAGCTTTGCCAGGTCGGTGCCGAAGTCGGCGAAGTCGGCCTTGATGGACTGCTCGCCCTCGGCGATGGAGTAGAAGCGCGTGGGCTGGCCGGCCTCCTGCGTGGCCCAGAGCGTGATGGCCAGGGAGATGGACTTTCCCAGCGCGGCGTTGTGGAACACACCCAGCACCACGGTGAAGGTGCCGGGGCCTCGAAGTGCGACCGGGCGGGACGTATCGCCGATGCCGCTGCGCGCACTCTTGTGGAAGCCGCGCACGTAGGACATGAGGCTGCGTTCCTTCTTTTGCGCACCGGCGGCCTTGTTGTATTCGATCCTGTTGGCGGGCAGCAGCAAGGTGGTGATGGCGTCGACCACGGTGGACTTGCCGGAGCCAATGTCGCCGGTCAGCAGGCTGTTTTCGCCGTCGAGCCGGAAGGTGCGCACGTTCTTGTTGAACGTTCCCCAGTTCAGCAGCTCTAGACGGTGCAGCCGAAAGCCCGGCCGGGTGCCGGTGTCATCCTCGGTCAGGTCATCCAGGCTGAAGAGCCCGGGCTGGGTCTGGGTACTCATGCTTTGTCCACTTCGGTCTTGTCCCCGGCTGTTTTGTCGTCTGCGAGAGCGGATCGATAGTCGGCCAGCCGGGAATCGAATTCTTCCAGCCACTGGGCGTCCACATAGGCCTTGATGATCCGGGCCACCTCATAGGTCTGGTCCGCGCCGCGCAGTTTGCGCAGGAATCCCAGCTCGGTGACCTTCTTGATGTTGGTGGCCAGCTGGTCCAGCACCCGGGCCTCGTTGCTGGATTCGGGCAGGAAGACAGAGACCATGTCGCCGATCTGGTCCGCCGTAATGATCAGCCGGGTTTCGCTGTTTTGCTGGTCAAACTCGGCCAGCCGGGCACGCAGCAGTGCCAGCAGCAGGCTGACGTGGAAGGTCAGCTGGCGGCGGGGGATGAGACGCGGCAAATCGGCATCGGCGTCCGGGCTGGAGCGCAGGAACGCGTAACCCTCGGTATCGTCCAGGACCAGTTCCAGGCCCAGCACGGCAACGTAGTCGCGGGTCTGCGCGGAGAGCTCCATGAGTGACTGCCAGAGTTTTTCGTCGGCCTCGCGGTAGACGACGCCCTTGAACAGCCTGGTGACAACCAAGGGCAGGCCGTCCGGGGTTATGGTCCTGGTTTCAATTGTTTCGGCGGGGGCTGTGCTCATGATGGCCTCACGAAGATGATTTGGTCGACGGTTGCCTCCCGGAGGCTGCCGTCCGGCAGCGTCCAGGCAAGGGTTTGTGATTTGTCCGAGTTGATGGTTGCCCATGTGGATTCGGTGGCAAGCTGGAAGTACGTGACGAGTTCGGCCAGGCCCTGGCTGAGCGGGAAGGCATCAGTGATGTCGGCCAGCGTGGCCTGCGCGGCGTCGGCCAGCACCGCGTCAATGTTGGTTTCGAGCCGCTGCGGATCCACATGGAATTGGTCAAACAGCGCGTTGGCGTCCACGTCGAGGTCCTCGGCGACGGATACGACGTCGTTGATCGCCACCTGCCGGCTGGGCTCGTAGAGGGGGCGCTCGAAGGGGAGGGCGACCGGGACGTCATGGCCGGGCAGCTCGGAGAACGGGCCCGACGGCGGCTTGCCGCGGACGGCGACGGCGCTTGACTCGATGCTGCGGATCAACTGCATGATTCGCTTGTTTTCCAGGAAGACCTTGTCGTCCAGCAGTCTTCGGATCTGCGCGGACAGCTGCCGCACGGTGGCCTGGGTCTGTTCGACCGCGGGGAGCCAGTCCGTCTGCATGCCGGTGATCGAGTACAGGCCGTCCTGCTTGGCCAGGGCCTCGATCCGGGTGGCCCGCTCCAGCAGGTCCCGCAGCTCTGAGCGGAGCTGCGGGGACATCAGGTAATCCCAAAAGCCCTGGAACGTCCGGCCCTGCAATGATCCGCTGATGTCCTGCTGGGACGAGAAGATCGACTCCAGGAGGTCGCCCTGGCTGCCCTCCCACATGGAGATTTGTTCCCGCAGGCTGCGGTCCAGCTTGCGGAAGTTCTGCTCCACTTCACGGAAGTCCGCCAGCAGGTCTTTGGCCTGGGTGGTCAGTTGGTGGAAGTGGTCCACGGCCTCGGGCCCGCTCATGACGGGGATCTCGCCGGAGCGTATCTGTTCCATCTGAGCGTCAATGTCATCGCGTTGGCGCTGCAGTTCCGCAAGCCGGGCCTCAGGATCCGTTTCCGAACCGTGGACCAGTGTTTTCAGTAGGTTGAAGATGCTGGAGAGCCGCGACTGCGTTGGCACGAAGGCGCGACCGCGCAGGGCCTCCACCCACCGGATCACGTCCTCGGTGGCAGCGGTGAGGTCGTAGACGGGTTCGTCCCGGTTGTCCGTGTAAAACTTCCGCAGCCACGCCTTGTCCGGCTCGGCCCAGTCGTCCAGGTACTCGCCCGCGGAGCGCGGGAACTTATCCTCGCCGAGGGAATCCCGCAGGCTGAACAGGACGTCATCCAGGACGTCGATCAGGTCCTGGCGGCCAAGGTTTCGCTCGTTGGGGCCGGTGAAGGCGGTCATGAAGAACGTCAGCGCGAGCGGTGCGTTTTGGGCGCGCAGCAGCGACCATCCGGCGTGGGTCTCACGCAGGGAGTTGATCGAAAAATAGTCCACGGCCGCGCTCCAATGGCTTCAATTGGTTCACTGAACATCGTATGCTGACGGGCTGACAAAGTTCATTTTGGTCCGTGAGGCGGCCGGTGTGTCAGTTTCAACGGGACGACCACCAACGAGCCGGGCGCGGCCGCATAGTGATGTTTATTGACACATTCAGGTGGTCCCGTGCTCTTGGCAACGGTGTCGTCCACCATGCTCCGTTTCCAACATTTCCACCCTTTCGAAGCCTCAACATACTACGTACGGCAACTGTAGGCCCAATGGGCGCTGCAGGAGAGTACACTCCTTAGACCACACACCGCAGGAGGACAACCATGCCTGTTTCTGAGAACGCAATTTCCGCTCTTCGTGCGTCGTTCGGGGGAGAGGTCATGGTCTCCGGCGACGCCGGTTATGACGCGGCCCGGTCGGTGTGGAATGGCGACATCGACCGCAGACCAGCAGTCATCGTCCGGCCCGCGACACCGGCACAGGTGGCCGAGGCCATTGCCTTCGCCCGTGCCGAAGGACTGGAATTGTCGGTCCGCGGCGGCGGGCACAGCTATGCCGGCCACGGGGTCGGTGACGGTGGCCTGATGATCAATCTGGGCACGATGGACACGGTGAGCGTGGATCCGCAGGCGCGGCGGGCTCGCTGTGGTGCCGGCACCACCTGGGAGCAGCTGGACGGGGCCACCCAGCAGCATGGCCTGGCGGTGACCGGCGGGTTCATCAGCCACACCGGGGTGGCCGGTCTGACTCTGGGCGGAGGCATGGGCTGGCTGACGTCCCGGGCCGGGCTAACGTGCGACAACCTCATTTCGGCCGAAGTCGTGACCGCGGACGGGCGCATCGTGACCGCCTCCGCCCAAAGCAACCCCGACCTGTATTGGGCACTGCGTGGCGGTGGCGGCAATTTCGGCATCGTCACCACCTTCGAATTTGCGCTCCATGAGGTCCCGCCCATGGCCAACGTGGCAATCTTCTTCTGGGATCCCGAGCACGGCCGCGACGGCCTGCGGTTCAGCCGGGATCTTGGGGCGACGCTACCGGATGATATGGGCTACCTGATCGCGGGCCTCAGCGCTCCGCCCGCTCCGTTCGTCCCGCCGGAGTACCAGGGCCAGCCGGGGTTTGCCCTGGTCGTGGCCAGTTGGGGTACGGCGGAGGAGCACGAAAAGGCCCTCGAACCCGTCCGGCAAATGACCCCGGCACCACAATGGCAGCTGATTACCCCGATCCCGTACGTGCAACTCCAGCACATGTTCGACGAAAGCGCCCCCTGGGGTGCCTACTCCTACGAGAAGGCGCTATATCTGGACGACCTCAGCGACGAAGCCATCGACGTTCTCGTCGAGCACCTGCCCCGCAAAGCCTCACCCCTGTCCTTCGTCCCCGTCTTCCCCCTGACCGGGGCGTTTTCCCGGGTGGCCGACGGCGATACGGCCTTTGGCGGCAGCCGGAACGGGAAGTGGGTGTTCAACATCTCGGCCAGCTGCCCGATGCCGGACATGCTGCCGCAGGAACGGGAATGGGCCCGGAACTTCTGGTCGGCGATGCGCTCCGAGGCCCCGGGCTCCGGTACCTACGTCAATTTCCTCTCCGATGCCGATGAGGAGCGCGTCCGGGCCTCCTATGGAGCCGAGAAATACAACAGGCTCTCACAGCTTAAGGCCGTCTGGGACCCCGACAATGTCTTTCACCGCAATGCGAACATCAGGCCGGCGACCGAAATGGCCTCACCGTCCGTAACGTAGCCGGCGAGCTGCGCCTCTTACCGGCGGGACTGCCGGTCAGATACCGGACTGTGCCGGTGACGCGTGTGCCCGGGCGGGAATCGAACCCACGACCAAGAAAATCTCCGGCCTTGAATGCTGTTGTTGGCGGGGAGGCGTCAGATGCTTGGCGAGTAAGAGCCTTGGTCGGAATTGTCGCGTGGACGGTCCTGAGGAACGGGCCCAGTGCTTGATCGTGCTGGACTACAGCATCCACACTCTAGACGGGCCTCCGGTGCAGGCCGTGTAGCCCTTCGTCCGGGACGGTTTGTGGCCGGAGTTGGGGACAATGAAGCCGGTTCAGGCAGGGCTCAGCCCCGTTCCTCCGCATATCGCGGCGCCATGGATTCCATCTGCTCCATGACCAGCCTGATCGCGGCCGGCTGCTTGTCCGGCGGGTAGCCGTTCAGCACCAGGAGCCGCTTGATCGAGGATCGCAGCTTGGCCCGGACGTCCTCGCGCACGGTCCAGTCGGTCCGCACGTCGCGGCGCATCACCTGCACGAGCTGCCGGGCGATCTCGGCCAGCACGCCATCGCCTTGGACCTCCACCGCTGACTCGTTCTGCGCGACGGCGTCGTAAAACGCCGGTTCGTCGTGGTTCAGCGGGGGAGTGAAGCGTTGGCCCCGGCTGGCCTCGGCGGCGACTTCCTTGGCAAGCTCCACCAGCTCGGCGATGACTTCCGCGGACGTCAGCTGCTGGTTGGTGTACTTCTTCATCAGCTCGGTGATCCGCTCGGAGAAGGCCCGCTGCCGGATCGCATTGTTCTGTGTGGTCCGCGCGGATTCGTCGGAGATCAGCTTCCGCAGCGCCTCGATGGCCAGCTGCGGGTTCCGGGCCTGCTGGGTCTTGGCGATGAATTCCGGCGTCAGGTCATCCAGTGACGGCTTGGGCATGCCGGCGGCATCATAAATGTCCAGCACCTCACCGGTCGCCGTCGCTTCGGCGATCAGCTTGCCCAGCAGCCGCTGGATCTCCTCGGGGATCGGCTCGCCCCGGGACTGTCGCTCGTCGGCGTCCAGCTTCGCCATCCAGACGCGGATCTCCTCGTACACGGTGATCTCGGGCCGCAGTTCGGCCAGGCCGTCCGAGCCCGAACACAGCGCCCACGCCCTGGCAAGCCGGGACGAATCCCGGCGGTACACTGCCGCCAAGGTCTCCGTGCCGCCGTCGTCCGCATCCGCGGCGGCGCCCCCGGTAGCCGCAGCCCCCGCACCGGCAGCCCCCGCACCGGCAGCCCCCGCACCGGCAGCCCCCGCACCGGCAGCACGGTCAGAGGCAGGCTGGTTCCTCGGCGTCAGCGGGTCGCGCAGATAGTTCACCGCACCCCACGTTGCGTTCAGGAACGCCTTCGGGCCGCCCTTCAGGAGCACGGCACGCCAGTCGTGGCCGGCCAGTAGAGCGCGCAGCCTGTCCACCAGCTCGCGCACCAGCGCCACGGCGTCGTCGATGTTCTTGCCCATCGGCTTCTTCGTCTGGTCCGTTGCGGAATATTCGGCCAGCGCGGCGGCCAGGTTCTCGGCCAGCGGCGCGTACGCCACCAGCAGCCCGTCCTCCTTGCCGCGGAACGTGCGGTTCACCCGGGCCAGCGTCTGCATGAGCAGGGCACCCTTGAGCGGGCGGTCCAGGTACAGCGTGTGCAGCGGCGGGGAGTCGTAGCCGGTGAGCATCATGTCCTTGACGATCACCAGCTCCAGCTCGTCGTCAACATTCTTCAGCCGTTCCTTGACCACGGCGTTGGCCGAGTCGCGGCGCACGTGCCCGGACACCGGCGGCTTGTCCGAGGCGGTGCCCGAGTACACCACCTTGATCCTGCCGCGGTCCAGCTCGACGGCATGCCAGTCCGGCCGCAGCACCACGATGGCCGCGTACAGCTTCGCGCAGATCTCCCGCGTCCCGCCCACGATCATGGCCTTGCCCGGCGCCTCGATGAACTTGCCCATCTGCTCCCGGCGGTTCTCCCAGTGCGCCACCAGGTCTGCGGCCAGCGCGGCAATGCGCTCCGGTGCGCCATAGACGGCATTGACGACGGCGACACTCGCCTCGATGCGCGCCCGTTCCGTTTCATCCAGGCCGAGCGTGACCTCGTCGGCGGAGTCGTCCAGCGTGTCCTCCGAGACCCCGTCGGCCAGGGCCACCCGGATCAGGCGCGGCTCGAAGTACACCGGGACGGTGGCTCCGTCCTCCACAGCGCGGGAGAGGTCGTAAATGTCGATGTAGCCGCCGAAAACCTCACGGGTGTCGCGGTCCGCAAAGGAGATGGGCGTGCCGGTGAACGCGATCAGCGTCGCGTTCGGCAGGGCGTCGCGCAGGTGCCGGGCGTAGCCGTCCAGGTTGTCGTAGTGGCTGCGGTGCGCCTCATCCACCACCACGATGATGTTGCGCCTCTCGGACAGCAGCGGGTGGTCGAACCCGGCGTCCTTCTCGTCCTTGCTGCGGCCGAACTTCTGCAGCGTGGTGAAGTAGATGCCGCCGGTGACCCGGTTGGTCAGCTCCGCGCGCAGCTGGGACCGCTTGCGGACCTGCTTCGGCGCCTCGGGCAGCAGCAGGCTGTGCGCAAACGCCTCGTACAGCTGGCCGTCGAGCTCATTGCGGTCGGTGATGACCACCACTGTCGGGTTGCGCAGCTCGGCCCGGCGCATCACCTGGTTGGTGTACAGCTCCATTTCCATGGATTTCCCGGAGCCCTGCGTGTGCCAGACGACGCCGGCCTTGCCGTTGGAGCGCACTGCGTCGATGGTGTTGCCCACGGCCTTCGTCACGGCAAAATACTGGTGCGGCTTCGCAATCCGCTTGGTCAGGCCGCCGGAGCCCTCGTCAAACGCGGTGAACGACGTCATCAGCTGCAGGAACCGGTACGTGTTGTACAGCCCGTCGAGCGCAACGTCCAGGCCGGTGAGCACCTCGCCGTCCAGTACGGTTCCCGGCGGAACCGGTGTGCCGTCGTCGTCCACGTTCCACGGCGAGAAGGGGTTCAGCGGCGTAAACGGCGTGCCGTACTTGGCCGTGATCCCGTCCGAGGCCAGGGTGAAGACGCAGAACCGGAACGCCATGGGGAACTCGCGCAGATACGTCTGCTTAACGGGAACGGGGAATCCTTGAGCGGGACGTAGTCGCGAAGGCAGTGGAAGAGAGATCTGTTGGAGGGCGCCGGTGCAGAGCTTGCTGACGCTGAGTCCAAGACCTAGAATTTATACGTACGGCATAACGTACGCATAAATCATCGGAGAGCTAATGGCCATCACAGCAACAGCAGCCCGTAAGGACTTCTATCGTCTGATCGAAGGGGTCAACCTCGACCACGCCGAGGTGGAGATCACTTCTAAGAGCGGCTCTGCCTTCCTTGTGTCGGCTCACGAGTTCAACGCACTGAAGGAAGCCGCATATCTTCTTCGCTCTCCGGCGAATGCCGCCCGCCTCGCGGCGTCCGCTCAGCAAGTTCGTGAAGGTCGAGCCATTCTTCACGAACTCGTCGATGCGGACGATGAAACGGCGTGACCCTCGCTGTCGGGTTCACGGACGACGGATGGGACGATTACCAGCATCTGGTATCGACGGATAGAGCAACGCTCAAGCGGGTCAATGCATTGATCACGGATGTTCAGCGCAGTCCTACGTCAGGAATCGGCAAACCCGAACTACTCAAATACCTCGACGGCTCACCGTGGTCGCGGCGGATTAGTCAAGAGCACCGTTTCGTGTACTCATTCGACGAAGCGCAATTGACCGTTTGGCAGTGTCGCTACCATTATTACGCGCTGTGAACTATTAACCGCTGTGAACGCAGCCTAGCCATGTAAGCGGCAACAGGGCCCGATCGCTCCGGGATTCGGTGCTGCGTTACCACAAGTCTGGTAAACCATCCGCCCAAAATGACGCTAATTTACACGCGAGCCCTTACCTGGGCCGCCGCCACGATCCGCTCCCATACCAAGGCATTTACGCAGCCGTCACGAGGAGATTTTCTAACGGCCGGTATGAAGGACTGAATAACAAGATCCACCATGACCCGCCAGTATGATTACACCCACCCGAAGCCGCCATCGCCCTGATAATTCTCGCCTGCGAACCAGTGGAAATCAAACTCCCTTACCAGAAATAGCAGCACCCAAATTCCGGTCAGGCAAGCCTCAACATGCCCAGTGGTTGCCTGTTGTATCGTGACCGATAAAAAGGTTGGATGGAAATGGTTGGTACTTCAACTATTTGCTTTTGCCTGACGTCGGGCATAGATTCCGGTTGTGTCATCGGTTCGGTTCGGGGGACGACGATGTCCTTTCCGGTCGTGCGCCAGCTCATTTCTACTCTCGGCCCGCTGACCGAGGACCAATGGAAAGACATAGGCGCTAATCTCACATCCGGCACCGGATTCGCTCTTTTGGGGCTGGCCAAGGTCTAATTTCCCATCGACTGTGCCGCAGATGTCCAATAGAGGCGCCAATCGGACATCTGCGGCACAGTCGATGCGTTGGATCGGTGCCGTGCTCAGCCGAGCGCCGAGCGCAGGGCCTGCGCGGCCGCCGTCGGGTCCGTTGCCTCGGTGATCGCCCGCACGACGACGACGCGGCTGGCTCCGGCGGCGACGACCTGGTCCACGTTCCCCAGGTCGATGCCGCCGATGGCGAACCACGGCAATCGGGTGTGCAGCGAGGCTGCGTACCTCACCATGTCAAGGCCGACGGCGGCGCGGCCGGGCTTCGTGGGGGTGGCCCAGACCGGGCCGACGCAAAAATAGTCCACGGTGCCGTTGATTCCGGCGGCAGTCGATCCATCAACAGATCCCGCACCGGCCGCGCCGCGGGCAGATCCCGCGCCTGAGCCGGCTGCGGCGCTTGCCTGCTCGGGCGTGTGGCTGGAAAGCCCCACCGCCACGCCGGCGCCCAGAAGCGATCGGGCCGCGGCAACCGGCAAATCCTGCTGGCCGATGTGAAAGACCGGGGCGCCGGAGAGCGCGGCGACATCGGCCCTGTCATTGACGGCCCAGAGTTTGCCCTGCTCACGTGCCACGCTACCCAGCACTGCCAACAGCTCAAGCTCCTCGGCGGCCTGCAGCGTCTTGTCCCGCAGCTGGATGATATCCACGCCGCCGGCGTAGGCCGCGCGCAGGAAATCTGCAAAGTCGCCACGGTTCTTGCGCGCGTCGGTGCACAGATACAACCTGGCGTCGGCAACCGACGGCTGTGCAGGGGGAGCGGCGGAATCCGGCGCGGGAGCGGGTGTGGCAATGTCGTGCGTCATATCTCATAGACTAGTTCAGTACCGCGGGAGCCGGAGAAGCCGGCTGAGAGGGCACCGGGCGTTCCGCCATATGCCGACCGAATTGTTCCGCAGGGTCTTAGGCCGGGCGGACGGAACCTGATCCGGGTCATGCCGGCGTAGGGAAGGAAAGCACATGCCAATGAGCATTTACCCGGGCCGTAACATGGACGCCGCGCGCACTGACCGTGACACGGACGCCGCCGGCACGGAAGCCGCTCGCACTGATCGTGACACGGACGTGGCCGTGATCGGCGGCGGCATTGTCGGCCTGGGTATCGCCTGGGAGGCGCAGCGCTCGGGGCGTTCGGTAACCGTCATTGATCCGAGCCCCGCCACCGGCGCAACCTTCGCCGCGGCCGGCATGCTGGCGCCGGTCAGCGAGCTGCACTACCAGGAGGAGCAGCTGCTCGCGCTGACGCTGGCCTCCGCCGCGTTGTGGCCGGAGTTCGTGGCGCCGTTGGCGGCGGCCGGGTATGCGGATACCGGCTTCCGGACGACGGCGACGCTGGTGCTGGGTGCCGACGCGGCGGACCGGCAGGCGCTCGCCGACCTGCGGCAGGTCCAGCTCTCACACGGCCTGGCGGTGGATCCACTGACCATCCGCGCGGCCCGCGCCGAAGAACCCCTGCTCGGTCCGCAGCTGGCCTGCGCCTACCGGATTGCGCAGGATCACCAGGTGGACCCCCGGGGATTGGCAACGGCGATCCGGGTGCAGCTGAACGTGGTGGCGGCCGCGGCCGGACGGCTGAGGGAGGAACAGACGTCCATCCGCCGGATGGCCACCGGCCTGGTGCACCGGGATCCGGCCGATCCCGCTTCCCGCGTGACGGGTGTGCTGCTGGAGGACGGCCGCACCATCCGCGCCGGCGAGGTGATCGTGGCCAACGGGCTGGGCGCGCCCGCGCTGACCGGTCTGCCGGTGGGGCTGCGGCTGCCGCTGCGCCCGGTCTACGGGGACATTCTCCGGCTCCGCGTTCCGGATCATCTCCGGCCGCTGCTGACCTGCACCGTCCGCGGACTGGTGCGCGGGGTACCGGTGTACATTGTGCCGCGCAACGACGGCACCGTAGTCATCGGCGCGACCCAGCGGGAGGAGGACACCGGCGGCGCAGCCGGGGGAACCGCCGGAACCACGGCCGGGGGCGTGTCCGCCGGCGGAGTTTATGCACTCCTGCGCGATGCCCAGACTCTGGTACCTGCCGTCACGGAACTGGAGCTGCTGGAGACGACGGCGCGCGCCCGGCCGGGGACACCGGATAACGCACCGTTGCTCGGCCGGGTCGCCGGACGCCACGGAGACGTGGAAGGGCTCATCATCGCCACCGGCTTCTTCCGGCACGGGGTGCTGTTGACCCCCATCGCAGCCGAGATCTGCCGGCAGCTGATGAACGGCATCACGGCTCTTGACTGGACCCGATTCCGGCCGGACCGGTTTTCCGCCGGCTCCGACGGCGCAGCAGAGCCAGCCCCGACGGCCGGGGAACCCATCAACCACGACGAAGGGGAAAATCGATGATCAGCATCCAACTCAACGGACAACAGCACCAGGTGGAAACCGGTCGATACGTCACGGCACTGGTTGCCGCGGTCGCCGGGCGCGCCATTGACGCCGCGGGTCAGGCGGTCGATGGCGGTCGGCTCGGCGTGGCTGTGGCCGTCAATGCGGCCATTGTGCCGCGCAGCCGGTGGTCCGCCACCGAACTGGCGGATAACGACGATGTGGAAATTGTGACCGCGGTTCAGGGTGGCTAGCGGTCCCGCGGCAGACGGGCCAATACGCGCTCACGGCTGGGGCAGCCCGATCATGCGGATGACGAAACGAACTACGGACAACGAAGGATGAAGCAATGAAAGATCAGGTATTGACCCCGACGTTGGACTCCGCGGCTCTCGCTGCGGCGCTCACCAATTCTCCACGTGCGGATTCCCTAATGATCGACGGCGTGGCGCTGGGCTCGCGTCTGATCATGGGAACCGGCGGCGCGCCCAGCCTGGACGGGCTCGGGGCTGCGCTGCTGGCCTCGGGAACCGAGCTGACCACCGTGGCCATGCGGCGGCACAGCCTGGCCGCTCCGGCCGGAACCTCACTTTTTGATCTGCTGTTGGAACACCACATCCGGGTGCTGCCCAACACCGCGGGGTGTTTCACGGCGCGCGAAGCCGTGATGACGGCGGAACTGGCCCGCGAGGCGCTGGAAACCGACTGGGTGAAGCTGGAGGTCATCGCCGACGAACGCACCCTGCTGCCGGACGCCGTCGAACTCGTTGACGCCACCGAGCAGCTGGTGGGCCGCGGGTTCAAGGTATTCGCTTACACGAACGACGACCCGGTACTGGCGCTGAGGCTGGAAAACCTCGGTGCGGTGGCCGTGATGCCCCTCGGCGCACCGATCGGCACGGGCCTGGGCATCCTGAATCCGCATAACATCGAATTGATCGTCGCGCGGGCTTCCGTTCCGGTGGTGCTCGACGCCGGGATCGGGACGGCCTCGGACGCGGCCCTGGCGATGGAACTGGGCTGCGACGCCGTCCTGCTGGCGACGGCCGTGACGCGTGCGCAGGACCCGGTCAGGATGGCCGATGCCTTCAAACATGCCGTCATCGGCGGTAGGCTGGCGGCACAGGCCGGGCGGATTCCCAGGCGTGAACACGCGCTGGCATCCTCAGCGATGGACGGCCGGCCGGACCTGTAGCTGCCACATCATCCGATCGGCAGCAGGTCTACAACGAGGGAGCCCGCAATGGCAGCCACCGACGTTTTGAACCGGCAGCAGCTCGATGATGCGCTGGCGGCATTGCCGTACTGGCGCTACCGTTTGGGCGGTCTGCAATCGGTGTTTAAGCTGGCGTCCGCCCGTGCGACACTGGATCTGCTGGCCCGCATCGGGGACATGGCCGAAGCGGCGGGTCATCATCCGGACGTTGACTGGCGCTATAACCTGCTGTTCATCAGGCTGACATCCCATGATGCCGGCAGCGAGGTGACCGCCCGGGACGCAGCATTGGCCAAGGAGATCTCAGCCGCCGCGGACGAGGCCTCGGCCAGCGCGGAACCCGGGCTGAGCCGGACGGTGGAGCTGGGTATCGATACGGCCGACCCGACTGCCGTGTCCGAGACCTGGCGGTTGGCGTTGGGCTACAAGAACGGGCCCGACGGCGATCTGGTGGATCCGTACGGACGCGGGCCCAACGTGTGGTTCCAGAAAACGGAAAACCCCGACGCCAGCCGCCTGCATGTGGACGTGCACGTCTGCGCCACCGAGGCGCCTGCTGTGCTCAACGCCGTCGAGGGCACCGGCGCCGGGCTGGACCACAGCCATGCACCCCAGTGGGTGCTTGTCACGGACGCCCAACGGAACAGGCTGTGCGTGTGCACCGAGGAAGGGCGCGGGCCGGAGCTCTGACGCAGCAGCGGCGCCGGATTAGTTATCGCGGCAGCGGCGCCGGCTTAGTGATGGCGCAGGATGGAGGTCATATGGGTCGTGTCATGGGCCATCCGGCGCCGTCCCAGCAGCAGCGTCGCCCCCGTGGAAAGAACGACGGCGGCGACCAGCGAGGCAATCCACGGGACCCAGGTCAGGCCGGGCTGATAGCTCAGCCCGGCCGCGACCGTGATAATCCAGGTCAGCAGGGCAGCAACTACGGCAATGCCGCCGGGCAGCAGCTCTCCGTAGGTGTGATGGCGCTTCCTGTCCACACCCCACACGATGGCGCCGGCGGTAGCGGACAGCAGGGCGATAACCACAAGATCAACCATGACGGGAGGTACCTGTTTCTGTTTGTTGCCGGGGCGCGGGTGTTTTTGGCCGGGAGCGGGTTTAGAGAGCGCCGAAGCCGACGCGGCGTGACTCCTCGGCACCGATCTCGACGTAGCCCAGCACACCGGCTGGCACAATGATGACCCGGCCCTTTTCATCGGTGAGACGCAGTTCGGAGCCCTTGGAGATGGCATCGGACACCAAAGTGGCGACGGCATCCGCATTCTGCGCGGACTCCAGCACAATTTCGCGTCCGACGTTCTGAATACCGATTTTGATTTCCACCGCGGTGTCTCCTTTATTGCTGGTCTTAAAATGATTCAAATCCAAGGTTCAGTCTAGGGCGTTGTCCCTATGGCTCTTTGGGGAAGCGGCTAATTCCGCGCCAAGCTAAACGGTAGATCAGTTCACTGGCCACATCGAGGTCCAGGTTGCCGTCCGTTTCCAGCCAGTAGCGGGCACTGACCTGCGCCATTCCCGCCAGGGCGCGGCCCAGCAGGGTGGCTTCGATATGCGGGAGCTTGGTGTCTTCGGAGATGACACCGGCAATGGCGTCGGCATAGGCGGCATTAAATGTCTCCAGCCGGGCGGCGACCTCGGGATCGTTCACCAGATCCGATTCAAAGATGAACCGGTACGCCTGATCATCCTTGGCGATGAACTCGAAGTAGGCGCGCATCGTCGCCTGGACGCGGAACTTATTGTCCGTCGTCGAGCCGAGCGCGGCGATCAGCCGGCTGGTCAGCTCGGCCAGATGGGCATCAAGCAGGGCCAGATAGAGGTCGCGTTTGCTGGGAAAGTGCTGGTACAGCACCGGCTTACTGACTCGGGCGGTCTCAGCAATTTCATCCATCGCCGTGCCGTGGTAACCGTTGGCGACGAAGACCTCCTGCGCGGCGGCGAGCAGTTGGGCGCGCCGTTCATCGCGGGGGAGCCGGGCCAGACGCGGGCGGCCGGCGGCCCGTTGCGGGCCTGAAGATTCCTCGGTCATACCGTGGCTCCTTTCTTATTCAGCGCTCGACAGAAGCGTACCGATCCACTCTACCGGCCGGTAATATGACTGCGCCCACGCCGCGGGCATAGATTAAGGTCTATGGCACCAATATTGCGGACAAGTCCCCTGCAGCACAACACCGATTCCCCGGCACTGCCGGCACTGGTGGAGCCCGGTCCGGAACTGAGCCGGACGGAAATCGAGCGGTATTCGCGGCACCTGATCATCCCCGAGATCGGCGTCGAGGGTCAGCGCCGGCTGAAGAACGCCCGCGTCCTGGTGATCGGGGCCGGTGGCCTGGGTTCGCCTGCGCTGCTGTATCTGGCCGCCGCGGGGGTGGGTACCATCGGCATCGTGGATGACGACGAGGTGGACCTGAGCAATCTGCAGCGCCAGGTGATCCACTCGGTGGCCGATGTGGGCCGGAGCAAGCTCGAATCCGCCAGGGACTCCATTGCCGCGCTGAATCCGCTGGTGAATGTGCGGCTGCATCAGCTGCGGCTGGATTCGTCCAATGCGCTGGAGGTGTTTGCCGATTACGATCTGATTCTGGACGGTGCGGACAACTTCGCCACCCGGTATCTGGTCAACGACGCGGCCGCCCTGCAGGGCAAGCCCTATGTCTGGGGCTCTATCCTCCGCTTTGACGGTCAGGTCAGCGTTTTTTGGGAGAAGTACGGTCCCAGCTACCGTGACCTGTACCCGGAGCCGCCGGCGGCAGGTTCGGTGCCGTCCTGCGCCGAAGGCGGGGTGTTCGGCATGCTCTGTGCCGCCGTCGGCTCCATGATGGTGATCGAGGCGGTGAAGCTGATCACCGGTGTGGGACGCACCCTGCTGGGGCGGCTGCTGATTTTTGACGCCCTCGGCTCGAACTGGCGGGAAATCCGCATTTCCAAGGATCCGGACGCGGCGCCGGTGGCCGGGCTGGTGGATTATGCGGATTTCTGCGGCGTGCCGGAGCCTTCGGCCGGAACGGACACAACGGACACCATTTCCGCCCGCGGTCTCGCGGTCCGGCTGGCCGCCCGCGACCGCGGTGAGGACGGTTTTGAACTCATCGATGTCCGCGAACCGGGGGAATTTGGCATTGTGCGCATCCCCGGATCCGTCCTGATCCCGCTGGCCGGGATCCAGACCGGCAGCGCGCTGCCGCGGATTCCGCGCAACGTGCCGCTCGTGCTGCACTGCAAGTCCGGCGGACGGTCCGCCCAGGCGCTGGCGAGCCTGCGCGCGGCCGGTTATGACGACGTCGTCCATCTTGACGGCGGGATACTCGCCTGGGTGCAGGATGTGGAGCCGGACAAACCAATCTACTGATCCCCCGCCACGCCACGCCCGCTCACATACACATCTGAGGTGCTCATATTGCAGCTCGGAAGAGTAGATTGCCCCATAATGCGCACCTCAGATTCGGTTCTGCGGACGACGGCGGCTGCTGTCACCACGCGGTACGAACACCACGCGGTACGAACAACAAGCGGTACTGACAACACGCGGCACGGACAAGCGGCACGGACAACAGGAAGAGCTCATGGACACCTCGGCAGAACAATTCACTGCGCAGCATAAGATCAACTCCGGCTTCGGGGCACGCTCCACCGCGGCCGACGTACTTCAAGGAATGGACCTGGGTGGGACCGTTGCGATGGTGACGGGCGGCTATTCGGGACTCGGGCTGGAAACCACGAAGGCCCTGGCCGCGGCGGGTGCATGGGTGGTGGTTCCGGCCCGCCGGCCGGACCATGCGCAGGAGGTCCTCACCGCGGTCCTTACCGATGCCGGAATTCCCGCCGACCGCGTGGCCGTTGATGCCCTGGATTTGGCGGATCAGCACAGCGTCAAAGACTTCAGCGCCCGCTTTCTGGACTCGGGACGCAGCCTGAACATCCTGATCAACAATGCAGCCGTGATGGCAAGCGCGGAAAAACGCGTGGGACCGGGCTGGGAATCGCAGTTCGCCACCAACCACCTGGGGCATTACACGCTGACCAATCTGCTTTGGCCCGCCCTGACCGCCAGCGGAAGTGCCCGCGTCGTCGCACTGTCCTCCACCGGGCATAAGCTCTCCGGAATCCGCTTCGACGATCCGCAGTTCGACACCGGCTATGACAAATGGCAGGCGTATGGACAGGCCAAGACGGCCGACAGTCTCTTTGCTGTCTGGCTGGACCGGCTTGGACGCGGAGCAGGGGTGCGGGCCTTCGCCGCGCATCCGGGAGGCATCATGACGGCGCTGCAGCGCCATTTACCCCGGCAAGAGATGATTGCCGCCGGCTGGATGGACGCGCAGGGCAATGTCGACCAGCGGTTCAAATCCCCGGCGCAGGGCGCCGCTACCTCCACCTGGGCCGCTACGTCCCCCCGCCTGGCCGGGATGGGCGGGGTCTATTGCGAGGACTGCGACATCGCCGAACCCACCGACCCGGATTCGCCAACGGCACGGCTTGCCGGAGTCGATGCGCACGCCGTGGATCCGGACGCCGCGGCCAGTCTCTGGGATCTTTCCGCGGAGCTCACCGGCATTAACGCGTTCGCCTAGATGCCGCCGCTTTCAATGGATGGCTGGATGCTGCCGCTTTCAATGGATGGCTGGATGGGCACCCTGACCAATGCGCTGACGGGCGCGCTGACCCGGGGCGTTCCGCTGGCTCCGTCGGTTCCTGTCCTGCTGCTGATCCTGGCTGCCGCACTGGTGCTGGCGGTGCCCGGGATTGTGTGGCGGCGCTTCGGCATCTATGTCACGGTGGTCCACGAGCTGGGCCACGCCTTTGCCGCCCTGCTGACCGGGCAGCGGCTGACGGGCATCCGGATCCGGTCCGATCAGTCCGGAACGACGCATACCCTGGCCCGGGGCCGTTGGCCGGCGGTCTGGTCGGGTTTCTGGGGTTATCCCGCTCCGGCCGCGGTCGGAGCGGCGCTGGCTCTTTGTCCGCAACTGGTTCGGCGCCCTCGCCGTGCTGGTTTGTGCCGCGGTGTCCGTTGCGCTGCTGTACCTGGCGGACGGGAGGGTGCAGGGCTATGTGCTGTTGGTGCTCGGCGCCGCGTTGCTGCTGGGAGCCGTGCTGGCCTGGTTCAACGTCATCGCGGTGCACATGTCGCGGCGGGGCCAGCTCGGATCCTCGGATGCGTATCTGCTCTATCGGCGGACGGGGATTCCGTCCGTTGTCTGGCTGTTGCTGATGGGGGTGGTGATCGCGGGGTGTGCGTGGGCGGCGGTCAGGGCCGCGGTGCCGCTGGCTTAGGCCGCGCCTGCGAAAACGGGGCCGAGCCGCCGCAATTCTCCACGCGAAAACGGGGCCGAGCCGCGAGGAAGGGGCATTCCCGCGAGAACGGGGGTGCGCAGCACCGTTGTCACGGGGCCGCCCCGCTCTCGGTGCGCAGACCTTCGATTCAGGCCGTATCGGCGGCAGGATCGACGGGGCATTGTGCTGGCGCAATGGCCGCCGGCTCGTCGACCGTGATGCCGTAGAGCGCCTCCAGGCCGGCCAGGTAACTGTCCTGCTCGCCGGCGGCCGCAAGCTCCCGGGCCCTGACCGTCGGGATGTGGAGCAGTGACTTGACCATCCGGCGCATCGCGAATTCCACTTCCTCCGCGGCCGCGGTGCAGCCGTGCTGGGCACGTACCCGTGCAATCTCGGTATCCAGCACGCCCATCGTGTGCCGACGCAGCGCAACGATGGCGCTGTCCATGCAGCGGGCGCCCTGCATTTCTTCGAAACTGCGGGCCGCCTCGGCCACGATGCTGCTGGCCTGGGACATCGATTCCGTTTGTTCCGCGGGGGCGGCCAGCCGGACGGATTCCAGCGTCAGCAGTTCTACGCCGTCGAGTTCGGCCACGGCCGGGTCGAAATCGCGGGTCAGCGCCAGGTCAAGAATGACCAGCGGACGCACCGAGCTGCACCGCACGCGGGCAATTTCCGCCGCGTCGACGCGGTGGTCCGATCCGCTGCACCCGATCAGGATGTCTGCAACGGCGACGGCGTCCTGAAGACTGTCCGCCGTCAGCGCGGTTCCGCCGCGGGCCGCGGCGAAGGTCCCGGCCCGCCCGGATGAGGAGAAAACCGAAATGTCCCGGCAGCCGCGTTCGGTGAGTTTGGCCATGGTGGCCCCGGCATAGGCTCCGGTGCCGAAAATGACGGCCCGCCAACCGGCGAATTCTCCGCCGTCTAACGCATTGCCGCCCGGTGCAGCGGGTCGTACGTAGCCGAGCTCGGCAGCCAGGTCCAGCGCCACCGACACGATGGACAGGCCGCGGCTGCCCAGTGCGGTCTGCGCCCCGACATCCTTGGCGGTCTTCGACGCGGACTGGAACAGCCGGACCAGGGCAGGGCTGGCAGTCGAGTCGTGCTGGGCGCCGGTCAGCGCGCGCCGGACCTGGCCGGCAATTTCGCGTTCACCGACAACGGCGGAATCAAGTCCCGCGCTGACGGCAAACAGGTGCCGGCTCACGGCCGGTCCGCTGTGCGTTTCAAAGGCGCGGGAGACGGTGTGTTCAGAGAGCCCGCTGGTCTCGCTGATCCGGGCGATGACGGCGCCACGTGCCGCTTCGACATCGTCGTCCGTCTTTGCCTCGGCATAGATTTCATACCGGTTACAGGTGGCAAGGGCTATGGCGCCGAGGATTTGTGGGTGTCTATCGAGCACCGACAAAGGGACCTCGGAGGCGCCGGCGCTCAGGCGGGCGACTGTCTCGAGATCTATATCTGCATGCGAAGCAACAAGAGAGAAAAGGACCACAATTCCTCTATAGTACCGACTTCGTGCCCCTGTAGAACAAGCAAGGGTAGCCAAAGTGACGATCCGTTCTGTGATGTTCGTTACCGGGGACCGGATCTGGCGCTCAGCAGCGGCCCGGCCGTTATCCAATTGGGCAGAACTTCGGCAGAATCAGACCCATGACACTTAGCCAGACACATCCGCTGATGGATGGCCGTACCGCCGATTCGCCGCTGATCACCGCCTACCGCGGAGGAAAGCCCTCGCGGCGGCCGGTGTGGTTCATGCGCCAAGCAGGGCGCTCGCTGCCGGAATACCGGGAGCTGCGCAGGGGTGTGGCGATGCTGGACTCCTGCCTGGACCCGGAGCTGGCCTCGGAAATTACCTTGCAGCCGGTGCGCCGGCACGACGTGGACGCCGGTATCTTTTTCTCCGACATCGTCATCCCGCTCAAGCTGGCGGGCGTCGGGGTCGACATTGTCCCCGGGGTGGGGCCGGTGCTGGACGCGCCGATCCGGACCGCGGCCGATGTTGCCGCACTGCCTACGCTGACCGAAAAGGCGCTGGAGCCGATCCGCGAGGCCGTCCGGCTGACCGTGGCTCAGCTAGGGAAGACGCCCCTGGTGGGTTTCGCCGGGGCACCGTTCACGTTGGCCGCGTACATGGTGGAAGGCAAGCCGTCGCGGGATCATCTGGGGCCGCGCACCATGATGCATGCGGATCCGGTGGCCTGGCAGGCTCTGACCCGGTGGGCGGCGGACGCTTCCGGGATGTTCCTGCGCGCCCAGCTCGAAGCCGGGGCCAGCGCCGGCCAGCTTTTTGACTCCTGGGCCGGATCGCTCGGGCTGGCGGACTACACCCGCTACGTGGCGCCCGCGTCATCGCGGGCGCTGGATCATGTGCGCGATCTGGGGGCGCCGCTGATCCACTTCGGCACGGGGACGTCCGAGCTGCTCGGGGCCATGCGCGACATCGGCGTGGACGTGATGGGGGTTGACTACCGGCTGCCGCTCGATGAAGCGAACCGTCGGCTGGGCGGTACGGTGCCGCTGCAGGGCAACATCGACCCGGCGCTGCTGTCCGCGCCCTGGGACGTGCTCGGGGCCCATGTGCGCGAGGTCATCGCCGCCGGCGCCGCCGCGCCCGGACACGTGCTGAATCTTGGGCACGGCGTGCCGCCGGAGACGGATCCGGACGTCCTGACCCGGGTGGTTGAACTGATCCACTCGATCCAGCCATGATGCCCGCGGGGAAGCACCCGCAACCGGCCGCGGAGGACCCGGCCGTGACGCCTGTCGGGCAGCCGGACCAGCGACCGCAATCACAGTCGCAGCCGCACGCCGCGCAGCCGCACGCCGCGCAGCCGCACGCACAGCGGCAGCCGCACGCACAGCGGCAGCCGCGCGTCGTCGTCGTCGGCGGGGGAATCTCCGGCCTGGTAGCGGCGCGCGATCTGGCCGCGGCCGGCCACCGTGTCACTGTGCTGGAAGCGGGGCCCGCTTTCGGCGGCTGCGTGGGCTCGCACAATGTGGCCGGTCTGCTGCTGGACAGCGGCGCGGAGTCGTTTGCCACGCGTTCGACGGCGGTCGCGGACCTGGCGACCGGGCTCGGGTTGGGCAGCAACATCACCTCGCCCGACCCCGTCGGAGCTTGGGTGCAGCTGCCGGAGGGCCCGGTACCGCTGCCCAGGACGGGAGTGCTCGGGATTCCCGCCGATCCGCGGGCGCCGGAAGTCCGCCGGGCGCTCGGTTTCGCCGGTTCGCTGCGGGCTGCGCTGGATGCCCGGCTGCCCGCGTCGCTGGGGACAACGGAGAAAGACTGCAGTGTTGCGGCGCTGGTCCGCGCGAGAATGGGCCGCAAGGTGCTGGAGCGTCTGGTGGCCCCGGTGGTGGGAGGGGTGCATTCCGCCGATCCGGAGTTGCTCGACGTCGATATGGTGGCGCCGGGGCTGCGTAAGGGAATTCTGCAGCACGGTTCACTGGCCGCGGCGGTGGCAGCCCAGCGGGCCTCCGCCAAGGCCGGGGCCGCAGTTGGTGGTCTGGCAGGCGGGATGTTCACGCTGGTCTCCGCGCTGACGGAGTCCTTGCGGCAGGCCGGGGTGGAACTGCACGTGGGGCATCCAGTGACGGGGATTTCGCGCAATGGCGGGACGGATCCGGGTGCGAAGACCGCGGATCCGGACGTGAAGACGGCCGATCCCGGTGCTGGCACGTCGGGCGAAGACCTGGCCGCAGCCGAGCCCAGGCGCGGAGCCGAGGGGCCGTCCGATCCTGATTCGAAGTGGCGCGGCGGCGGGCATCACTCGTCGGCCGCAGGAGCCTGGACCGTGTCGGCGGGGGACTGGGTGACCCAGGCGGATGTGCTGGTGGTAGCCACCGACGGACCGGCAGCCGTGCGGTTGCTGGGGCCGGCCGTCCCCGCGCTGGCCGAACATGCCCCGGTCGCCGGGCCGGATGTGCGGCTCGTGACACTGGTGCTGGATCTGCCGGCACTGGACACGAAACCCCGCGGTACGGGCATCCTGGTGGCCCCGCAGACGCCCGGAATCCGGGCGAAGGCACTGACCCACGCGACCGCGAAATGGCAGTGGCTCGCCGATGTCTCGGGCCCCGGCAGGCACGTCCTCCGGCTCTCCTACGGCCGCGCCGGGGACGAACCTGACGGGACGGGCATTGCCGCAGCCAGCGTCTCCGGATCAGGCGCAGCCGATGGCGGTGTCGCGGCAGCCGGCATCGCCACGGATGATGAGCTGCTCGCTGCCGCGCTCGCCGACGCGTCAGTCCTGCTGGATCAGCCGATCACCCGCGGCGCACTGGCGGACTGGGACGTGGTCCGTTGGCCCGGCTCCCTGCCCTTTGCCGCCGTCGGTCACCGCAAGGAGGTCGGCGAGGTCCGCGCCATTGCGCGGCAGCAACCCGGGCTGCTGCTTTTGGGTGGCTGGCTGGCGGGCAATGGGCTGGCTGCCGTGGTGGCGGATGCCGGTGCGGAGGTGGAACGCCTGTTGGCATCCGGGTCCACCGGCACGCAGTAGCCGGCACATCCCGGCCCGCGCAGGAACCAATTCCCGGCACGCAGTGTCCCGCAGGAGGCTGTGAGTTTCGCGACTTCTACGGGATGTAGAGGACTTCGGTTTCAACTTTCGGGCCGAGAGGGGCAAACTTGTAACCATGAGCCACACATCTGCGGAATCTGTCACTAAAACTTCTGATCCGGTAGCTTCTGATACGGCGCCGGTTACCAGCCCCTTCACTCTCTGGACGGTCTTCAAACGCTCCGGGCTGCCGGGTGCGGGCAGCGAACAGCGCGTCGCTGCCTTTGAAGAACTCGTTGCCGGGCTGGCAAAACAGCACATCACCTTGCGCGGCGCCTACGATGTCTCTGCACTGCGCAGCGATGCCGATGTGATGGTCTGGCTGATCGGTCCCAGTGCGGACGGACTGCAGGAGGCCGTGCGGGAGATCCGCCGGAGCGATCTGTTCACCGGCACGGAGATCGCCTGGTCCGCCATGGGCGTGCACCGGGAGGCCGAGTTCGCGAAGAACCATGCCCCGTCCTACATGTCCGACAGCAAACCCAAGGACTGGGTCTGCGTGTATCCCTTCGTCCGCTCCTACGAGTGGTACATCCTCCCGCCGGAAGAGCGCGGCAAGATGCTGCGCGATCACGGCATGCTGGGCCGCGATTTCCCGGGTGTGCTGTCCAACACCGTCTCCTCCTTCGCCCTCGGCGACTGGGAATGGATCCTGGGTCTGGAAGCCGACGACGTACTGGAGCTGGTTGACCTGATGCGTCATCTGCGTGGCACCGAGGCCCGGATGCATGTCCGTGAAGAAATCCCGTTCTACACCGGCCGCCGGATCAATGCCGCGCAAATTGCCGAGGTCCTGCGGTGACGCAGGAGGCTGCTGCCGGTGCTGTTAGTGTTCTGAATCCGGTCACCGAGGCCGGCCGGATGGCACCCCGCACGTACGACGCCGTCCTGCTTGCCTCGTTCGGTGGGCCGGAAGGCCAGGACGACGTCATTCCGTTCCTGCGCAACGTCACGCGCGGGCGCGGCATCCCGGATGAGCGCCTCGAAGAGGTAAGCCAGCACTACCGCGCCAACGGCGGCATCAGCCCGATCAACGCCCAGAACCGGGCGCTGAAGGCGAATCTGGAAGCCGAACTGGCATCCCGCGGGATTACGTTGCCGGTGCTGTGGGGCAACCGCAACTGGGCGCCGTACATTCCGGCCACGCTGCAGGAAGCGTACGACGACGGTCACCGCCGGCTGCTGATGATCACCACGAGTGCCTACTCCTGTTACTCCAGCTGCCGCCAGTACCGCGAGGATATTGGCATGGCGCTGACCGAAACGGGCCTGGACGGCAAACTTGCGGTGGACAAGGTCCGGCAGTATTTTGACCACCCGGGCTTTGTGGAGCCCTTCATCGAAGGCACCGCCGCGGGACTGGCCAAGGTGCGCGCCAAGTTGGCCGCGGCCGGCACCCCGGATGCACCGGTGCATGTGCTGTTTTCCACGCACTCCATTCCCTTACGCGATGCGGAAGCAGCCGGAGAGTCCGAGGATGAGCCGCGCAGCTTTGCCGAAGGCTCCGCGTATGTGGCCCAGCACCTGGCCAACGGCGCCGAAGTCATCAAGCGGGCAGACGCCATCAGCGGTGCGGCCAAGTCCACCGCGTGGTCACTGGTCTACCAGTCCCGATCCGGGGCGGCGCACGTTCCCTGGCTGGAACCGGATATCAACGATGCGCTCGTTGAACTGGCCGGACAGGGTGTGAAGGGTGTGGTGATTGTGCCGCTGGGTTTCGTCACCGACCATATGGAGGTTGTCTGGGATCTGGACACCGAGGCCAAGGAAACCTGCGAAAAACTGGGACTGTTTTTTGACCGCGTCCCGACACCCGGCACGCACCGGAAGTTCATCTCGGGTCTGGCGGATCTGATCTGCGAACGGACCGTGGCAAACCATATCGCGGACCGGCCGGCGATGACGGACCTCGGGCCATGGTACGACGTCTGCCGCCCGGGCTGCTGCGCTAACTTCCGCGGCGAAAAGCCCACTATTGCCGGCGCGGACAGCACCGTCGGATCCGCCCATGACCCGCGTCCGGGCGCACCGATCGACGCGGACACGCCGTCGGGCTCTGGCACGACCCGCCCTTCGACCGACGAACGGACCGACACTTAATGACTCTGCCCATCATCCGCATCGGTACCCGGGCCAGCAGACTGGCACTGACCCAGACCCAGCAGACGGCCGATAAGCTGGCCGCCGTCGGGGGCTTCACCGCCGAGCTGGTGCATGTGAAGACCGACGGCGACGTCCTGACCGGCTCGCTGTCGCAAATGGGCGGCACAGGCGTTTTTATCACCGCCCTGCGGGACGCGCTGTTGACCGGGCGCTGCGACGTTGCCGTGCATTCGCTCAAGGACCTGCCCACGGGGACCGCCGATGGGCTGAGGCTCGCGGCCATCCCGGCCCGCGAGGATGTCCGGGATGCACTGTGCGCCCGGAACGGTCTCACGTTTGCCGAGCTGCCCGCCGGTGCGAAGGTGGGCACCGGCTCGCCCCGCCGCGCCGCCCAGCTCCGGGCCGCACGGCCCGATCTTGAGGTGGTGGATATCCGCGGCAACGTCGATACCAGACTGGGCCGTGTTCCCGGGCTGCCCGGCAATCAGGAATTCCCTGCAGGCACGACTCGTCTGGAGGGAAAGTCCGGTGACCTGGACGCCGTCGTCCTGGCGGCTGCCGGGCTTGCCCGCATTGAAAGGCTCGACGTCGTCAGTGAATTCTTCGGAATGGACATCATGCTGCCGGCACCAGGCCAGGGTGCGCTGGCGGTGGAGTGCCGTGCCGCGGATGCTCCCGGAAGCGTTGGCGCCGTGACCCGGACTGGGAGCGGTGCGCCGGGCGTCCTGGCGCAGGCGCTCGCCGCACTGGACGATACCGACACCCGTCTTGCCGTGACGGCAGAACGGGCACTGCTGGCACGGCTCGAGGCAGGCTGCAGCGCACCGGTCGGGGCTCTGGCGCTCCGGAACGGCAGCACGCTGTCGCTGGAAGCCGTGGTCTGCGCCGTGGATGGGACCCGCACCCTGCGCGTCAAGAAGGTCACCGATGGCCTGACGGAGGTGGGGGCAACGATGCTGGGGATCGACCTGGCCGAGGAACTGCTGGCAAAGGGCGCCGGTGATTTGGCGGACCTGGCCGGCAGCGGAAAATGACCCTCGGCTCAAGCGCGGCGGCTCCCGGCCGGTCGGGTATGACGGGACCGGAATCCGTGCCCGGTGACCCGATGCAGGGGAAACCCATGCACGCGCAGGACGGAAACGGACCGCTGCGCGGCCTCCGGGTTGCCATCACCCGGAGCCCGGACCGGGCCGATGGGCTGGTACGGGCGCTGCAGGACCAAGGCGCCGTCCCGTTCCTGGTGCCGTTGATCGATTTTGAGCTTGCCCCGGATCAGGACACGTTGTCGGCGTGCCTCGCGGCGCTGGCGGCCGGGGACTACGACTGGCTGGTGGTCAGCAGCATCACCACGGTGCGTGCCCTAAAGCAATGGTGTGCGGCCCATGGAACCGACCTGGCCGCCTTGGTCCCCGGCGGGACCAGGATCGCGACCATCGGACCGTCATCGCGCCGTGTACTGGAAGCCGAGGGATTGGCAGTGGAGCTGGCTCCGGAGGATATACAGTCCGCGGCCGGGCTGGTGGCCCTCTGGCCGGCGGGCGCCGGACGGATCCTGCTCCCGCATTCCAACCTCGCCGAACCGGCGCTGGCCGATGGAATGGTCCGGGCCGGGGCCACTGTCGATGCTGTCACGGCCTACGTCACGGTGGATTATCCGGCCCGGCCGGCGCAGCGCCTGACAGCGGTGCTGGAATCCGCCCCGTCGACGTCAGCCGCGCGGTTAAGCAGGTCTGCCGATGACGGTACGGCCGATGACGGCACGGCCGATGACGGCACGGCGGATGACGCAACGGCCGGCGGGCGCGCAGGTGCCCCGGCGCTGACCCCGGCCCAAGCGAAGGTGCTGATCGACGGCGGCGGCCTTGACGCCGTCGTCGCCGCGTCCGGAAGCGCGGCCCGCAGCATCTCCCGCCGGCTCGCCCCATTGCCCGGGAACTGCCGGCTGATTGCCATCGGCCGGCCCACCCACGACGAAGCCGTTCGTCTGGGGCTCACCGTCGCCGCAACCGCCCAACAACCTACGCCGGCGGGAATCGTGGCAGCGCTGGTGCGTGCCGTGAAGGACGCCGCGGCCGCCCCCGCAACCGCATCTCCGGCCGCCCCCGCAACCGCATCTCCGGCCGCCCCCGCAACCGCAACTCCGGCCGCCTCCGCAACCGCACCCGCGGCCGCCGATCCAAAGGAGTCCTCATGAGTTTCCCGCATCACCGACCGCGCCGGCTGCGCGCCACAGACGCGCTGCGCCGCCTCACCTCCGAATACCGGCTGCACCCGAACGAGCTGATTCTGCCCGCCTTTATCCGCGAGGGCCTGACTGAGCCGTTGCCCATTACATCCATGCCCGGTGTGGTCCAGCACAGCACCGAGTCGCTGAAACGCGCGGCGGTCCAGGCCCTGGAACACGGCGTGGGCGGCATCATGCTCTTCGGCGTCCCCGCCAAGCGCGATGCGACCGGCTCCGCCTCGCTTGACCCTGACGGGGTGCTCAACAAGGCCATCAGCGATGTCCGCGCGGAGGTCGGCGATGAACTGGTGGTCATGAGTGACCTCTGCCTGGATGAGTTCACCGACCACGGCCACTGCGGGGTGCTCAACGCCTCCGGTGGCGTGGATAACGATGCCACGCTGGAAATCTACGCTGACATGGCCGTGGCGCAGGCACGGGCGGGTGCCCAGGTGCTGGCACCGTCGGGCATGATGGACGGCCAGGTCGCGGTGATTCGGCAGGCCCTGGATGCCGCCGGATTCGAGGAAAGGTCCGTGCTGGCGTACGCGGCGAAGTATGCCTCGGCGTTCTACGGCCCCTTCCGGGAAGCGGTTGACTCCCAGCTGACCGGAGACCGGCGGAGCTACCAGATGGATCCGGGCAACCGTCGCGAGGCGCTGCTGGAGGTGGAGCTGGACCTGGCCGAGGGGGCTGACATGGTGATGGTAAAACCGGCCATGAGCTATCTCGATATCCTGGCCGACGTGGCCGCGATGTCGCCGGTTCCGGTGTCCGCCTATCAGGTGTCCGGCGAATACGCGATGATCGAGGCCGCGGCCGCGAACGGCTGGATCGACCGGCGCCGCGCGATCGAGGAGTCCGTACTCAGCATCAGGCGCGCGGGCGCCTCCATGGTCCTGACCTACTGGGCCACCGAACTGGCCGGCTGGCTGAAAAACCCCTAAGCCCCTCACGGGTACGAGAGAATGGACCTATGATCAGCACAGATATTTCAGCAGACCTCTTCGACCGGGCCAAGTCCCTGATGCCCGGCGGCGTGAATTCCCCGGTCCGCGCCTTCGGATCGGTGGGCGGAACGCCGCGGTTCATGGTGTCCGCCAAGGGCCCCTACCTCACGGATGCGGACGGCCGGGACTATGTGGACCTGGTCTGCTCCTGGGGCCCGGCACTGCTGGGGCACGCGCACCCGGACGTTCTGGCGGCGGTGCATGCCGCCGTCGACCGCGGTCTGAGCTTCGGCGCCTCCACGCCGGCCGAAGCGGAACTGGCATCGCTGGTGCAGCAGCGGGTGCCCGCCGTCGAGCGCCTGCGCATGGTCTCCACCGGTACCGAGGCGACCATGACGGCGGTCCGGCTGGCCCGCGGATTCACCGGACGGAACCTGATCATCAAGTTCGCCGGCTGTTACCACGGGCATCTGGATTCACTGCTGGCCGCCGCGGGCTCGGGCCTGGCCACGCTGGCGCTGCCCGGTTCGGCCGGCGTCACCACCGCCACCGCCGCGGAAACGCTGGTGCTGCCGTACAACGATCTGGCCGCCGTTGAGGCCGCCTTTGCCCGGCACGGCCACAGCATTGCCGCGGTCATCACGGAGGCGGCGCCGGCCAACATGGGCGTGGTGACTCCGGGTGAGGGCTTCAACGCCGGCCTGTCCCGGATCACCGCCGAGCATGGCGCGCTGCTGATCCTCGATGAGGTGCTGACCGGGTTCCGCACCGGCCCGGCCGGCTATTGGGGCTTGACCGGAGGATCGGCCCGTCAGGGGGCAGCAGCCGGGGCACCTGCCGGTTCATCCATCGGGGCACCTGCCGCTGCCGGCGCATCAGTGGGCGCTGGAAACGCATCTTCCGCGGAGCCGGCGTGGACGCCGGATCTGTTTACCTTCGGCAAAGTGATCGGCGGGGGACTGCCGACGGCGGCGCTCGGCGGCCGTGCGGACGTCATGGACTACCTGGCACCGCTGGGACCTGTCTACCAGGCGGGCACACTCTCCGGGAATCCGGTGGCCATGGCCGCCGGTGTTGCCACCCTGACTGCGGCGACGGGGGACGTTTACGCAACCGTGGATGCCAGGTCGCTGCAGCTTTCCGCCGCGGTGTCGCAGGCACTGGACGCCGCCGGGGTGGACCACTCCATCCAGCGCGCCGGCAGCCTGTTTTCCGTCGCCTTCGGCACCTCGGAACGCGGCGTGCACAATTACGAGGACGCGCAGGGCCAGGAGACCTTCCGCTACGCGCCGTTCTTCCACGCGATGCTCGACGCCGGTGTCTACCTGCCGCCGTCGGTCTTCGAGGCCTGGTTCCTCTCCGCCGCGCACGACGAGGCGGCGATGAACCGCATTTTCGACGCGCTGCCGGGTGCCGCGAGGGCTGCCGCAGCAGCCTAATGCGTACGCGGGCGTCCTTTCCCGACGTTATGCCGTGAAAATGGACCGATGCCGTGGAAATTTCCACGGCATCGGTCCATTTCACGGGCACTGTGCCGTCCGGGGACGGCTGCTGGACCGGTTCCCGGACTATAAAACGTCGGAGAGGAACCTCTTGAGGCGATCGGTCTCCGGTGCGGTGAAGAGCTGGTCCGGGGACCCTGACTCCACCACAACGCCGGCGTCCATGAACGTCACGGTGTCCGAGACGTTGCGGCAGAACCCCATCTCGTGGGTTACCACCACCATGGTCATTCCTGACTGGGCCAGATCCGCCATCAGCGCGAGCACGCCCTTGACCAGCTCAGGGTCCAGAGCCGAGGTGGCCTCGTCAAAGAACATCACCTCGGGTTTCATGGCCAGCGCGCGGGCAATCGCCACACGCTGCATCTGTCCGCCGGAGAGGTCTGCCGGGCGGGCCTCGGCCTTGTGCCTGAGTCCCACCAGATCCAGCTGCTCAAGGGCCTCGGCACGCGCCTGGTCCTTGGGCATCCTGCGGATCTTGTGCAGCGCCAGCGAGACGTTCTCCACCACGGTCTTGTGCGGGAACAGGTTGAACTGCTGGAACACCATACCGATGCGCCGGCGCAGCTCGTCCGGGTTGTCCTGCAGGACCGAGCGGCCGTCCAGCAGTATGTCGCCCTGGTGCGGTTCGATCAGCCGGTTCATCACACGCAGCAGAGTGGACTTGCCCGAGCCCGAAGGGCCGATCACCGATGCAGTGGTGCCCTGCGGAACGTGCAGGTCAATCCCGCGCAGAACATGGTTCTGCCCGAAGGACAGGTGCAGGTTCTTGCCGGTCAGGGTGCCGGAGGTAAATTCGGTCATGGTCTATGCGCCCTTTCCGACGACGGCGGCAACGTCATCCGGCTCTTTTTTGGCCGGCTTGCCGATGCGCAGACGGTTATCGATGAAGTTGACCAGGTGCGTGAGCGGGATGGTCAGGATCAGATAAAGGACGCCGGCGGCCACCAGCGGCGAGAGGTTGCCCGAGTTGGACATCGCGTCATTGCCGATCCGGAAGATCTCCCGCTGGCTGGCCAGCAGGCCAAGCACGTAAATCAGGGAAGAGTCCTTGATCAGCGAGATCAGTTGGTTTACCAGGGCCGGCAGCACCCGTCGGATACCTTGCGGGATCACGACCAGGAACATGGCCGAGCCGTAGCTGAAACCGAGGGCCCGGGCCGCTTCCAGCTGGCCCGTGTGAACGCTTTGAATGCCCGACCGGAAAATCTCACCGATGTAGGCGCCGGCCATCAACGTCAAGGCCAGGATGCCCAGCGGAAACGGGCTGGTACTGCCAGTCAGCATCCGGAACGTAGGGCCAAGGCCAATCCCGATCACCAGGATGACCAGAATTGCGGGCAGACCGCGCAGGATGTCCGTGTAGACACGGGCGATCCACCGGGCCACACCGTTCCGGGAAATACCCATCACGGCCAGGACCAAGCCGAGGATGCACCCCAACACGCCCGAGATGATGGCCAGGATTAGTGTGTTCGGCAAACCGACAGTGAGCATCTGGGGGATGACTTCCCCCATCGCCTGCCAGTCAAAGAACGTCTTAAGGAATTGCTGGAATGCATCCATATGCTAGCCCTTCGGGAAGACAACAGCCTTGGAGCCGGGCTTCCAGTCGGTCGGGTTGGCTCGCTCCGGGTACCAGTGCTTGGACAGGCTGCTCCACGTGCCGTCCGCAACAACGGCGTCGAGGCCGGAGTTCAGGGCATCGATGAGTGGTTGGTTCTTCGAGTTGACCGCGTAGGCAACGAAGTTCTGGGTGTTGATGATTGATTCAACGATCGCGGTGCCGTCGCCGTCCTTGACCTGCCCGGACGCCTGCTGTGACGGGGCAACCCAGGCATCAATCTGGCCGGTCTTCAAGTTGGCGTACACGGTGTTGTAGTCGGTGAAGCGGACAGGCTCGATCTTGAGCGTGTTGGTGACGTAGTCGTCCTGGACTGAGCCCTGCACCACGCCGACACGGGTGTCCTTTGTCAGGTCCTTGAAGCCCTTGACAGCAGCGTTCGTCTTCGCGACAACGGCCATGTAGCCGAAGTCGTAGCCGTTCGAAAAGCCAACGTTCTGGCGGCGCTTGTCAGTGGTCGAAATGGACGACGATCCGACGTCGAACGTCTTGTTCTGTACCTGGGCCAGCAGGCCAGCGAAATCGGTGGACTTGAACTCCACCTTCAACTGCAGTTTGGCGGCGACGGCGCGCAGCAGCTCGTTGTCGAAGCCTGTGAACTTGCCGTCCTTATCGATAAAAATGTTCGGCGGGGCGTCGGAGAGCGTGCCGACGGTAATGGTTCCAGGAACGATCAGGCCCAGCTTGGACTTATCGATCGCGTCCAAGGCAGTGACATCCTTGGTGGTGTACTTATCCAGCGACTGCTGGTCACTGCCGGCCAAGGCATCCGTGGGCGAGGCTCCGCTGCCGGCACTGCCGCCGCAGGCGGAAAGTGAGATGGTCAGCACGATGGCTACCGGAACGGCAGAGAGCCACTTGAGGGCTTTGAATTTCATGGGGCATTCACTTTCATAGACAATTTGGCCGCAGCGATGCGCACGCTTATAACGACAGGATGTGGCCGAAGATGCGCCTGGCGGCACGACAGCAGAGCCCGGCTGGCCGAACTAAATTATGTCACTTCGCCGCGAACACCACTGCGCATAAACTTTTTACGCCTAATCCTGCAATTCACCGAACAGGATTCGTCCCAGGCACCGGAGGACCCCGCTGCCGGCTGGTGCACCGCAACCGTTCGGAATCAACGCCCATCCGCAAGCGGCACGGCGACCAGTCCGCTGAGGTGTGAGATATGTCCTACCGGGCGTCCCGCGGTGCTGTCTCCCGGCTTACATGAGCAGGGGCCAGTGCCCCTCGATAACGGCAGCGGGGTCCTTGCGGCGCAGATACGCCTGAAAATCAGCAGCCTGGGCCGCGGCCCAGCCGATCTGGGACGAATGAAGGGCCGCCGCTTCGAGCTGCAGCTCGGGGAAGCGGATTGCCAGCGCATCGGCGAGCCGGATCGTGGCCAGTGCATCGGCCGCAGAGGTGTGTGCATCATTGAGGCTGACACCGTATTCCTCGCACAGAGCCACCAGTGTCCGGCTGCCCTTGCGGTATTTATGCACCTGCTTGTTGCAGATGTACGGATCGATGATTGGCAGGGCGCCGATCGGGCCCACCCCGTACCTGACGGACTCGCGGGCCAGGACGGTGAAGTCATAGCAGGCGTTATACGCGATGACAGGGATGCCCGCTGCGAACAGTCCGCTGAGCACGGTGGCCACCTCCGTGGCCACCGTGCCCGCGGGGACCCCGTGCGCACGGGCGCGCTCCGTCGTCACCCCGTGAATGGCCGTGACCTCGGCCGGAATCTCGACGCCGGGATCGGCAAGCCACTCGTGTTCCGCCGTCACGGTCCCGCCGCCGTCGACCACCACAATCGAAGCGGTGACCAGCCGCGCCTCGCGCGGATCACGGCCGGTGGTCTCGACGTCGAACGCTGCCCTGGGAAGTGTGTGCCAACTGCTCATAAATCCACGGTACCGGCCCGGACTGACATTTCTTTCCACCCCTCCTTCCACGCCGCCGGCCGTTCGGTCCGCGGGCTCCCGTTAGGCTGGAGGATATGCGTGTGGAGTACATAGATGCGGTGCTGGAGGTGGTGGACCTGATCCCCGCCGGATCCGTCCTCACCTATGGCGACATTGCCTTGCTGGTCGGCGACGGCGGCCCGCGGCAGGTCGGGTCCGTCATGTCCCATTACGGCAGTTCCGTGCCCTGGTGGCGGGTGATCAGGGCCGGCGGGCAGCCGCCGGTCTGCCACGACGCACGCGCCTTGGAGCATTATCACGCGGAGGCCACGCCGCTGCGGGGAGGCAGGGGAGGCACCGACAGCGGCTGCCGGCGGGGCGCGTCCCGGGACGGGAACAGCCCGCGGGTGGACATCGGCGCGGCCCGCTGGCAGCCCTCAGAGGATGAATTTGTGGTCCTGGACGGCATCCGGGACCGGCTGGCAGCGACCAAAATGGCGGCACCGGATAAAATGTCAGGGCCTCATGATGAGGTTGTTTCATGATGCAGTCACCCCTTCTTGAACTCGTCCGCCCGGCGGCCGTCTCGGTCCAGGCGCCCGAACTCAGCGGCGACCAGGCGGCGGTGGTCGGGCTGGGCCCGGGTACCGGCCCCGTACTGATCTGGGGTGCGCCGGGGACCGGTAAATCGACCGTGCTGGTGGAAGCGGCCGTCAAACGGATAGAGGCCGACGGCGTCGATCCCGCCGGTGTGCTGCTGCTGGGCCCGTCGCGGCTGGCCGCGGCGCGGCTGCGCGACCGCCTGAGTGCCCGGCTGGACCGGAGTCTGAGCACCTCCCCGGCCCGCACCTGGGCTTCCTACGCCTTTGATCTGCTGCGCCGCGCAAAGGTGGAGGGCCGGTTGCCGCATCTGGAGCGGGCACCAAAACTGCTCAGTGGTCCCGAGCAGGATCTGATCATCAAGGAGCTGTTGGACGGTCACCGGATGGGGATCGGCAAGGCGCCGGTCTGGCCCGAGGATCTGCGCGAGGCTCTGGGCACCCGCGGTTTCCGGCAGGAGGTACGCCAGCTTTTTGACCGGGTGATCGAGTACGGACTGGCACCGGAAGAACTGGCCTCCCTGGGTGTGGCGAACGGACGGCAGGACTGGATTGCCGCGGCTGCCCTGTATGGCGAGTACCGGGATGTTGTGGACTGGGGAAAGTCCGGCTCCTTTGATCCCGCCGGCATCATTACAGCCGCCATCGGTCTCTTTGAGTCGGACCGGGATTATCTTGACCGGGAGCGGGACCGGCTGCAGCTGGTTCTGGTGGACGATATCCAGGAAGCGAACCAGGCCGTACATCGTCTGCTCGAGCTTTTGGGCCGGGGCAAGGACGTCCTGATTACCGCCTGCCCGGACACCGTGGTGCAGGGATTCCGCGGTGCCCGGCCGGACCTGGCGGGGAAGATCCGGGAGCGGCTGGCCGGCAGCGGTTCCGTCACGGAGGCCGTGCTGAGCACCTCGCATCGGCTGAATCCGGAACTGGCCCGGGTCTGGGGCGCCGTGGCCGAACGGATTTCGCTGAGCAGGGGCGGCCATAAGGCGCGGATCCTCGAGGCCGCGGCAATCGAGGATGGCGAGGATGGCGAGGATGGCGAAACGGATACGGATGCTGAAATGGGCCCGGATCCCGAGGGCGGTGCGGATTCAGATAATCACGGAGTGACGGAGCCTAATCCCGGAGTGACGGAGCCGGCGCCGGCCCTGACCAGCCATCTGGTGGCCTCGGAGGTGCACGAACTGCGTTTGGTGGCGGAGCGGATACTTGACCTGCAGCATCACGGGAAGCGCCGGCTCGGGGACATCGCCGTGATCGTCCGGACCGGCTCCCAGCTGGCGCAGCTACAGCGGTATCTGAGCGGACAGGGCATTCCGGTCAAGGTGCCGGTGGCGGAAATCGCCGTCCGCGATGAAGCCGCCGTGCAGCCCCTGCTGGACGCATTCCGGGTGGTGCTGGAACCGGCGCTGCTTGATGCCGAGCTGGCGGTATCCCTGCTGACCTCGCGGCTGGGCAGGTCCACGGCGATCGGCCTGCGTCGTCTTCGGCAGGCGCTGCGGCGGGAAGAGCTGATCGGCGGCAGTGGCCGGGCCAGCGACAGTCTGTTGATCGAGGCGCTGCTGCAGCCGGCTGTGGTCTCCCAGCTTGGCTGGGAAGGGAAGAATGCCGCGCGGATGGGCAGGATGCTGGCCGCCGGGCGAAAGGCGCTGGAGGACACCGGAGCCAATGCGGAAACGGTGCTGTGGGCGCTGTGGGATGAATCCGGCTGCTCGGATTACTGGGCCGCCCAGGCGCTCGCCGGAGGGCCGGCTGGCATACGTGCCGATCGGGATCTGGATGCCATCATGGCGCTCTTCCAAACGGCCGAGCGCTATGTGGACCAGCTGCCGGGATCAAGTCCCCAGCAGTTTCTGGAGTATCTGCTGAACCAGGAACTGCCGATGGACACGCTGGCGGCCCGGGCGCAGCGCACCGATGCAGTGGAAATCCTGACGCCGGCCAGTGCGGCCGGGCGTGAATGGCCGGTGGTGATTGTGGCCGGTCTGCAGGAAGGCATCTGGCCCAATACGCGTCTGCGCGGTGAACTGCTGGGCAGCCAGCTGCTGGTGGACGTCTTGGAACGTGGTCAGGCAGCGGCCCGTCAGCTGGGCCCCGCGACTCGGCTGAGGGAGATACGCTATGACGAATTGCGCAGCTTCTCCACCGCCATTTCACGCGCCAGCGAACGGCTGATCTGCACGGCAGCGTCCTCGACGGATCTGCAGCCGTCGCAGTTCCTGGACATCGTTGCGCCCTGGGAACCGGCGGCCGGCAGCAGCGCACAGACCCGTCCGGTGGAACAGGTCAACCGGCCCATGACGCTGCGCTCGCTGGTGGCGGAACTGCGCCAGGAGTCGGAGACCGCTGCGGATCCCGAAGCAGCCCGGCTGCTGGCGGTCCTCACAGAGGCCGCCGCACCCGGCGCTTCGCCGGACACATGGTGGGGACTCGCGCCGCTGAGTTCCGAGACCGCTATTGTGCCGGCCGACGAACCGGTCAAGGTCTCACCCTCCCGGATGGAGGCGGTGCTGAAGTCGCCGCTGAACTGGTTTATCCAGGCGGCCGGCGGCGAGGCGGCTACCGACTTTGCGCGCAGTCTGGGCACGCTGGTGCACTCCATTGCCCAGGAGTATCCCGATGCCGCCGGCCATCAGTACATTGCCGAACTTCAGCGCCGCTGGCCCGCGCTGGGGATGAAAGACAGCTGGGAAGGCCGGCTGGACTTTAAGCGGGCGGAGGAAATGGTCCGCAAATTGGCCCTCTATGTCGTTCAGATGCGGGCCGAGGGACGTAGCCTGCTGGCCGTGGAACAGGACTTCAGTGTGGATATTCCGGCTGTGGCTATTTGGGTGGAGGAGACTACGGCTGCGGCGCCGCCCGCGGCCGCGACTTTCGAAACGGATCCGTCGACGGCAGAGGCCGCGCGACGATCCACGGTCAGGCTTCGCGGACAGGTGGACCGGTTGGAAATTGACGCCGAGGGAAACCTCGTGATCATTGACCTGAAGACCGGACGACGTAAGCCAAAGGCTGCCGAGCTGGCGGATCATCCTCAGCTCGGCGCCTACCAGGCGGCCGTGGCCGCCGGGGCTTTTGCCGGATTGGACGGCGTTCCCGCTGGCGCGGGCACCGGAGGCGCGCGGCTGGCCCAACTGGGGGACGGGACAAAGGCGCTGAACGTGCAGGAGCAGCAGTCTCTGGCCGCCGATGCCGACTGGGCGACCCCGCTGGTCCGCAGAGCCGCCGGACTGATGTCCGGATCCACCTTCACGGCCGTCCATGACCCCAAGAGCGGCAGTTTCAACGGCAGCTGCCCGGTCCCCGAAGTCTGTCCCCTTTGCAGCGCAGGAAAGCAGATCACCGAATGAGCACCGACGTCACCGACCTCATCGCCGGCCCGGACAACACCACTGCGGGCCCGGACGGCACCCCCGTTGCGCCGGACGGCACCCCCGTTGCGCCGGACGGCACCTCCGTTGCGCCGGACGGCACCTCCGCCGGCCCTGGCGGCACCGATGCCAGCGGCAGCGCTGAACCGGCAGGGGAAACGGATATCTCGCCGTATGAACTCGCCGAACTCCTTGGCCAGTTCCCACCCACCGATGAGCAGGCCGGCATTATCGCTTCGCCGCTGGAGCCGCTGCTGGTGATAGCCGGCGCCGGATCGGGGAAAACCACGACGATGGCTGACCGGGTCGTCTGGCTGGTGGCCAACGGTTACGTTCTGCCGGAGGAAATTCTGGGTGTTACCTTCACGCGGAAGGCAGCCGGCGAACTTGCGGCGCGGATCCGCCGGCAGCTGGCGAAGCTTTCGGCACTGTCACGGTCGGGGAAAATCGCGGCAGAGCCCGGCGCAGCGGCAGGGGAAGCGCTGGAACCGAAGGTATCAACCTACCATTCCTATGCCAGCGGCATCGTCACCGATTACGGCCTGCGGCTGGGGATTGAACGCGACGCGGTGGTGCTCGGCGGCGCCGAATCCTGGCAGCTGGCCAGCCAGGTGGTGGAAGGCTACGACGGCAGCTACGAGCATTTTTCCGCGGTTAAATCGACCTTGGTCAAGGCCGTGATGGATCTGGCCGGTGAATGCGCCGAACACCTGCAGGACCCGGAATATGTCCGCGCCACGGTCGAGGCCTACGCGGACAAGCTGGCAGCCATGCCGTACCAGGACGGCAAGGTCCGTGCCTCGACCAAGGGAGTGACGGACATGATCGATGTGCTGCGGACCCGCGGCAGCGTAGCTGCGATGGTCGGGCGCTACGCGGCCGCCAAACGCAACCGCAATGCACTCGATTACGGCGATCTGGTGGCGCTCGCAGCGCGGATTGCCGATCAGGTACCGCAGGCCGTTGAACTGGAGCGGCAGCGGTTTAAGGTGGTGCTGCTCGATGAGTTCCAGGACACCTCCCACGCGCAGCTTCAGCTGTTCGCCAAGCTCTTCGGCAACGGCCATCCGGTGACGGCCGTCGGGGACCCGCACCAATCCATCTACGGTTTCCGCGGCGCATCGGCCGGGCAGCTTTTCCGCTTCCCGGAGATATTCCGTCGGAGCGACGGCGCGTTTGCGGCAACCGCAGAATTGACTACGGCGTGGCGGAATTCAATCAATATCCTCGACGCGGCCAATGTCATGTCCGGCGAGCTGAATGCCGCCCAACGCCGACGGGACGCCGGCCGACGGGACGCCGGACCGGCCATGCGCGTTTCCCCGCTGCGGCAGAGGGACGACGCCGGCCCGGGCACGGTGCTGCTGGCACGGTACGCCACCGTGGTGGACGAGGCGGACGCCGTCGCGAAGAGCATTCTGGAACTGAAGGACTTCCATAGCAGCCTGCGGACTGCGACGGGCCGTCGCCTGGGCGCAGCGGAACAAGAGCCGACGACGGTAGCCGTTTTGTGCCGCCGTCGTGCCCAGTTCGTTCCGCTGCAGTCGGCGCTGGAATCGAACGGGATCCCATACGAGATCGTGGGCCTAGGCGGGCTGTTGGGGACTCCTGAGATCGTGGATCTGGTCGCAACCTTGCGGGTGCTGGCCGATCCGGGCCGCTCCGACTCGCTGATGCGGCTGCTCACCGGCGCGCGCTGGCGGCTTGGTCCCGCAGATCTCATGGCATTGTCCGACTGGTCCAGCTATCTGGCTCGGCAGCGTGAATATGCCCTGGGTTCCGGGCCGAAACCGGACACAGCGGACCCATCCGGCACGACGGACGCAGCCGGCGTGGGGTCGGATGCCCAGACGGAGAGCGCCAAAGAAGGGAGCGCCCGGCAGGAGACTCTCGAAGAGGAGGTAACGGTTGAGCTTGACCTGGTGGACGGCTCCAGCCTGGTCGAGGGACTGGATCAGCTGAAACATGATTTCTGGCCTGCGCAGCTGAACCGCTCGTTGACAGGTGCCGGCTTGACACGGCTGCTGGCGCTGCGGGATGAACTGCGGTACCTGCGTGGTTTCGTCGGCGACGATCTGACCACCTTACTGGGGGAGGTGGAGCGGACCATGCTGCTGGACATCGAACTCGCGGCGAAGCCGAATTCCAGCATCCATCATGCCCGCCGCAACCTCGACGCCTTCCAGGATGCCGCGGTGGACTTCATGCAGGCGGCCGAGCGTGTGGATCTGCTGGCGTTTCTTGGCTGGCTGGAAACGGCCGAATCCGAGGAAAGCGGGCTGGAAATGACCCAACCGGAGGTCAATCCGGACGCGGTCCAACTGCTCACTGTCCATGCCTCCAAGGGACTGGAATGGGATGTTGTTTACGTTCCCGGGCTCAATGAGGGTGCCTTCCCCAGTGGGAAGGCGGACCGCTGGTCGCAGGGAGCGGCATCCTTGCCGTGGCCGCTGCGCGGGGACCGGGCCGACCTGCCGGAATGGGATCTGTCCCTGCCGGATCAGAAGGGCTGGCTGGACAGCGAGAAGCTCTATGCGGAGGATGTCAAAGCGCACGGGGAAGAGGAAGAACGCCGCCTGGCCTACGTGGCCTTCACCCGCGCCAAGAACTTCCTGATGTGCTCTTCCACCGCGTGGAGCGCCGGACGCGCGAAACCCGCCGGTGCCTCCGCCTTTCTGACCGACCTGCTGCCGCTGACCGAGCTGCATCCTCCGCAGGCCATCATGGGCACGTGGTTGCCCGAGGTTGAACCGGGTGAGGAGAACCCGCTGACGGTGGGCCTGGAAACGGCGCAGTGGCCCTATGATCCGCTGGAAGGCCCGGACATCCAGGGCAGGCCCGGGGCCGCACAGAACGCGGGCCGGCGTCACGCGGCGGAGGCGTCCGCCAGCGCAGTCCTGCTGGAGCTGCATGTACGTGGGAAACGGGCTTGCGGCGGAAATAATGATCTGGAAGCGGCGGAGTTCTTGGCGCCGAATCCGCGCTGGGGCAAGGAGACCGCGCTGTTGCTGGCTCAGCGCAGACTCGTGTCTGATGTGGTCCGGGTGGAACTGCCCGCCCACATCTCCGCGTCGCTGCTCGTGGATCTCGGTGAAGACGCTGCTGCAGTGACGCGGGCACTGCGCCGGCCGGTTCCCCGCAAGCCCGGCATGGCGGCACGAAAAGGTACGGCCTTCCACGCCTGGGTGGAGGAATACTTCGGTCAGAGCGGTCAGCTGGACCTCGATGAGGTTCCCGGCGCGGACAGCTATGTCGATGAGGTCTATGGGCTGGGCGACATGCAGAAAACCTTCCAGGCGTCCGCCTGGGCGCAGCGAACGCCGGCGTCGCTTGAGGTACCCGTTGAGACGCGGGTCGGAGATGTTGTGGTCCGCGGTCGGATCGATGCAGTCTTTCGGGACGCCGACGGCGGCTGGGACCTGATCGATTGGAAAACCGGACGGGCGCCGTCCGCGGCCGGGCTGGACGTCCGTTCCGTGCAGCTGGCGGTCTACCGGCTGGCCTGGGCCCGGCTCAAGGGCGTCCCGGTGCAGGACGTCCGGGCGGCCTTCTACTATGTGGGACAGGACAAACTGATCCGCCCGCATGACCTGGCGGGCGAGGCCGAGCTCGAACGCATCGTCAGCTCGGCCTATGCGGCCATCGACTCAGACTGAATGCAGCGGAATAACCTTCATCGCTGTCGTGCTGGTGTCCTCCGGTCTGGCGTCCACCCCGGTGGCGATTGGTGTGCTCGGGTCGTGAGTGGTTTGTGGGCTCGGATCATCCGGGCTCGTGTCCTCCGCTTTGGACTTTTCCGCGGCGTTGCTGTCCGGTGTGGCTGCAGCGGGCTTTCCGGCAGCAGCGCCCGGAACGTCGACGGGGGTTCCGCCTTCATCGCTGAGCGTCGCCCCATCGGTGCTGGCCGCATCGTTGCTCGCCCCATCGTTGCTCGCCCCATCGGGTGTCGCACCATCGTTGCTGGCACCATCGGGCGTCGCATCATCGTTCGCGCCGCCATCCTTGTCAGCAGGGCTGGGGCTAGCAGCCGCGGCCGACCCGAAGCCATCAGCGCCTGCCGGAACTGGTTCCACCGTGATATTTGTTCCGTGGATCTTGCTGTCCGCAATTTTTCCCACGGAGACCTTGTGGTTCGCCTCGGCGTTGCTGCCTACCCCGGCCATACCCGTGGAATCGACGGCAGGCACCGCGCCGGACGCGGTTACGGTGGGTACGGAACCGGAGGTAGGCGCCGCCGTAATCTCGGGTTCCGTGCTGATCGGCTGCCCGCCGAACGTCGCAATATCGTTTTCCAGTGTACGGAGCATCTCCTCCGCCTCCGTTATCATCCGGGAGTCGTCGGCCGCGACACCCTTGACCAGCCACTGCGCCAACGCGAACTCGGCGGACAGGGCCGCCCGGCGCAGCAGATGACGGTCCGGGGATTCCTTGCGCGCCGCCGCATAGGCCTCCTGAACGGCGTCGACAAATGCATGGTCATTGATGGCCACCAGCCAAGCAAAATCGTCAGCCGGGTCCCCGACCCGCAGGTCGGTCCACCCCGTGACCGCCATGACGCGGCGGTTCTCCACCAGCACATTGTCCTCATGAAGGTCGCCGTGCACCACGCAGGGACTGAAACGCCACAGGGCCACATCTTCGAGCGCATGTTCCCAGCGGCGCAACAGCGTGGCGGGAATCTTGCCGGTGGTGGCAGCCTGATCCAACTCGTTCAGCCGGCGCTGGCGGAATTCGTTGGCCGTATAGCTGGGCAGATCCGCGTTGTTCACCAGCCCGGGCGGCAAATCATGGATGGCCGCCATCGCGGCACCAAGTTCCCTGGCCAGCTTGGTCCCACCGGCGGCCAGCTCTTCCACCGACTGCGGGGCGCCGGACAAATGGGAATAGACAAACGTGGTCAGCTCCCCGCGGCGGACCGTCCCGGCCACGGTGGGCATCAGAAACGGCAGCTCGGCGCGGATGCCGGGCGAGAAAGCCCGCAGCACGAGCAACTCGGTTTCGAGCCGGGCGCTCGCCTCGGGATGTTTGGGCGACCGGACGCGCCAGCGCTTGCGGTCGGAATCAAGCAGCATGGCCGAGTCGAAGTCGGCTGCGTCATCCGGTTCAGGTGCGCAGGCAACGGGCGCCAGGCCGGGCACAGCGGCGGTCGCTACGGCGGCCAGTTCGATGGGTGTCATTCGTCTCACCTCTCCACCGTAGGGCGACTGACCGCGAACATGCTGTTTCCGCGCGGCGAGTCGCGCGAACCGTTATTCTTCCCACACCGTTTTAGCGGGGACGGAACCGGCCGGGAATGTGAATTGTCGGTGCAACTGCGTACGGTAGATATATGATCCAAACCGAACCGTTGCCGTGGGCCGAAGCCATTCTGGACCGGTCGTGCGAGCGCCGGTCGGCGCCTGGGTTTCTCGAGGAGCTGCTGGCCCGACGGGAGGGCAAATGCATGGTGCTGATCGATGGAAAAACCCTGATTCATCAGGACGGGGTAGTTTTTCTGGATCCGGATGAGCTGCCGGCAGTCGATCTGACGGTCTATCTGGGACGGACGACGGCGGCGGCGGGCGACGGCGCGGGGCCCGCCAACGCGGTCCCGGCCGAGCACGCTCCGGTCGACAGCTCGCGGGTCAACGCTTCGCGGGTCATCAGCCCGCCGGTCACCAGCTCGCGGGTCAACGCTCCGCTGAGGTATACCCAACTGCCCGCCGGTACCGAGGTTCTGGCCGCGGTGCTGCCCGGCGAGGCCTCCGGGGCCGCGCTGGCCAAGGCTCCGGAGGGGAGCCGGCTGGCCGGATACCGTGAGGTCGCCCTGAACCTGCCGGCCGCGGATGCCGGTATCTTCATCCAAGCGAGCGCCATCACCAACTGGCACCGGACCCATCTGCACTGCCCGCTGTGCGGGGCGATGACGCAGATTGAGGTGGCCGGTTGGGTCCGCCGCTGCCCGGCGGATAATTCAGAACACTTTCCCCGAACGGATCCGGCCATCATTGTTGCCGTCGTCGGCCCGGATGACCGCATTCTGCTGGGCAGCGGGAGCAGCTGGGCGGCCAACCGCTACTCGACCCTCGCCGGCTTCGTCGAGCCCGGCGAATCGCTGGAGCAGGCGGTGGTGCGGGAGATAGGCGAAGAAGTCGGCGTGCGGCTGCATTCTCCGCGGTATCTGGGCTCGCAGGGCTGGCCATTTCCCGCGTCGCTGATGCTCGGTTTCCTGGCCCGGACCGAGGACGCGGTGGCAACGCCGGACGGCGTGGAAATCGCCCGCGCCCGGTGGTTCAGCAGGGCCGAGCTCCAGCCGGCGGTCACCAGCGGCGAGGTGGTGATTTCCACCCGTACCTCCATTGCCCGCTCGCTGATTGAGCATTGGTACGGCGGCACCATCCAGGACGCCCCGGAGCCGGCCGTTCCACCGGAGCCGGCCGTCCAACCGGGCGGCGTCGAAGACAAGGCCTCCGGCATATGAGGGATGATGCAATGTCCGCAATCGACGAGCGTACTCTCGAGGAACGGATCCTGGCCGGGCTCGACGACGAACAGCGCACCGTAGCGACGACGCTGACCGGTCCGTTGTGTGTCCTGGCCGGCGCCGGCACCGGCAAGACCCGGGCCATCACGCACCGTATCGCCTACGGAGTCCATAGCGGTGTGTATAATCCGCAGCGGCTGCTCGCCGTCACCTTCACCGCGCGGGCGGCGGCGGAAATGCGTACGCGTCTTCGCGACCTAGGGGTGGGCAGCGTCCAGGCCCGGACCTTCCACGCCGCCGCGCTGCGGCAGCTGCAGTTTTTCTGGCCACAGGCCGTCGGCGGGGTCATCCCGGGCCTGCTGGATCATAAGGCGCAGCTCATTGCCGAGGCAGCCCGGCGGCTGCGGCTGTCCTCGGATCGTGCCTCGATCCGTGACCTTGCCGCCGAGATCGAGTGGGCCAAGGTCTCTATGCTCACCCCAGAGACGTACCTGACTCATCCACAGGACCGCGGCGAGCCCGGCGGACTGGACCGGACCGCCGTCGGCCGCCTTTTTCAGGCTTATGAGGACGTAAAGACGGACCGGAATGTCATCGACTTTGAGGATGTTCTGCTGATCACGGTAGGCATCCTGCAGGAGGACCCGCGGGTCGCTGCCACCGTCCGGGAGCAGTACCGGCATTTTGTTGTGGATGAGTACCAGGACGTCTCACCGCTGCAGCAGCGCATGCTGGATCTTTGGCTTGGTGGCCGGGAGGACCTGTGCGTTGTCGGCGATGCCAGCCAGACCATTTACTCCTTCACCGGCGCAACATCGCGGCATCTGCTGGATTTTCCCGCCCGCTATCCCAAGGCCCAGCTGGTGAAGCTGGTTCGGGATTACCGGTCGACGCCGCAGGTGGTGCAGCTGGCGAATTCCCTGCTGGCAGCACGGCGCAGCGCGGGTCCGGCGGCGGACGCCGGCTGGTCCGCACCGCTGCACCTGGTGGCCCAGCGGCCAGCCGGTCCGGTACCTGAATTTGTCGAATGCAGTGACGACGAGGCCGAAGCCGCCGCCGTCGCGGCCCGGATCAGGGTGCTCATCGACAGCGGGACCCGGGCAAGCGAGATCGCGGTGCTGTTCCGCACCAACGGCCAGTCACAGGCCTATGAACAGGCTCTGGCCACCGTCGGCATCGGCTACCAGCTGCGTGGCGGGGAACGGTTCTTTGCCCGCAAGGAGGTTCGCGACGGCATTCTCCAGCTCCGGGCCGCCTCCCGTGCGGCCGAGGACGAGCCGGTCGGGCAGCTGGTCCGGGACGTGCTTGCCAACCTCGGGTACACCAATGACGCGCCGCAGAGCGGGGGCGCCGTGCGAGAGCGCTGGGAATCATTGGCCGCACTGGTGGCGCTGGCCGACGAGCTCGTCGCGGTCCGGGGCAGCGCCGAGGGTGGCTTCAGTCTGGCGGACTTTGTGAGCGAACTGCAGGAGCGCTCGGTCGCCCAGCACGCCCCGACCGTCCAAGGCGTGACGCTGGCATCGCTGCACTCAGCGAAGGGGCTGGAATGGGATGCGGTGTTCCTGGTGGGTTTGAGCGAGGGGCTGATGCCGATCTCCTTCGCGGACACTGCAGAGACCGTGGATGAGGAACGCCGTCTGCTCTATGTGGGGATCACCCGCGCCCGCGAATTCCTGGCACTGTCCTGGTCTACGGCCCGGACACCGGGTGGACGGGCGAACCGCAAGCCGTCCCGCTTCCTGGACGGGCTGCGGCCCAATTCGGCGCGCCGTCCCGGGAGCTCCGGTACGGTTTCGGCCACCGGATCGACGTCCCGGAAGAGCAGGAAACCCGCTTCTCCCTCCACCTGCCGGATCTGTGGCAAGATGCTCTCCTCCGGTGCTGAACGCAAGGTGGGACGCTGCGCGGATTGCCCGCCCAGCTATGAGGAGGCGACGTTTGACGCGCTCCGCCAATGGCGGCTGCTGGAGGCCAAGCAGGCCGAGGTTCCGGCCTTCGTCGTCTTCACAGACGCAACCCTGGTGGCCATCGCGGAAGCTCGGCCGCAGTCGGTGGACGAGCTCGCCGGCCTTCCCGGCGTGGGTCCGGCGAAACTGGAACGCTACGGTGCATCGATCCTCGAAATTCTGACGACGGACGCCTCCAGCTGACGGCCCCGCCCGCGATCCCGGGAATCCGGTAATCCGGCGCTGTTTCCGCAACCGGCGGTATTGGCGCTGATGGCGCTGTTGCCGCAACCGGCGGTATCCGCGCTGATCCCGGCCGGATCGCCGCGGAGCGCGGAAGGGGCACCGGTCTGGAGCTGGCGCTGGAACTGGCAGCCGCATTCCGGGTGCGGGGGATAGCTGCGCTGCAGCCAGGCACCATCGGATGCCCGCAGCGTCAGGACCCCCGACCAACTGGCGGGGCGGTTGATGCCGTCCAGATAGAGCAGGGCCTGGCGCGCCGCGGAGCCGGCGGCGCACAGAGCCATCGAACTCTCCTCGACGGCGGGCGCCTGGCTGCACGTGGCGGGGTCTGTCAGCTGACCGCAGATCCGCGGCCATTGCGGGTCCGCGGCGGCGCGGTGCCGTTCGACGCATTCACTGCACGCTGTCTCGCCCGGAATCACCAGCGGGCCAACGGTGGCGTCCTGTTCGCGCTGAAGCACGATCAGATGTGGCTGGTCACGGCTCATCAGGTGGGCCGAGGCTGTCGGGTCCACGGCGTCATGCCCCACATAAATGACCAGATCGAGGGTCTGAAAGTCCGAACCGCCGTTCTGCATTGAGTGGACCACATGGGACTGGCAGCCAGGGTCCAGGCCCAGCAGCTGACGTCGGGCCGCGACCGCGCGGTTCATCCCGATATCGGTCAGCCTGTAAGCTCCTGGACCGATATCCGCCGGCCTCACCGGCGACGCGTCCTCGAGCAAGATCGTGCCGACACCGGCGCTCACCAGGGCTTGGGCCAGAGCCGCGCCGGTACGGCCCAGGCCAATGACCCGCAGTACTGCGTTTCCGCGTGCGGTCAGCTGACGAAGAGCCGGGCGGCCATAGACGGCGGTGGCCATTGCGGCGTCTCCGGCGAGGCGCTCACCCCGGAATCCCGGCTGTCTAAGGGGCACCGTATCGTCGAAGAGCACAGCGGAAAGCGAACCGATGATCTGCCGTGCCCTCGGCACGGGGAGCAGCACCAGAGCTGCGGTGTCCGCCACGGGTGAGTTGCCGGTGCCCCCTCGCAGCAGCGCGATGAAGGCACAGTCTGCGGCGGTGAGGCCCTCGAGAATGACGCCGCCGGGTCCGAGACCTATCTGCAGGGTTCGCGCGTCCCTGGAAGCCATCCGCAGACCGGGATTTATTTTCATGGTTCAGCTCCGGCCTTCCGACGGGAACCGGAGGAAACGTGTGCCATCCGGATAGCACGATCGTGACACAACGCATCGCACCGCGTGCGGTTATCCACAGGTTCGCAGCCGAATGGAATGATGTCCGGCCCGGACTGTAACGTCGGAGTATGTTTTCTGACCGGGCACACGTTCCCCAACTCACTGCCGGCGGCGCACCGGTGCTTGTCCGGAGGTCGACCCGTCGCCGTCGCACCGTAGCCGCGTTTTGGGAGGGCGGCACGGCGGTGGTGGCCATTCCCGCGCATTTCAGTTTGGCGCAGGAACGCCAGTGGGTCGCCAAGATGCTGGCCAAGCTCGAGACCAAGGGCTACGCTCCCGGCCCTCCCGGCGGAGCAGGTGTCCCGGGAGCAGCAGGAAACGGCACCGGGAAAAAGCGACGGGGCGGTTCCGACGCGGAGCTGATGGCACGCGCCGCAGCGCTCTCGGACCGGTATCTGGACGGCAGGGCGGTTCCGGCGACGGTCCGCTGGGTCACCAACCAGAATTCGCGGTGGGGATCGGCCACCCCGGCAGAGCGGACCATCCGATTGTCGGACAAACTGCGGGGGATGCCCGGCTGGGTGGTGGACTACGTGCTGCTGCACGAACTGTCGCATTTGCTGGTGGCTTCGCATGGACCGACATTCTGGGCGCTGCTGCACGGCTACCCCCAGCTGGAGCGCGCCAAGTCATTCCTCGACGGCGTCGCCTACGCCACGTCGCGCGGAATGCAGGCGGGTGATGCCGACGGACCGGTGTGGCCCGACGGAGCTGAAATGGACACCGATGAAGCCAGCATGAGTGAAACCAACGCACGTGCAGCCGATGCACGTGAAACCGGCGCCGACCGTGCTGAACCGGTTTCGATCAGCTAGTGGGTATTATCGTTGGTTCGTCGGGGGTTATGCTGCGGTCCGTGTTCGTGTTTGCTCAGGCGTTGTATGTATTCCTTGAGGTCGCTGCGGCTGTATTTCCTGGACTGTGCACTGGTGTTCCGTGACGGCGCGGTTTGCCATCGACGACTACACGCGCCGGTGGTTGCTGGCGGGCCTGGATGATATCGAGCTGACGCTGCGCCACGAAGCGGACATCACCGGTACATCACCGGGACATCACCGCCTTCGAAGCGACGCGGCCGGCCTTCAAGCCGACGGCTCTGCCCGTGCGGACATAGCCGGCGCCTGCTCCGGAGGTTCCTTGCCGGGATGGGGCAGATGCCCGGTTCAGCCGCCCTCAAATGCCGGTTACCCGGCAATACGCGACATGGTGTGCTTCAGCGGACCGATAGCGGCCCGGGAGGCGACGCTGCCGCCGCGCCAACGGTCAATATTGAGCCGGAACGTGGCCATTAGGCCGGAACGGGTGCCGCCGCGATGACCGGGGTGCCGCAGCGGGTGTCCCGGTCCGAAACTGGTGCCGTCGCGGGCGAAGAAGGCGCCGACCGCACCGACCTCAGGGAACATGCCCACTAGCCACCTCCAAGGTACGTCTCCGGCAGCAGCCAGAGCAGCAGTCGGCTACCCCTGCGGCCGTGGACCTTCATCCGGTTCGGTCGTGTCCGGTTCGGTCGTTTCCGGTCCGGTCGTTTCCGTACCCACGCTGTTCGTGCCGGCCGTCTCCGTATCGCCCGTTTCCGGAGTTGGCGTGTCCCGTGCCCGCTCCGGTGCCGAGTCCTGCGCAGCTGCGTCCGCACTTTGTTCAAGGTCCCCGGCGAGCAGCTTCTGCAGGGCCGCGTCCACGTCGGAATCGGAGGCGTCCAGTAGCTTGCGGCGTTCGCCGAAACCCGACGGATCGTCGAGATCTTCGGCGGTCGGCAGCAGGTCCGGATGCTGCCAGATCGCGTCACGACCGGCAATTCCGCGTTGTTCCTTCAACGCCGCCCACAGCGTGGCCGCTTCGCGCAGCCGCCGCGGCCGCAGCTCCAGTCCCACCAGCGCACCGAACGCGTGCTCGGCGGGTCCGCCCGTCGCGCGGCGTCGGCGCACGGTTTCACGCAGTGCCGCGGCGGAGGGAAGGTTGTGGGCCGCTTCAAAGCTGAGCTCGTCCACCCAGCCTTCAACCAGGGCGAGCGCCGTTTCGAGCTTGGCCAGAGCCGCATCCTGTTCCGGTGTGCGCTGCGGCATAAAAACGCCCGCGGACAGTGCCGCCTGGATGGCTTCCGGATTACCGGGATCCAGGTCCCGGGCCACTTCCTCCATCCGGGACATATCGATGTGGATCCCGCGGGCATACGATTCGATCGCGCCGAGCAGGTGTCCGCGCAGCCATGGAACCTGGACGAAGAGCCGGGCATGCGCAGCCTCGCGTACCGCCAGGAACAACCGCACGTCCTGTTCCGGCAGGTCCAGCCCGGCACCGAAGGCGGCGACGTTGGCCGGCAGCAGTGCCATCTGCAGATCGGCCAGCGGTACGCCGATGTCGGTGGAACTGACCACCTCGCGGGCCAGCGCGCCCACCGCCTGGCCCAGCTGCATGCCAAAGAGCGCGCCGCCCATGTTTTGCAGCATCGAGGAGGCGCCGCCCATCATGGATTTCATTTCCTCCGGCAGCTGTTCGCTGAGGGTGTTGGAGAGGGCGAAGGCAATACTGTTGGCCACCGGCTCGGTGAGACGCTTCCAGGTGCCGAGCGTCTCCTCTACCCATTCCGCCCGCGACCAGGCGCGGCCGATCAGCCCTGTGCTGGGCAAATCGGTGACAGGATCAAGCCATAATTCCGCCAGCCGCAGCGCTTCGTCGACCTCGCGGGCCTGCACGGGAGTGACGGAGGGATCTCCGCCGGCGACGGCCTGACGGGCATTGTCATGCGCGAGCTGCCAGTTGACCGGCTCATCACTTTGACTGCTCATCATGGCCTGGACCTGGGCGAAGAGCTGGGAGAGCACATTCGGATCGTCGGGCAGTCCGGCGGCCTTGGCCAGCGCCGCCGGATCAAAGCCCTCGATGCCCTGGCCGCCCATCAGATTGGCCAGCATCTCGGACAGCGGGTCCTTCGGAGTGTCGTCGTCGTTATTGGCTGGGTTCGAAGTCATCTGCGGCCGTTCCTTGGTGGACTTACTTCTTAACTTCACGTTACCGCCGCCCCGGTTGCTTGTCTGCCCGCCGGGTCCACCGTTCGCTACCGGCAAAGCCCGCACGACGGCGGCGAAACCGGTACTGCGGCTCGCCGACGGTTCCGTGCCGGGAACCTTGCGGTTCCCCCGACGGTCCCCGATCGGGACGGCCAGGCAATGGCGGCCAAACCGTTACAGTTGAACCCCGGCCCGAGCACGTAGGCTAGGGGTTTGGGCAAGTCAGACAATGTGGCGGCAACTTCCGCAGGAGAGGTACAGGTTGTGAGCGATCCGAGCACCGAGGGGGCCGGCCGGGGGCGACCCAACGGAGGGCCCGCCGCTGCATGGTCCGGGCCGGCCACCGTGTCCGCACCGCAGCGGCCCCGCGATGGCCGATTCTTTACGATGATCGTTTCCGGCGTCCTGGCCGTCGCATTGATCATCGTGGCGCTGACCCTACCGGTGCCCTATGTCATCGAGTCCCCGGGTCCCACCTTCAATACCCTGGGCAAGGATGGCGGGAAACCCGTGATTCAGGTCACCGGACATCAGACGTTTCCGGCTGAAGGCCAGCTCGATCTTGTGACCGTCTATGTCAGCGGCGGTCCCACCGGCAACGTAAACATCGTTGAGGCCTACCGTGCGTGGCTGGACAGCAGCAGGTCGGTGATTCCCGAGGAGCTGTTGTACCCGCCGGGGACCAGCGGGCAGGAGGTCAGCAGCCAGAACGCCGTCGCGATGACAACCTCGCAGGAAGATGCGACGGCCGCGGCACTGACCCAGCTGAAGATCGCCTATGACACGATGCTGGCGGTCGCGGTGGTTCCCGACGGTTCCGCCTCGCAGGGCCAGCTTGAGCCCGACGACGTGCTGGTGTCCATAGACGGTGCCCCGATTTCGGACATCAAGGTGATCCAGGATGCCCTGGTTGGCGGCAGCGGTAAGCCGGTCAGTATCCAAATCCGCCGCGGCCCGGACCTGCTGACCAAGACCATCACCCCGCAGAAGGGTGCCTCGGGGAATTATCTGCTCGGCATCGCGCTGGCGTACAAATTCAAGTTCCCGTTCGACGTCAGCATTTCGCTGAGCAATGTGGGCGGACCCAGCGCCGGAATGATGTTTGCGCTGGGCATCATCGACACCGTCACCTCCGGGGACCTCACCGGCGGAAAACACTTTGCCGGGACCGGGACCATTGATCCGAACGGCAGTGTCGGCGCGATCGGCGGCATCGTCCAGAAAATGATCGGTGCACGGCAAAGCGGCGCAACGACGTTCCTCGCCCCGGCCGCAAACTGCGACGAGGTGGTGGGGCACGTGCCCGCCGGCCTACAGGTGGTCCGGGTCGAGACCCTGCAGCAGGCCTATGACGCCGTAAGCCGCATCGCCGCCGGCAAGGACAGCCCGGCGCTCCCAACGTGCGCGGCAGGATAAACACCGCTATGACACAGCCTTGGAATCTACACCGCAAAATGACATCATCACTCCCACCACCAGTTAAACAGAGGTAAGCGTGACTTCCCGTCCTGCCAGTGAGAACAGACCCGCCAACATCAGACGCCGCCGCGGGCCGCTGCTGCCCACCCTCATCGTGGTGGCAGCACTGGTCATCGCCTTCGTCTTCTTCGCCAACGTTTACACGGACGTGCTCTGGTATAACCAGTTGGGCTTTTTGGACGTCTTCTGGCGTGAAAACGCCTCCCGGCTGCTGATCTTCCTGGCCGGCTTCCTGATCATGGCCGGCGGGGTCTACGCCTCCATCAGGGTGGCCTACCGTGCCCGTCCGGTTTATGCCCCGGACAGCCAGGTCCAGGACAGCCTGAACCACTACCAGGCGCAGCTGGAACCGGTCCGCCGCCTGGTGATGATCGGCGTCCCGGTCATCTTCGGTTTGTTCGCCGGCACCGCTGCCGCCGGCCAGTGGCAGAAGGTGATGCTCTTTTTCTTCCAGGTACCCTTCGGTGAGAAGGATCCGCAGTTCGGAATTGATCTGAGCTTTTACCTCAACACTTTGCCGTTTCTTGGATTTGTCATCGGCTTCCTGATCAGCGTGGTGATCATCGCGGCCATCGCCGGTGTCATGACGCAGTACCTGTACGGTGCCATCAGGCTGCAGGAACGCGGACTGTTCACCAGCCGCGCGGCGCAGATCCATCTGGCCGTTCTCGCCGCCGTCTTCCTCGTTCTGCTGGCGATCAATTTCTGGCTGGACCGCTACACCACGCTGCAGGACAACAGTGGGCTGCGGTCGGGCGCAATGTACACGGATGTCAACGCCGTCATTCCGACCAAAGCCATTCTGGCCGTCGCTGCAGGCCTCGTCGCGGTGCTGTTCATCATTACCGCCGTGATCGGCCGCTGGCGGCTGCCGATCATCGGTTCCGCAATGCTGATCATCACCTCGCTGCTCGCCGGCGGAATCTACCCGTGGGCGGTGCAGCAGTTTCAGGTCAAACCCTCGGAGCAGTCGCTGGAATCGGAATATATCCAGAAGAACATCAACATGACCCGTTCGGCGTATGGTCTGGACAACGTCGAGGTGACCCCCTACAACGCGACGACGGACGCCACCTCGGGTGCGCTGCGGCAGGATGCGGAGACGGCTGCGAATATCCGCCTGCTGGATCCGAACCTGATCTCCACGACGTTCGGCCAGCTGGAGCAGTACCGTCCGTACTACAAGTTCCCTACCACCTTGAACGTGGACCGGTACACGATCGATGGAAAGGTCCAGGACACGGTCATCGCGGCGCGTGAACTGAACCCGAACGGCATCCCTACCGCCCAGCAGACCTGGTACAACAACCACCTGGTCTACACACACGGCTACGGTGTGGTGGCCGCCTACGGCAATACGGCCACAGTCGACGGCAAGCCGGTGTTTATGCAGTCCGGGGTACCGTCGGTCGGCAAGCTCGGCACGGACACCAGCTACCAGCCGCGGATATATTTCGGCCAGTTTTCCCCCGACTACTCGATCGTGGGCGGCAACGCCGACGGCACACACGTTGAACTGGACCGGCCGCAGAGCTCGGGCGCGGGCACCGACTCGAACTCGACCTTCGCCGGCAACGGCGGTCCCAACGTCGGCAACTGGTTCAACCGGCTGCTGTACTCCATCAAGTTCCAGTCCTCGGACCTGCTGCTGACCAATGGAGTCAACGACAAGTCCCAGATTCTGTATGACCGGACGCCGGAAGAGCGGATCGCCAAGGTGGCGCCGTACCTGACCATCGACGGTAACCCGTACCCTACGGTCATTGACGGACGGGTCAAGTGGATCGTGGACGGCTACACCACCAGTTCCGCGTTCCCGTACTCCCAGCAGCAGCAGCTTGAATCCGCCACGACGGACTCCCTGACATCCAGGAACGGGACGGGCGCGCTGCCGAACAGCTCGATCAACTACATCCGCAACTCGGTCAAGGCAACCGTGGACGCTTATGACGGTTCGGTTTCGCTCTATGCCTGGGACGATCAGGATCCGATTCTCAAGGCCTGGCAGAAGGTGTTCCCGACGACGATCAAACCGTATTCCGAAATGTCGGGCGATCTGATGAGCCACGTGCGCTACCCGGAGGATCTTTTCAAGGTGCAGCGCGAACTGCTGGGCCGTTATCACGTGACGGATCCGGGTAAGTTCTACCAGAACACCGAGGCGTGGAGCGTGCCGAACGATCCGACGGTGACCGCTTCGGAAGTCAAGCAGCCTCCGTACTATCTTTCGCTGCAGATGCCGGGACAGGACAAGACGGCGTTTTCCCTGACCACGTCCTTTATCCCGCAGTCCGTGCAGGGTACAGAGTCGCGGAACGTGCTCTACGGCTTTATGGCGGCGGATGCGGATGCGGGAAACCAGAAGGGGGTGAAGGCAGACGGCTACGGCAGGCTCAGACTGCTGGAACTGCCCGTGGACACGCAGGTGCCCGGACCGGGCCAGGTGCAGAACACTTTCACCTCCGACCCGTCAGTCTCGCAGCAGCTGAACGTGCTGCGGCTCGGCCAGTCCACCGTGATCAACGGTAACCTCCTGACCCTTCCTGTCGGAGGAGGCCTGCTTTATGTTCAACCGGTATATGTGAAGTCCAATGGAGAGACGTCGTACCCCACCCTGCAGCGCGTGCTGGTGGCGTTCGGCAACAAGATCGGTTACGCGGCGACCCTCAACGAGGCGCTGGATCAGCTCTTCGGCGGTAACTCCGGTGCGGCGGCGGGGGATTCGCAAAAGCCCACCGCGCCGGCGACGCCTGGAGCCTCCGGAACCGGCGGACCCACCGTTGCTCCCGACGCGACGGCACAGGCGGCCCTGACCCAGGCGCTGCAGGATGCCAACCAGGCCATCCAGGACGGGCAGGCGGCACTGGCCAAGAGCGACTTCGCCGCTTACGGTGCCGCCCAGACGAAGCTGAACGCGGCGATCGCCGCCGCGCTCGCTGCCGAGGCGAAAGTGACGGGCACCGCGGCGGCAACCCCGCCGGCGGGCGCGTCGGAGACCTCAACTCGGTCGCCGTCGTCGTCTGCCACCCCGACCAAATAGGCCCGACCGGACAAATCGGCAATCTGAGGTCTGCAGTCCTGAGGTCACCAACCCCTAAACCGGGGCGGTTTCGTTGAAGCCGCCCCGGTTTTGCCGGTACCGTCCGACGCAGTGGACGGCATCTCGGCAAGGACGGACCTCCCCGGGGACGCGATTTGGCCTCACTACAGCGCACGGGTATAGTTGAACAAGCGACGCGGGGTGGAGCAGTTCGGTAGCTCGCTGGGCTCATAACCCAGAGGTCACAGGTTCAAATCCTGTCCCCGCAACCACGTAGGATCCCAATCGGCAATTGGCGGTTGGGATCCTTTTTTATGCCGATGATCGGCCTAGCCGTCCGGCGACAGCGGATCCGGACCAGTGGGCTACAGGGGGTCCGGAGCGATAGGTGGATCGACGAAATCGCCGGAGCTGCGCCGGAACTGCGCCAAGGTCTGGATCAGGCGCATCAGATCATCGGAGGCAATACCCGGGCTGCTGAAGACCCGGTCGTTGAGGCTGGCCGTGGCATCCTCCACCACGGATCGCCCGGAATCCGTCAGGACCACCAAGGTGGCGCGTCCGTCTGTCGGGTGGGCGGATCTGCGCACCAGTCCGTCCCGCTCCAGCCTGTCCACCACATTGGTCACACTGGTCGGATGGACCTGCAGGCGGGCGCTCGCGCTCGCCATGGGCAGCAGCCCGTCCCGGCTGAAGCTCAGTAACCGCAGCATCTCAAAGCGCGCAAACGATAAGCCGAATGGTTTCAGGGCCGCATCCACTCGGGCCAGCACAATCTGCTGCGCGCGGATTATCGACGTGACCGCGGCCATGCCGTCGGCGGCGGCAGACCAGCCATGCGAGATCCACTGCCGTTTAGCCTCGGCAATCGGGTCCATCGGCAGGGGCGTTGCTGGGGACATGTGGAAAGTCCTTTCACGAACGGATGCCGCCGGCAACGGGCGGGTCGGAAAAAATAGGAAGCCTCATCACAAAAAATAGTCGAGGTACATAGTAAATACTAGTGGTTCCTAGTATTCTCATGGAGAAGCGTCTGGTGAAGCATGATCCGTTTTGCACGGTCAGCTTGCACCGTCAGCCATTTCGGACCGAGGGAGTTGTTGAATGAAGATCGTCGTACTCGTAAAACAGGTGCCGGACACGGCCGAAGAACGAAAGCTTGATCTGACCACGGGGCTGCTGGACCGTGCCGCCGGCGACAGCGTCATCGATGAGATCAACGAGCGTGCCCTCGAAGTGGCGTTGCGCGTCAAGGACGCGAACAAGAGCACCGAGGTCGTCGTCATGACCATGGGGCCCGACGGCGCCACCCAAGCACTGCGCAAGGCGCTGTCCATGGGTGCCGATGCGGGCGTGCACATCCTTGACGACTCCCTCGCCGGCGCCGACACCGGTCGTACCGCGGCGGCCATCGCAGCCGCGTTGAAGACAACCGGATTCGATATCGTGCTGGCCGGCAACGAATCGACCGACGGCCGTGCAGGCGTGGTCCCGGCCATGGTGGCCGAGCACCTGGGCCTGCCGCTGCTGGGCTCGTTGCTCTCTGTCGAGTTCGCCGAGGGATCCGTACGCGGGGTCCGCCAGGGCGAGGGCGGCACGTTGAGCGTACATGCGGCGCTGCCCGCCATCGTGACCGTGACCGAGAGCTCCGCGGAGGCCCGGTTCCCTAACTTCAAGGGCATCCTGACGGCCAAGCGCAAGCCCGTCACCGTATTGTCGGCGGCAGATTTGGGAGGCGCAGAGGCTGGAGGCGAAGACCCCGGTAGCCGCGGGCCCGGTAGGGTCGCCGGCGCCGGCCGTACCGTGGTCGTGTCCACCACCGAACGCCCGCCCCGCACCGCCGGCAGGAAACTCGTCGACGACGGAACCGCAGCCACCGAGCTGGCCGAGTTCCTTGTTGCAAATCGTCTGGTCTGAGGGAGGAAAAGAATGTCGAATGTTCTGGCACTAATCGAAATGTCCCACCGTGGCGAAATCGTCGCTTCCAGCCGAGGGCTGCTGGCCGCGGCCGCGAAACTGGGCACGCCGGTCGCCGTGGTTGCCTCAGCAACGGCCTTGACGGACGACGACGTTGCCCGGCTCGGCGAGCAGGGTGCGGCACAGATATACGCGGCAGTGACGCCAGCGGCCGGTACCGTGCTGGTGATCCCGGCGCTGGAGGCCCTCAGCGAGGCCGTCCGTGCCCTGCGGCCGTCCGCCGTCGTCGTCGCCAATTCCGTGGACGGGCGCGAGGTGGCCGCCCGGCTGGCCGTGCGCACCGGCGGCGGCCTGCTGGCCGACGCAGTGGACGTTCGCGACGACGGCGGCAAGGTCGTGGCACTGCACTCGGTTTTCGGGGGGGCGTACACCGTTGAATACGCAGTGGACGGCGGCCTGCCAATTGTCACCATCCGCCCGGGTGCCATCGACGACCACGCCCCGGCTGCCATCCCGGATGTCAGCGCGGTTTCCCTGACGGTCGATCCCGGAAACGGCGCCATCATTGACCGGTTCAATGACGAAACCGCCGATTCGGGCCGGCCGGAACTGCGTGGCGCAGCCACGGTCGTATCCGGCGGACGAGGCCTGGGATCAGCGGAAAACTTTGTCCTGGTGGAGCAGCTGGCCGACGCCTTAGGTGCCGCCGTCGGGGCCTCGCGTGCCGCCGTTGACGCCGGTTTCATCGCGCAGACGGCACAGGTCGGCCAGACCGGTGCCAGCGTTTCCCCGCATCTGTACATCGCGTTGGGCATTTCCGGCGCCATCCAGCATCGGGCCGGCATGCAGACCGCGAAGACCATCGTGGCCATCAACAAGGACGAGGACGCACCAATCTTTGACGTCGCGGACTTTGGCATTGTGGGGGACGTCTTCACGGTGGTTCCGAAACTCATCGAGGCCATCAATGCCCGGACCAGCTGACGGACTGCTGGAAACAGCCGCGTCCATCTCTGGCGAACTCCGCCGAAAGGTTCTTTAGAAGATGCCCACCGCCGTGAAGAAATCATCAGCGATGAAGAGCAAGTGGTTCAAGCTCGTCTGTATTGTGCTGGCCGTGCTCGTTGGGCTGCTGGTTGTGGTGGTCCTGGCCAGATGGTTCACGGGTCTGTCGGGCGTGCGGTCCTGGATGACCGACTATCCCGGGCAATCGCGGCTGCCGGACAACGCCCCCGTGGGTTTTCCGGCCTGGCTGGAGTGGCAGCACTTCCTGAACGTGTTCTTCATCGTGCTGATCATCCGGTCCGGCTGGCAGGTGCGGACCGCCAAGCGTCCGCCGGCGCACTGGATGCGGAACAACAAGGGCCTGATCCGGACCAGGAATCCTGCCGTCAAGATAAGCCTGGACCTGTGGTTCCACCTGAGCCTGGATGCGCTCTGGGTGCTCAACGGCCTCATCTTTGTCATCGTGCTGCTGGCCACCGGCCAATGGATGCGGATCATCCCGACCAGCTGGGACGTGTTTCCGAACGCCATCTCCGCCGCTCTGCAGTACGTGTCGCTGAACTGGCCCACAGAGAACGGCTGGGTCAACTACAACGCACTGCAGCTGCTGGCCTACTTTGTGACCGTTTTCATCGCCGCGCCGCTGGCCATCATCACCGGGCTGCGGATGTCCGCGGCCTGGCCGATGAGGGCGGAAAAACTGAACAAGTTCTACCGCATCGAGATCGCCCGGGCGCTGCATTTCCCGGTGATGCTGTACTTCGTGCTGTTCATCATCGTGCACGTCACCCTGGTTCTGGCCACCGGGGCGCTGCGCAACCTCAACCACATGTACGGCACCAGCGACGACATCAACTGGGTCGGGTTCAGCATCTTCGCGGTCTCCCTGGTGGTGATCGCGGCCGGCTGGTTCCTGGCCAGGCCGCTGTTCCTGCGGCCGATCGCGGCCCTGACCGGAACCGTGAGTAAGTAGCAGGAGGCCCCGCGAGTAAGTAACTGAAGCCCTGCCGGCAAGTAGAAGGAACCGTGAATAAGTAGCCGGGAGCACGCCAGTAAGTAGTTCCGTGACCAAGTAAGCCGGCCACCCCGGCAAAAGAGAGGAGCGCCCATGTTTGAACGCACGCAGGATCAGCAGGCCATGATGGAGATGGTGCGCGATTTTGCCGACGTAGCCATTGCCCCGCATGCAGCTCACTGGGATGAGACCAAACACTTCCCGGTGGACGTCCTGCGCGAAGCCGGCACGCTGGGCATGGGCGGCATCCTCGTTAAGGAGGAGTTCGGCGGGTCCGGGCTCACGCGCAGCGACGCCGTCCTGATCTTTGAGGAGCTGGCCAAGGCGGACCCCACCATTGCGGCCTACATGTCCATTCACAACATGGTGGTGTGGATGATCGACGCCTTCGGCAACGACGAGCAGCGCGCCCGCTGGGTCCCGGCGTTGGCATCGATGGAGTCGCTGGGCAGCTATTGCCTGACGGAGCCGGGGGCGGGCTCGGACGCCGCGGCGCTGACCACCCGCGCGGTGCGCGACGGCGACGATTACGTCCTGAACGGAACGAAGCAGTTTATCTCCGCAGCCGGTGCGGCGGGCGTGTATGTGGTGATGGCCCGTACGGCGGACACCGGCAGCCACGGCATCACGGCCATCGTGGTGCCGGCCGACGTCCAGGGTCTGTCGTTCGGGCCGAACGAGAAAAAGATGGGCTGGAAGGCCCAGCCCACCCGCCAGGTCATTCTTGAGGATGTCCGTGTCCCGGTGACCAACCGGCTCGGCGAGGAGGGCAGCGGCTTTGGCATCGCCATGAAGGGACTCAACGGCGGCCGGATCAATATAGCCGCCTGCTCGCTGGGCGGCGGTCAGGCTGCGCTGGAGAAGTCGATTGCATATCTGAAGGAGCGCACGGCCTTTGGCGGGCCGCTGATCAACCAACAGGCGCTGCTCTTCGAGATCGCGGACATGGACACCGAGCTGGAAACGGCGCGGACCCTGGTGCTGCGGGCCGCCGACGCGCTGGACCGCAGGGCCCCGGACGCCGTGAAACTGTGCGCGATGGCCAAGCGGGTGGCCACGGATGCCGGCTTCAACGTGGCCAACAAGGCACTCCAGCTTCATGGCGGCTACGGCTATTTGGCAGAGTACGGTCTGGAGAAGATCGTCCGGGATCTGCGCGTCCATCAGATACTGGAAGGCAGCAACGAGATCATGCGGTTGATCGTGGGCAGGCTGGCTGTGCAGGGCTAGGCGGTGGGCCGGCCGGCAGCGGTCGACAAGACAGTGCAGGACCAGGCAGTGCAGGACAAGACAGTGCAGGACCTAGCAGTGCAGGACCAGGCAGTGCAGGACCAGACAGGGGAGGACCAGGAAGTGGACAACCAGGAAGTGCAGGACCCGGAAGTGCAGGACCAGGCACGGGAGCACGACGACGACGTGCTGGTACGGCGCACGGGTCAGCTGGGCCATCTGATTCTGAACCGTCCCTCGGTCATGAACGCCCTGACGCACGGCATGATCAATGCGGTCGCGGCCGCGCTGGACGACTGGGAAAACGACGACGACGTCGGCACCGTCCTGATCTCCGGTGCCGGTGAACGCGGACTGTGCGCCGGCGGCGACATCGTGGCGATCTACCATGACGCCCGCGTTGGCGGCACGGAAAGCGCGGCCTTCTGGCGCGACGAATACATTCTGAACGCCAGGATCAAGCGATATCCCAAACCGATCGTGACCCTGATGGACGGCGTGGTGCTGGGCGGCGGAGTGGGCATCTCCGTACACGCGTCCAACCGCATCGTCACCGAACGCTCCAGGGTGGGCATGCCGGAAACGGGGATCGGCTTCGTCCCGGACGTGGGCGGCACGTACCTGCTCTCGCGCGGGACCGGCGAGCTCGGTACGCACGCCGCCCTGACCGCCGGCATGGTCAGCGGCGCCGACGCCATCGCAATGGGACTGGCCGACCACTTCGTGGACTCCGCAGACCTGCCCGCGCTCATCGGTGAGCTCGCCGAGCAGACCGCGGCCGCCGTCGTCGGCCGCTACGGGCGGGAGGCGCCGGAATCAGCGTTGGCCGCGCAGCGCGGCTGGATTGATCAGGCGTATGCCGCGGACGACGTCGGCACCATCCTTGAGCGGCTGGCCCACCTGGCGCAGCCGGAGGCTGCGCGCGCGGCCGAAACAATCCGGACGAAGTCGCCCACCGCGCTGACCGTGACGCTGGCGGCCCTTCGCCGGGCCCGTGCCATGGGTAGCCTGGAGGAGGTGCTGAACCAGGAATACCGGGTGTCACTGCGCGCACTGTGCTGGCCTGACCTGGCGGAGGGGATCCGCGCACAGCTGGTCGACAAGGACCGCAATCCGGCGTGGAATCCGGCCAGGCTGGCGGATGTGCCGGCCGCAGCCGTGGAACGGTCCTTCGAGGACCTGGGTCCGGACGAGCTCGGCCTGACCGTCACCCCGGCACGGGCAGAGGCAGCATCATGAGCAGGTCGATTGCGTTCATCGGGCTCGGCCATATGGGGACGCCGATGGCCGCAAACCTTGTCAGAGCGGGGTACTCGGTCACCGGCTTTGACGTGGTGCCGGCGGCCCTGGAGGCGGCCAGGGCCAACGGCGTGACGATCGCCGGCTCGGGCGCCGCGGCGGCCGCGGTGGCAGACGTGGTCATCACCATGCTGCCGTCCGGCAGGGACGTCTTTGCCGCCTACGGCGGGGCCGGCGGCTTATTGGCGGCGGCGAAACCCGGGTCATTGTTCCTGGAATGTTCCACCATTGCCGTGACCGATGCCCGCGCCGCCCATGACATGATCACGGCGGCAGGACACCGCGGACTCGACGCGCCGGTGTCCGGCGGGGTCGTCGGCGCCGAGGCCGGGACGTTGACTTTCATGGTGGGCGGCAGCACCGGCGACTTTGCCGACGCCGCCGGGATCTTCGAGGTCATGGGCAAAAGGATTGTGCACTGCGGTGGCCCCGGCACCGGTCAGGCCGCAAAGGTGTGCAACAACATGATTCTCGGCGTATCCATGATTGCCGTCAGTGAGGCGTTTGTGCTGGGGGAGAAGCTTGGTCTGACCCACCAGGCGCTCTTTGACGTCACCGCCAACGCATCCGGGCAGTGCTGGTCGCTGACCACCAACTGCCCCGTGCCCGGGCCCGTTCCCACCAGCCCCGCCAACCGTGATTACCGGCCTGGCTTTGCCGGCGCCTTGATGGCAAAAGACCTGGGCCTGGCCAAAAAGGCCCTTGAATCCACCGGCGTCGTGGCCGAGCTGGGCAGCCGCGCCGAACAGATTTACCGCCGGTTTGCCGACGGCGGCGGCGCTGCGACGGACTTCTCGGGAATCATCAATGAGATCCGCGCCGCGGCAGACGCCGCCGTAACACCGGACACAGGTCACGAAACCCGGGACGCAGGGCAGGAAACCCGCGACACAGGGCACGAAACCCGGGACACAGCGCAGAATAGGACGCAGCCATGAGCGACAATCTTTCGATCCTTACCGAACAGCGTGGCCGGGTCGGCATCATCACGCTCAACAGGCCTCAGGCCCTGAACGCGCTCACCGACCAGATGGGGCACGAAATTCTCGCCGCGGCGCGGGCCTTTGACCAGGATCCGGGCACCGGTGCCATCGTCATCACCGGGTCATCGCGTGCCTTCGCCGCCGGAGCGGACATCAAGGAGATGGCGGACAAGTCCCTGGTGGACATGTACCTGGCCGATTGGTTTTCCGCGTGGGATGAGCTGGCGCGGATCCGCACACCCATGATTGCCGCCGTCGCCGGTCACGCACTGGGCGGCGGGTGTGAACTGGCGATGATCTGCGACTTCATCATTGCCGCGGACAACGCCAAGTTCGGCCAGCCCGAGATCAAGCTCGGCGTCATCCCCGGGATGGGAGGATCCCAGCGGCTGACCCGCGCCATCGGCAAGGCCAAGGCCATGGATATGGTGCTGACCGGCCGCATCATGGGAGCCGAGGAGGCCGATCGGTCCGGTCTGGTGGCCAGGGTGGTGCCGGTGGACGACCTGCTCACCGACGCCATCGCCACGGCGGAAACCATTGCCGGCATGTCCAAACCGGTCGCCATGATCGCCAAGGAGGCGGTCAACGCGGCATTTGAAACGTCCCTGGCCGAGGGCGTGCACATGGAGCGCCGGTTCATTTACGCCTGCTTTGCAACCGAGGACCAAAAAGAGGGCATGAAGGCGTTCATGGAAAAGCGGGACCCCGACTTTAGCCACCGGTAACGCGCCACCGGGCCGCGCAGGACACCGATCCGCACCGTCAGTTGGGAGCCACCGTCAGTGGGGAGCCACAATTGATTCGGGGCTGTTCGGTGAGTCAACCATGCGGCAGGTCAGTCCGAGGAGAGCCGGTACCCCATGCCGCGCACTGTAGTCAGCGTGCTCAGTCCGAACGGGACGTCGATTTTCCGGCGCAGGTAACCGATGTAAACCTCGACAACGTTATCTCCGCCGTCGAACATCGGATCCCACACGTTATCCAGAATCTCTGCCTTGGAGACCACCTCGCCCGGATGGCGCATCAAAAACAGCAGCAGTCCGAACTCCCGGGCCGTGAGGGCGATCTGGGTCCCGTGGCGGGAGACCGACCGCTTCAACGGATCCAGCAGCAGAGTACCCACGGCGAGGTTTACCGGCCGCTCCGGCGCACCCCTTCGGATCAACGCCCGCAGTCGGGCCACCAAAACCAGGAAACTGAACGGCTTGGTCAGGTAATCATCGGCACCAAGATCGAACGCGTCCGTTTGGTCGTACTCGCCGTCCTTGGCCGTCAGCATCATCACCGGCGTCCAAATCTGCCGTTCCCGCAGCTCCTTCAAGACCGCGTAGCCGTGCTTACCGGGCAGCATCAGATCCAGTACGACGACGTCGTAAGGGTTTTCGGTTGCGGCCCACAGCCCGGTGATCCCGTCGTGGACGACGTCGACGACGAAGCCTTCCCCGGTCAGGCCCCGCCGGATGGTTTCGGCCAGCAGTTTCTCATCGTCGACCAGCAGAACCCGCATCTCGACATCCTTCCATTTTCCGGTGGCCCGACGGGTCACTGATAGACAACGGTCACTGACACCAGTGTCCAGCAAGGATTCTGAGGAGATCCTAAGGAACCTGTGCGTGTCTCAGCTTCTTCTCAATGAGGATGGCACACACTGTACCGGTGAGCATCGATAGGCAGATTCCGGGAGCGCACCAATGACCGAACCTACGATGGGAGCCGCGGCGCCGCTTCGCTCATTCCTGCGCACATGGTTCCTGCTGCCCGTCGGTGTGGTGCTGTTCGCCCTGACATTGACCCTCGGCCTGATAGCCAAATCCTACGGTTCCTTCAGCCCCGATCTTGCCCTCGACGTCGACTTGAGCCAGGCCCGCAACCCCGTCATGACGGCCGTCGGCCTGGGCCTCAACTACGGACTCGGGCCGGTAGGGGCGATCACCATCCTTGTTTTGATCTGTGCCTGGCTGGCGTTCATCCGCCGGGCGCCCATTCGGGCCATGGCCTTCGGATCGATCACGGTTGCCGGCTGGCTGAGCTCCGAAATCGGTAAAGCCACCGTCGCCAGGGTCCGTCCCCCGGCCGGCGCGGTGCATGCCCTCGTATCGCAGACCGGGCATGACAGTTTCCCCAGCGGTCATACCGCATTCGCGGCGTCGCTGGCTTGGGCCGTTATTCTCGTTCTGGCGCGCCACGGCCTGCAACGGCGGCTGGCTATCGTCGCCGGTGTCCTGTTTACCGCAGCTGTCGGTCTGTCCCGGATGTACATTGGCGTGCATTACCCGACCGATGTCGTTGGCGGGGCTCTAATCAGCACCGCCGGCATACTCATCTGGCTCGCGGTGTGGATCAACGTCGTCGAGCCCCGGCTGCGCGGCACCAAGGCTTTTACCCGGATCACCCGTTCCGATGCCTCGATTGAGAAGCCGGGAGGCTGAGTAACGCGTGGGCGCCGTCGTCGACAATATTCTGGGGATCAACCCGGTGCTGGCCGCCGTCGTAGTTTTCGCCCTGGTCTTTGCGGAAGACGCGCTCTTCCTCGGCTTCATCATTCCCGGTGAAACGGCAGCTATTTTGGGCGGGGTGCTGGCAAGCCGCGGCAACGTAGAGCTGTGGGTCATGATCGTCCTGGTCATCTCTGCCGCCATCCTCGGGGACACGGTGGGCTATGAAGTGGGAAGGCTCTTTGGCACGAAAATCATGAAATCGCGGCTCCTCCGCCGGCGGCGCGGCGAACTCGACAAGGCCCAGGACTTCCTGCGCCGACGGGGAGGATCTGCTGTTTTCCTGGGACGATTCACTGCCTTTCTGCGCGCCGTCATGCCGGCCCTGTGTGGCACCGCCAGGATGCCCTACCGTAAATTCCTGCTCTTCAATGCCGCCGGCGGCCTGATCTGGGGCGCCGGCTGCGTCGTCCTGGGCTTCGTCGCCGGGAATTCATACCAGGCTGTGGCCAAAATAGCAGGCGGCGGTACGGCGTTGGCGGTTGCCGTCATCGTCGTGGTGGCGCTGATCATCTGGCGGATCCGCAAGCACCGTGCCGAAAAGACCGGCAGTGGTCAATCCTCCGCGCAATAGCGGGTATAGTTGAACAAGCGACGCGGGGTGGAGCAGTTCGGTAGCTCGCTGGGCTCATAACCCAGAGGTCACAGGTTCAAATCCTGTCCCCGCAACCAAGACGAGGCACTAACCGGTGGAAATGCCGGTTAGTGCCTTTTGTCCTTGGCTGTTCTTGACGCGGATCACGGTGCCCTTAGAAACCCGCTATGCCATGCGGAACGTAGTGCTCCCCGAGGAGCGACAGCTCGTCGGAACCCAGACTGAGATCCAGCGAGGCGACGGCGTCGTCCAGATGACTGAGCTTCGTCGCGCCGACAATGGGGGCAGTCACAGTGGCGTTCGCCGAGACCCAGGCCAGGGCCACCTGCGCGCGCGGCAGTCCGCGGGCGCCGGCCACCGCTGCCACGGCAGCGGCGACCTTCCGGTCCGAGTATTCGGCCTGCCGGTAAAGCGTTTTGCCGAACTCATCGAGGCCCGCACGGGTAGTGGCCGCATCCCAATCACGGGTCAGCCGGCCGCGGGCCAACGGACTCCACGGAAGCACGCCGATCTTCTCGTCCCGGCACAGCGGATACATTTCCCGCTCTTCCTCACGGTTGACCAGGTTGTAGTGGTCCTGCATCGTGATGAACCGCGCCCAACCGTTGGCTGTCTGGGTGTGCAGAGCCTTGGAAAACTGCCAGGCATACATGGATGACGCACCGAGATAGCGGACCTTGCCGGCCCGGACGACGTCGTTCAGTGCTTCCAGCGTTTCCTCCAGGGGCGTTGTGGGGTCCCATCTGTGGATTTGGTAAAGATCGATGTAGTCCGTCCCGAGCCGACGCAGGCTTTCATCGACTTGCCACAGGATGTGCTTTCGGGAAAGCCCGGCTCCGTTGGGCCCTGGAGCCATGCGACCGTTAACCTTGGTGGCAATCACCAATTCTTCCCGGCGCCCATAGTCGGCGAGGGCACGGCCGATGATTTCCTCGCTGGAGCCGTCCGAGTAGACATTGGCGGTGTCGAAGAAATTGAAGCCGAGTTCAACGGCCCGTTGGATAAACGGGCGCGATTCCTCCTCCGGCAGGCTCCATCCGTGGTTGCCCCGGGCCGGGTCGCCATAGCTCATGCACCCCAGTGCCAGCGCCGAAACATCCGTTCCGGTGTTGCCGAGTTTGACGTATTTCATAATAGGTCGCCTCCTGTGCTCGCCGTTCATGCCGATATGTCCGCTGCCGGTTGTTCCGGCCTGATTCGGCCTTAGGTCTCCCGGCCGGCCATACATGTGGTCAGGACGGGATCCCCCTGCGCCAGCTCTTCAACCGCGTCATCAATCTTTCAGGGAGAAACCTGTCAGGAAGAAGCCGACAGAATGTCTGAAGTCATATGTCCAATGCTATCCGCCGTGCTTTACGCCCCGCCTGCCGTGCTTTACGCCCCATATAGGGGCGCACACGACCTGGCGGGCTCCTGAGATGACGGCCTTGTCTAGAAGGGTGGTGGGTCGGGGTTGATGGGGTAGACGCGGCCGGTGGGGGAGGTGTGGATGAAAACGCCCGGGGATGGTTGGGTCACGGTCCAGCCGGTGCCGGGGTCGTCTTTGAGGTGGTGGTCGTATTCGCAGAACGGGCCCAGGTTGGTGTCGCTGGTC
>CAJDTL010000011.1_pt1 | contig 78507 bp, 60 predicted proteins | sample 7389871 | NCBI WGS metagenome assembly CAJDTL01 (sample SAMEA7055650, study PRJEB34461) | soil metagenome | biome: terrestrial ecosystem; feature: Peninsula; material: soil | place: Antarctica | collected 2016 | reverse complement strand
TCTCCCTTGCCGGCTCTGTTCAAAGGGGCGTACATTCCTGGCGATGGCCTAACTGATGATTTCGGGAGTTGATGAGGCCGCCGGTGAGCCTTCCCGGCGGCTCAAGCTGCCAGCAAGGTCGGCAAGGGTGCTCACCAGCTCCTCCACCGGGGTGGTTGTCATCCCAGCCACGGTTTCCTCGGCAAGTTCCCGCCATACGATTTTCAGCTGCGCCATAACTGTGTGGCCTTGCTCCGAAAGCTCAACAACAATGGCCCGCCGATCCGATGACGAAGGCGTGCGTCTAACCAGTCCACCGGCCTCCATCTTTTGGACGGCCGATGTTATGGTCGGCGGCTCGCAGCCCGATGCCGCCGCGAGCTGGGCCTGGCTCCTTGGTCCGTTCTTGAAGAGTTCTGCGATCAGCGCCTCCTGCCCAACAGAGAGACCGATGGCGGCGAGCTTGCTGCCTGCCAGTGCCCGGTGTCGTATGCCGATGATGCGGATGGAAGCGTTGATGGCTGCAGCCTGTAGATCGTCCACGATACCCCTTGAAAATGTATAGTTAGACGCCTAACGTTATTGCTTAGACGCCTAATTATATTATGCAGGGAAAGGAGGCGGCATGTCAGTCGATCAGGCAGCAAACAGAGTGAGAGCACGGGATGCTAAGACCGCCCGAGGCCGGGGGTTGACCGTCGCGGTGGCTGCAGCGTTGGTGGGGTCCGACTGGGTTGTCGCCGTGAAGCTCGCCGGCATCCGCCTAACTGTCCGGGAAGTGTTTGAAGGCGCCCCTAGCGACGTGCGGTTGGCCGCCATCCTCGTTACCTCGCTTGTGTCCGGCCTTGCCGCAAGGCTGCTGATAGCGGCACTTGAGCGGTTCACGGCCAAGGGGTCGTGCATCTGGGTTGCGGCTGCCGTCGTCATCCTGGTGCCGTCCTTCTCTGGGCCCCCTTCGGCTGCATCTACCATCGGAGCGATGCTGGTCCTGATCCTCATCCACATCAGCGTGGCGGCGGTACTCGTCGCGGGAATTACCCGCCGGAGAGAAGTGCCAGCATGAGGATCCTCGCAGTATCAGGATCGACAAGATCAGGGTCATTCAATACCACCATGGCCTGGTTGATTGCCGGACAGCTCGCAGATCACGCAGTGACAGTGGAGGACGGGTTGGAGGGGTTGCCGTTCTACAACGCTGATGTGGAGACCGGCGGCATTCCGGCAGCGGTGACGTGGCTGCGTGAGGCCGTGCGATCAAGCGACCTTGTGATCGTATGCACCCCCGAATACAACGGCACCACACCCGGCGTGCTGATGAACGCAGTCGAGTGGCTTTCGCGCCCTCACCAGGATGCAGCGCTGTCTGGCAGGAAGGTTTTTGTGCTCGGAGCCTCTCCCTCGCCGGGAGGTGCCCGCCGCTCTTCCGCCCACCTTCGGCCGGTGCGTGAGCGCATCGGTTCCGTGGTGGTCCCCGTTGAGTTCAATGTCGCCCGCGCCCATCAGGCCCTCATACCCGGGACGCCTCTTCGGGCTGACACGGAACTTGAGCTCCGGGCTGCGCTCGACGAGGTGATCCTCTTCGCAGAAGACAAGTTGCTGGCGAGGCACGGCGCCCCGAACGGGTAAGGCTGTCCCGTTCAGAGACGCTCGAACCGGCGCCACGGTCATGTAAGTATGACTACCCGCGCCGAGCCGACAGCGCCGGACTAGCCACTCAGAAGTCCCAACAACGAGAAAGTTAAGGAGCAACGCAATGTATGCCGTAGTGCGAGTGAACTCGTTCGACTCCGACAAGTTGGCCGCTTCGGCCGGCAGCCTGGAACAGTTCGAGAAGGCCCACAGTGCCCAACCGGGTTACGTCGGGACCGTCGTCGTCGACCTGCAAGCGAGCCGCCGACTGGTAGTCAACCTCTGGGAGAGCCAGCAGCACAGCACGGCGGCGCTGTCGGTCCTCGGGCCAGATGTCGGGCGGCTCCTCAACCCGCTCATGTCCAACCCATCTGACCTCGTCGGCGTCGGCACCGTCATCTATACGGATCTGATCCCCTCCCGACTCCTGACCGCGACAACCGGCAGCTAGAACCAGCCGCCCCCGCATGAAGCCAGCTTCTGGACCGGCAAGTGTCCCGAAGCCCGTTCCCCATGCGGCCGCAGGAGCCGCCGCGCAAACAACTCCGGACATTCCGCGCAGCGGGCGTCGAAAAATGACAGTGGACGTGGCAATACACTTAGGCTCAACGGCTCCGCTTGTCTGCTAAGTTACTGACTAGTAACATAATTCGTGACGCCGTCGGAATTCTCGCCAGCAGCATGCAGTGCCCGACATCCGTCCCGACCCGGTTTATTTAGGTTTGTTCAACAGTCTCGATGAGGAGTTTCAGGTGAGCCACAACAGGCAAGTGAGGGATGTTGTCTTCGTCGACGGCGTCCGTACGCCCTTCGGAAAGGCCGGCGAAAAAGGCATCTACGCCGGCACCCGCGCCGATGACCTGGTGGTGAAATGCATCCGCGAGCTGATGCGCCGCAACCCGTCGCTGCCGCCCGAACGGGTGGATGAGGTATCGATCGCCGCCACCACCCAGACCGGTGATCAGGGACTGACGATCGGCCGCACCGCAGCCCTGTTGGCGGGCCTGCCGAAGTCTGTCCCGGGATTCGCCATCGACCGTATGTGCGCCGGCGCCATGACCGCGGTCACGACGACGGCGTCGGGCATCGGCTTTGGTGCCTACGACGTCGTCATCGCCGGCGGCGTGGAACACATGGGAAACCACCCGATGGGCTCGGGCGCGGATCCAAACCCGCGTTTCACGTCCGAGCGTCTGATGGACCCGACGGCCCTGAACATGGGCAACACGGCCGAGAATCTGCATGACCGCTTCCCGGCCATCACCAAAGAACGCGCCGACGCCTTCGCCGTGGGCAGTCAGAACAAGCTGGCCAGGGCTTACGAAAACGGCAGGATCCAACCGGATCTGGTGCCGGTTGCCACGCTGAAGCCGGAACGGGGCTGGGCGCTGAACACGGTCGACGAGCCCCCGCGTCCGGGCACCACGATGGAGGATCTCGCGGCCCTGCGCACTCCGTTCCGCGCGCACGGCCGGGTCACCGCCGGCAATGCGGCGGGACTGAACGACGGCGCCACCGCGGCCCTGCTGGCGTCCGCCGAGGCCGCGGCAGAGCTTGGACTGCCGGTCAAGATGCGCCTGGTCTCCTACGCCTTCGCCGGCGTCGAGCCGGAGGTCATGGGCATCGGCCCCGTTCCGGCGACGGAAAAGGCGCTGAAGATGGCGGGCCTGGGCATCAACGACATCGGACTTTTTGAAATCAACGAGGCCTTCGCCGTTCAGGTGCTGTCCTTTTTGGACCACTTCGGCATCGCCGACGACGATCCCCGGGTCAACCGCTATGGCGGCGCCATCGCCGTCGGGCATCCGCTGGCGTCCTCCGGTGTACGTCTGATGAACCAGCTGGCAAGCCAGTTCGAGGAGGACCACTGCGTCCGCTACGGGATCACCACCATGTGCATCGGTCTGGGCATGGGCGGCACCGTGGTCTGGGAGAACCCGCACTGGGACGGCACCATTTCGGCCGCGCAGAGTTCCAGCAATGAAGCACGTTCCAGCAGCAGAGCAGGCACGCCCAACGAGAAGGAGAATGCAGCATGAGCGCGCAGGATTACAGCACCCTCACGGGGCTCTTTCCCGATGAAGTGGTCACCCACTCGTATGTCCAGGACGTTCAACTCCCCGCAACCGGTGGCCGGCCGGGTGCAGGCACGTTGGCCCTGATCACGCTGGACAACGGGCTGGATCACCGCCGGCCCACCACGTTGGGGCCCAACACCCTGGTCGAGCTGATGTCCGTGCTGGAAACCCAGCGGGACCGCGCCGCCGCGGGAGAAATTGTCGGCGTAGCCGTGACGGGCAAGCCGCACTACCTGGTGGCCGGCGCTGACCTTTCCGCGGTCAAGAGCCTGCATAACCCCGAGTCCGGCGTGCTGATGGCCCGGCTGGGACACGATGTCTACAGCACGCTCAACGATCTCGGCGTTCCGAGCTTCGTTTTCATCAACGGTGTGGCACTGGGCGGCGGGCTGGAAATTGCCTTGAACGCGAACTACCGGACCGTCTCCACGGGCGCCGGCGCCATCGGCCTCCCGGAGGCGTTCCTGGGGCTTGTGCCCGGATGGGGCGGCGTCTACCTGCTCCCTCGGTTGATCGGGCCGGCGAATGCCGTCAAGGTCATGATCGAAAACGCACTGAGCAACAACCGCACGCTCAGCGGTCCGGCCGCGTTCAAGCTCGGCATCGCCGACGCGATCTTCGAGCCGGCTGATTTCGTGGAGCAGTCTTTGCTCTGGGCCGCCAGGGTTATCACCGGCGACGTGACAGTGGAACGTCCCAATGCAGTCTCCGAACCGCTCTCGGAAGCGGACAGCGCCGGGTGGGACGCCGCCGTCGAGCAGGCCAGGAAATTCGTCGAGGCCAAGACGTCCAACGCGGCTCCTGCACCGGCCCGCGTCATCGATCTGCTGGAAAAGGGCAAGCACTACACCAAGGCCGAGTCGTTCGCGCAGGAAGACCTTGCGCTTTCGGACCTGATCCAGACGGACGAATTCCGCTCCACCGTCTACGCCTTCCTGGACCTCGTGCAGAAGCGCGGCAAGCGTCCCGCCGGTGCGCCGGACAAGAAATTGGCCCGGCCTGTCACCAAGGTGGGCGTGGTGGGTGCCGGCCTGATGGCCAGCCAGCTCGCACTGCTCTTCGCCCGCCAGCTCAAGGTCCCGGTCACCATGACGGACATCGACCAGGCCCGGGTGGACAAGGGCGTCGGCTATGTGCACGCCGAGCTGGACACGCTGCTGGCGAAGGGCCGGATTTCCGCCGACGCCGCCAACCGAACCAAGGCGCTGGTCACCGGCTCCGTTTCCAAGGCTGCATTTGCCGACGCTGACTTCGTGATCGAGGCCGTGTTTGAGGAGCTCAGCGTCAAGAAGCAGGTCTTCGCCGAGGTTGAGGCCGTGGTTTCCGAAACCTGCATCCTGGCCACCAACACCTCCTCGCTTTCCGTCACCGCGATGGCCGAGGACCTGCGCAACCCCGAGCGCCTGGTGGGTTTCCATTTCTTCAACCCGGTGGCCCTGATGCCGCTGCTGGAGATTGTCCGCGCCCCCAAGACCGACGACGCCGTGCTGGCCACCGCCTTCGAGACCGCCAAGGCGTTGCGGAAGACGGCGGTACTGGTCAAGGATGCCACCGCGTTTGTGGTCAACCGGATCCTGGGCCGGATGTTCGGCGAGATCACCGCGGTCTTCGATGGGGGAACCGATGCCGTCACGGCCGACAATGCGCTGCGCCCGATGGGCCTGCCGATGAGCCCGTTCGCGCTGTTGGCGCTGGTGGGATTGCCCGTGGGCCAGCACGTGCAGGAATCCCTGCACGCGGCGTTCGGCGATCGCTTTCACGTCTCCGCGAATCAGCAGCGGTTGATCGACGCGGGCAAGAAGAGCCTGTGGGAGAAGAACGACGACGGCAGCCAGTTTGTGCCCGAGGACACCATGGCGCTGCTGAGCTTCGGCGACTCCCCGTCCACCGCCGAGCAGGTCCTTACTCGGACCCAGGATGCGCTGGCGGACGAGATCGGCCGGATGCTCGACGAGGGCGTCGTGGCCGGGCCGGAGGACATCGACCTGTGCGTTATTACCGGCGCCGGCTGGCCGATGCATCTGGGCGGCATCACCCCGTATCTGGACCGCGTGGGCGCCTCCGAACGTGTCAATGGGAAGCGCTTCCACCCGGAGCTGGGCGCCTGAGCCAGGCGAAAGCGGCGCCTGAGCCGTGAGGCAGGGGCTGGGCCGTGACGACGGTGCGGGCCAGCAGCGTTGTCACGGCTCCGCCCCGTCCTCAGCGAGGAAACGGTTGACGGGGCGCGAATGTGGTGGGAAACTTCCCAGCCGGAGCTGGCAGACTGGATCCATGAACTCGAGCGCCGCGCTGAACCGCCGTACCCTGCTGAACCGCCGTACCCTGCTGAACCGCCGCTCCCTGCTCGCTGCCGGCACCGCTGCCGGCGGCGTCGCGGCGCTGACCGCCTGCGCCCCGCAGCAAAGCGCCCCGATCATGAATGCCGTCGCCCCGTCCGCCATTCCCAGCAGCGGCGGGACCCCGGTACGGGTGGGACGGCTGACCGATATCGCTGTCGGTGGAACGGGCAGTGTCACGGCCAGCGGAAAGGACGTGCTCCTGTACCGTCCCGATGACACGTCCATCGTCGCCTTCAGCGCCATCTGCACCCATGCCGGCTGCATCGTGGCCGCGGCGGGCAGGCAATTCGACTGCCCGTGCCACGGATCCACCTTCAAAGCCGCGGACGGGACGGTCATTACCGGACCCGCCCAGCGGCCGCTGGTTCCACTGCGGGCGGCCGTCGACGGCGAATGGATCACCGTCAGCGTGTAACCTGCGTCTGATCGGAAAATAGTGATTTCGGTCCCCACGGCGGAGCGAAGCGCCCCTGAAAAACTGCCTTGCGTCTAACTTGCCCGCGGTAACAATCCATGCGTCACTCTCCCGCTTTGAAGAGCCGACCGCGTATGCTCGCTAACACGACCGCATCATGGTCCAACCAGTACTTTCGGGAATTAAGAGACGGCCTGTTGTCTCGAAAATCGTGGAAAAGGGTTTGTATCGTGCAGCTATCCGTTATCGGCACCAACGATCTTGTCCGCGGGGAAGTCCAGGTCCCCAATTCCAAATATCATGCCCACCGTGCACTGATTCTGGCCTCGCTTGCCCCGGGCATCAGCCGTATTTCCGGTCTCAGCGACGCACGCCACGTCGATTACACGGTCTCCCTGCTCCGCTCGCTGGGGACCTGCATCGACATCGAGGGCGATACCTTCATCGTTCACGGTGGCCCGTACCATTCGCAGACCGGCTCCATCTCGGCCGGCAGCTCCGGCAGCACCCTGTATTTCATGGTCGGGCTGGCGTGCCTGGCGGACCGGGATATCACCGTGACGGGGCAGAAGTACTTCCAGCGCCGCCCCATCGGTCCGCTGCTGGCCGCGCTGCGCCAGCTCGGAGTCGATGCCTCCTCCCCCACCGATTGCCCACCGATACGGGTCAAGGCCCGGCGTCCCAGCGGCGGCGTGGTGCATATCGCCGGGACGCTCTCACAGTGGGTGTCGGGGCTGCTCCTGCTGGCCCCCTTTTCCCTCGATGAGACCACCGTCATCATCGACGGCCCGCTCAATGAACTCACCTACATCGAACTGACCGTGCGCATGATGCGCCGGTTCGGGCTGGAGGTGGAGGTTTCCGCCGACTGGCGGCGCTACACGATAGCCCCGAACCAGGTTCCGCGACCCACGGACGTGGTCCTTCCGCCGGATATCGGCTCCGCTGCCTTTGGGCTCGCCGTCGGCGCGCTGCACCCGGCCGATATCCTGCTGCGCGGGCTGCGGCAGACAAGTTCCTGCGGAGCGGACCACCCCGAGTCCGAGCTGCTGGATATCGTAGCGGCGATGGGCCTGCCGATGGCCTACGACCCACAGGCCGACGGCGTGCGGGTGCGGCACCAGGGTCTGCGCATGGGCCCGGTGGAGGTGGACTGCCGGAGGGTCCCGGACATGCTTCCGGTGCTGTCCGTCATGGCGGCCCTGGCCGACGGTGAAAGCGTTTTCCGGCACGTGGAGCATGTCCGGCTCAAGGAATCCGACCGGGTGGTGGCCATGCTCCAGCTCAACGGCATGGGCGGCAATCTGCGCTTCGACGGCACTAACCTGCGGGTCCGCGGGGTCCCTCGGCTGACCAGCTCGCACCTGTCGTCGTTCAACGACCACCGGGTTCTGATGTCCCTCGCCGTGGCTGCGACCGCCGCGGAGGGACGTTCCGCCCTGACCTACCCGAATGCGTACCGGATTTCCTACCCAATGTTCCTGGCGGCCATGCAGAAGCTGGGCCTGGACATGGAGATCGAGCACGGCTCGGCCCGGCCGCCAGTACTCCATCCCCCGGCCCGTAACGCTGCAGGCTCCGGCGCCGCCCTGGCCGCGGCGGAACCGGTCACGACCCTGGCCGCGGCGCAGCTGATGACCGCCTCGGAGTGGATCCGGCGCTGGGCCGCGGAGAAGCCGCATGCGCTCGCCGTGGTGGACGCGCGCTGGAACACCACGTCGCACCTGAGCTGGGCGGCGCTGGACGACGAAGTTGATCACGCCGCGGCGGCCTTTCTGGATATCGGTGTGGCTGCCGGGGACAGGATTGCGGTCCAGCTGCCGAACTGGCGGCAGTTCGTCGTCATTGCCGCCGCGGCGATGCGGATCGGGGCGGTGATCTGCCCGATCATGCCGATTTTCCGGGAGCGTGAAGTGGCGTACGCGCTGCGCCGCTCCGGAGCCAGGGTGCTGCTGGTGGCGGATAACTTCCGCGGCCGCCAGCACGCAAGCGAAATTGCCCGGCTGCTGGACAGCCACGGACCCGGGACGGCCGACGGCGCCGACTCACCGCCGCGAGCAGGTGCGGGCGCCGGCTCACCGCCGCGCGCGGGGACGGGTAACAGCACGAACCCGGATGCGGACAAGAATCCAGACGCGGATCCGAATCCAGACATGGCCGCCATCCGCGTCGAGCATGTCTTTGTCGTGCACGGCACCGCCGGTGTCCCGCGGCTGATGCCGTTCAACACCAACCTGCGCGTGCACTGGGCGCCGTGGCACCATGCCTGGGCGTCCGCCGTCGTCGACCGCGCCGCCCTGGCCGCGCGCGCTCCAAAACCCGACGACCCCGCCCAGCTGCTGCTGACCTCCGGCACCTCCGGTCGGCCCAAGGGCGTGATCCACAGCCACCGCCGGCTCTCGTTGGCGGCCATGATGGAGGCCCGGCAGCTCGGCCTGAACGGCACGGATTCCATCTACATCCCGTCGCCGCTGGCGCACCAGACCGGGTTCCTCTACGGCATGTGGCTGTCGCTGAGCCTGGGCGTACCGCAGATCCTGCAGAGCGTGTGGGATGCCAACCGGGCGCTGCAGATTCTGCATGACTGGGAGGGCACGTTTGTGCAGGCCGCCACACCGTTCCTGACTGATCTGGTGCAGGCGGTGGAGGACGGCGGGACCGCCCCGGAACGGCTGCGCGTTTTCGTGGTGACCGGGGCGGCGGTTCCACGCGCACTGGCCGAACGGGCAACCCGCGTGCTGCGGACCGCCGTGTGCGGGGCCTTCGGCACGACCGAAACCGGGTTGGGCGCACTCACCTCCCCCGCCGATCCGCCGTCGAAGGCGTGGGGAACCGATGGCAGGGCACTGGAGGACGTGCAGCTGCGGATTGTCGACGACGACGGGCTGCTGCTGCCGCCGGACGCCGAGGGGAATCTGGAGCTGACCAGCCCAACGGTCTTTGACGGCTACCTTGACCGGCCCGATCTGGATGCGGAGACGTTCAGCGCCGACGGCTGGTACCGCACCGGGGACCTGGCCACGATCGACGATGAGGGGTATCTGCGGATCACCGGCCGGGTGCGTGACATTATCAACCGCGGCGGTGAGAAACTGCCCGTGGCGGAGATCGAGCAGCTCATGCATACGCATCCGGCGATTGCGGACGTGGCCATCGTGGCCATGCCGGACGCCCGGCTCGGCGAGCGGGCCTGCGCCTTCGTCCGGCTGGTTCCGGGAGCGGAACTGGGCTTCGAGGCGCTGCAGGATTTCCTGGATGAACATGGCGTGAGCAAACACTACTGGCCCGAACAGCTGGAGCTGCTGGCCGAAATTCCCCGAAACCCGGTGGGGAAAATCCAGAAGTTCGTGCTCCGAGAGCGTGCGGCACTGCTGACCCCCGAGGTACGCGAGAGCCCGGCACGCAAGAGCCAGACGAAGAAGAGCCAGTTCCAAACGACGAGAGAGGCCACGGAACGATGACGCTACAGCAGGTTCCCACCCTGGACGGACGCGGCAGCGCCGTCGGTCCGGAACAATACGAAAGACTCCTCGCCGAGATCACCGACTGGGTCGAGGGACCCGGCGAGGACTGGGCCGAACGGATCGAGGCCACCGGCACCGTGGAACCCGAACTGCGTGCGGAGCTCAAGGCCCTGGGTTTCTTGGGCCTCGCCGCCCCGGTGGACCTGGGCGGCCGCGGCCTGAGCTTTACCCAGTGGATGGGCCTGATGGAGGTCTTCTCCCGGTCCCATGCATCGGTCCGGATGATCGTGCACGTGGTCAATGGCACCTGGCGGTCGATGAACCCGCATGCCGATGCTGGGCAACGGGAAAAATACATCGTCCCCTCGGTCGCCGGGGATATCACCGTCGCTTTCACCCTGACCGAGCCCGATAACGGCACGGGAGCGGACATCACCTGCAGCGTCCGCCGGGACGGGGACCTTTACTACCTCAGCGGAACCAAGCACCTGATCACCTTCGGCGTGAACTGCGACTACTGGCTGCTGTTTGCCCGGCTGGCGGGCAGCAGCGGCAGGGACGGCACGGTGGCGCTGCTCGTGGACCGCGGTGCCCCCGGTGTGACGGTGGAAGACACCTCCAACACCATGGGTGTACGCGGAACCGACCACGCCCGGCTCACCTTCACCGATACTCCCGTGCCCGTGAGCCAGCGCCTCGGTGCCGAGGGCGACGGGCTGAAAATCGCGCTCGGCGGATTCCTGACGCCGAGCCGGATCTCGGTGGCCATGAGCTGTGTGGGGCTGGCGCAACGGGCCCAGCAGCTCGCCGTCGACTATGCGCAGCGGCGGATCACCTTCGGCAAGCCGATCGCCGAACGGCAGGCCGTGGCATTCCTTCTCGCCGAGAATGCCGCCGACATCGAGGCGGCCCGGGCGCTGGTGATGCACGCCGCCGCCGCGTGGGAGGCCGGTTCGGACCGCGGGCCGGCGCTGTCCTCGATGGCCAAGCTGACCGCCGTCGACATGCTGACCCGGGTGACGGACAAGGCACTGCAGGTCCACGGCGGGATCGGTTACTGGAAATCGCAACCGATCGAGCGGGTGTACCGCGATGCCCGCGCGCAGCGTTTCGAGGAGGGCACCAACGAGATCCAAAAATCCGTGATTGCCAAGGACCTTTTCGTCCGCGCAACGGAGGCAGCCAAATGACCACCGGACCAGACGGGACAGACAGCGCCGCACCCGACGGGACAGACAGCGCCGCACCCGACGGGACAGACAACGCCTCACCCGACGGGACAGACAACGCCTCACCCGACGGGACAGACAACGCCTCACCCGACGGGACAGACAACGCCGCACCCGACGGGACAGACAACGCCGGACCCGACGAAACAGACGCCGCCGGACCCGACGCGACAGGCGCCGCCGCACCCGGACGGCGGCAGGGAAAGTACGCCGGCAAGGTGGCGCTGATCACCGGGTCCTCGCGCGGCATCGGACGCGCACTGGCGCTGCAGCTGGCGGCGGAAGGGGCCGACGTCGTCATTAACTACCGCAGGAACGCGGAGCTGGCCGAATCGGTCGTGGCCGAGGCAAAGGCGCTCGGCGGCGGCGGGATCGCCGTCCAGGCCGACGTCGAGAGCCCGGAGGAAATCGTCCGGCTCTTCGACGAGGTGGACGTGGCCTACGGGCGGCTGGACTTCTTCATCAACAATGCCGCCGCATCGGCCTTCAAGAAGCTGCTCGATCTGAAGACGCATCACCTGGACCGCTCCTACGCGATGAATGTGCGGCCCTTCGTGCTCGGCGCGCAGGAGGCCGTGAAACTGATGGACCAGGGCGGGCGCATCGTGGCGGTCACCAGCTACGGCAGCCGGCGCGGCTTCGCCACCTACGCCGCGCTCGGCTCCTACAAGGCCGCGGTGGAATCCTTCATCCGCTACATGGCGGTGGAATTCGCCGGCTACGGCATCAATGTCAACGGCGTCAACGGGGGTCTGATCGATTCCGACTCGCTCGAATTCTTCTACAGCATGCCCGGCATGGCGCCGATGGAAGAGGTGCTGGCAACCATCCCGCTCGGCCGGCCCGGTACCGTGGCGGACATGGCCAATGCCATCGAATTCCTGCTCTCGCCGAACTCCGCCTACATCACGGGGCAGACGATAGTGGTCGACGGCGGCATGACGGTGGCGGCGGCGCCGTACTACGCGCAGACCACCGATCCAATAAGTCTGCCCGAGCGCCCAACCCGGAATACGTTCCGGCCGGACCGCGTGTCCGGGGCGGAGAAGACCGTTGAATAGGACGACTGAATAAAACGACGGCGGCGACGACGGCATGTCAGCAGCAGCCCCATGTCAGCAGCGGCCGCACCTGATCGCCGTGGCCGCCTGATGACCAGGACGACGCGTCAATGGCGAGCGCACGTTAACGTCTCCGGCCGCCGGCACGGGCGGCGTACTGGTGCTCGGGACGGCCCGTGCTGCTGTAGCGCAGGGCCACCTCCACCGCCCCCTCATCCACCAGAGACGAGAGGTACCGCTGGGCGGTGGCACGGGACATGCCCACCGCAGCGGCGACCTCTGCCGCCGTCGACGGCTGCGCCGAGCGTGCCACCGCAGCCAGCACCGCCCGTTCGGTGACCGACCGCACCCGGTCGCCGCCGTCGCCGCGATGAAGCTGACGCAGCGCCCGTTCAACGGACTCCTGATCCAGCGCGGATCCGGTGTCCAGCAGACGCCGGTAGCGTGCATAACTGCGCAGCCGCTCCGCAAGCACTCCGCGCATCAACACGCATTCGGCGGCGGAAATCGCGGCGCAGATGCCCAAGGACTATGCCAACGCCGGCGCGGACCCGTACGAGAAGTCCATCAATGACACCAAGACCATGTTCAACAAGGACGGAAAGATGGATGCGGACGGGGCCAAAAACGTCGTGAAGATCCTCGACCAGTACTCCACAAACGTCAAGGGCAAGGGCTCCACGATCGACCTGTCCAAGACGCACACCACGGAGTTCGTGGACAAGGTCCCGGCCAAGTAGGCGGGCTTTAGCAACCTGCGGCTTCACAACCTGCGGCTTCACAACCTAGAACGACGGCGGTTCCCCGGTCAGCCGGCCGGGGCGCCGCCGATTGGGGTCCTTCCCGGTGGTGCCCGCGGCTTGAGCGGGACGGGATCACATCGACTGTGAAACAGCGAACCGTTGGGCTGCGGCTGCCGCTGGCGCAGCCAGGCTGCGGGGGCCTGCACGCCGAAGGCTTCACCGCCGGCGAAGTGGCCCTCCAAGACCCGGGCAAAGGGCCCGTCCGCAACGATCCGCCCGCCGCTGAGCAGCACCAGCCGATTACAGTGCCGGTAGGCGAAGTCCAGGTCGTGGGTGACGAGGGCAACCGCCGCTCCGCGCGCCGCTTCTTTGGAAATCGCCTCCGCCAGCCGGTCCAGGCCGTCCCGGTCCATCGCCACCGTGGGCTCGTCCATCGCCAGCACGGCCGGGCGGCGGACCAGCACAGTGGCCAGTGCCACCAGCCTCTGCGCCGAGGCCGGCAGCTCGTAGGGGTGCATCCCGGCCAGTTCGGCCAAGCCGCAGCGCCCCAACGCCTCCTCGACCGCGGCCTCCCATGCGGCCGGATCGAGTGCCGGCAGCCCGTAGCCGACCTCGCGGGTCACGGTCCGTTCAAAGAGCTGGTCCTGCGGGTCTTGGAACAGATAGGACACATCCGCGGAAACAGCGCCGACGGACTGCCCTGAAATGTCCCGGCCCAGTATCCGAACGGTGCCTGACTCGGGCCGGGCCAAGCCGTTGAGGTGGCGCAGCAGGGTGGTCTTGCCGGCGCCGTTCGCCCCTGCGATCGCGACCCGCTCGCCGGCACCAAGGGCCAGGTCCACGCCGTCGAGCACGGTCTGTGCCGGCGTCCCGGCGCGCTTCCGGAAGGCAAAAAAAGGCGGACGGCGTTCCGCACCATAGCGGTAAACGACGCCGCCCAGCGCGGCCGCGGCGGTCCGGGCGGCCGACGTGGGGCGTGGCGGTTGGAGCGTATTCTCCGCGGGGCCCGGCCCGTCCAGCGGATCGGGAATCACCGGAAGGCGTGCGGCCCAAGCGGACTTCAGCACCGCCGGCCGGGGTCCGGACGCGACCATCCGGCCGCCGTCGAGCAGCAGCAGCCGCCCGGCCAGACGCCCGGCACCGCCCAGCTCGGGTGAGAGCAGCACCACGCCTGCCCCACGGTCCAACAGCGATCCGATCACGTTTTCCACGGCGCGCCGGGCGTCCGCGTCCAGGCCGGCCATCGGCTCATCCAGGGCCAGGGTTGCGGGGTTCAGCGCGGCGGCCGACGCAATGATCATCCGCCGCTGCTCGCCGCCGGAGAGCTCCGACGGCTTGCGCTGAAGCAGTCCCGTCAGGCCCAGGGCGCTTGCCGTCGTCTGGACCCGCTGTTTCATCAGCCCGTGCTCCATCCCGGCGTTCTCCAGCGCGAAGGCGATTTCCTCCGCGACGGTGGCCGCAACCGTGGACAGCTGGGCCGACGGAACCTGGCCCACATACGCAATGTGCCGGTTCCAGACCGCCGGGTTGATACGCGGATTCACCGAGGTGATGCCGGGGCCCCCGCCGGAAAACACCAGGCTCTCCCCCGCCACCTCAAAGCGGGCCGTCAGCGCCCCGTTATGCCGCCCCGGCAACACACCGGCCAGGATCCTCGCCAGCGTGGACTTCCCGGAGCCGGAGCCACCGGCCACGAGCACACATTCACCGGCGCCCACGTCCAGCTCGATGCCCTGCAGGGTGGGCCGATCCTCACCCGGATAATGAAAGGTTTCCAGGCTGAGCCGCATCACCGGACACCTCCCGGCCCGGACAGGGCCGGCCCGAACAAACCCGGCCCGAACCAGAGCACCAGGAACACCGCCAGGGCGGCCAACGCGAGCCAGCGGAAGATTCTCTGCGCCGGAGTATCGGACACCTCCCGGTAACTGGTACGCGGGCCGCGGCCGCCGAAACCCCGGGCTTCCAGGGAATCCGCCCGGCTGCCGGCCTCATGCAGCAGGGCCAGCACCAGCGGCACCGCCTGCTGCCGCACCGCCCGCAGCCGCCCCCGCACTCCGGAACCGGTGACCAGCCCGCGCGACTGCTGGGCCTGGGCAATGCGGCGGGCGCGTCCGCCGACGGCCGGGGCAATGCTCAGGGTGGAACACAGGACAAAACCAAGCTGCGGCGGGACCCGGTACCTGGTCAGCAAGGCCATCAGATCGGCCGGCTGCACGCTGAAGGAAAACGCCAGGAACACCACCACGAAAACGGCCGTGCGCAGCCCCATGTCCGCGGCGAATCCTAGTCCCTCCGCCGTCACGCGGGCCGGACCGGCCGTCCAGAGAACGGTCCGGCCCTCGTGGAAGAACAGGCCGTGCGTGAGCAGCAGGGACAGCCCGAACGGAACCATGATCACGGCCGCCGCGGGCAGCACCTTGCGCCCCAGGCCGCCCAGCGCCAGCAGCGCAGCCAGCAGCACCAGAACCGCAGCCGAAACCGCCCAGCTGTTGATCGCCGTCGTCGTTACCGCTATGACGACGGCGGCGCTCAGCAAGGTGAGCGGGTTGAGTCTGCCAGCAGCTGCCGGAGGGTCGGGAATCAAGGACGCCAGGAGGACTTGGCGCCGGCCAGCACGCGGTGGCGCCGGACGAACGGGAACTGCACGGTGGTGCGGCGGGGCAGGGCATAAACCAGCAGCGCCACAACGCTGAATACGATCGCCTTGTCCATCGGATCGGACAGCAGCGCCTGCTTGGTGATGGCACTCAGGAGCGAGTCCCCCATCGCCCGGAAGGCGCCCACAATGGCCCCCGTGGCGACGCCGGAGGTGCCCCCGAAGACGAACGCCGCGATCGGCGCCGAGAAGACACCGGCAAAAATCCCGGTGACGAAGCCCGCCACCGGGGCAAGGTAGAACCGCCGGAACAGGCCATAGCGTGCCGCGATTCCGGCCAGGAATCCGATCAGCGCCGCACCGGCCGCGAACGGCAGGACGGTGGGGTTGAACAGGGACCAGACGATGCCGCTGAGCGCACCCGTTGCCGCACCCGCCGCGGGACCGGCGAGCACCGCAATGAGCACGGTGCCGATGGAATCGAGGTAGAACGGCACCAGCGTGCTGCCGATGAACTGGCCAAGGACGATGTTAAGCACCAGGGCAACAGGGATCAGCACCAGCGTCGAGGTGGGAACGGTGGGGAGAACGCCTGCAATCAGCAGCACCGCGCCAAGCAGGAAGCCGGACAGCGCCAGCAATGTGGAGCCGCTGGAGAGGCCATTGGTAATGTCGGTCGGCTGGGCCAGCACCAGGTAGATGTAGGTTGCGGCAATGGCCGCGCCGCCCAGGATTTCCAGCAGGCGGCGGTTGCGGCGGGCCGCCTGTCCAGAGGCGGGCAGGGTCAATGAGGAGGAGGACATCAGGAATCCTTGAGAGTACGGAGACGGTCCGCCTATGTCACCTTGGCGCAGTTAACCATCCTAGCCGCTCGGGGTCCCCGGCGACCCACAACATCACAGCCTTGCGCCCCCCAGTCCGGACAACACAGACCCCGGATTTGCATTCCACAACGGATGCTGTTGCTGAGGTGGCTGGAGTTGCCGCTGTGGTGCCGGCAACGGACTTCCATCCGGCTATCCGTTGTGGAGTGCAAACCGCGTACCGTACCCGCGACCCCTACTCGCGGCGTGGCCCACCGGGCCGCTAGGAAATGCTCGGCGCGGCTTTGCCTCGGGCGTAAACCTGGTCGTCGGAGATATCTGCCTTGGAATAGTCCTTCAACGCGGCAGCCGCTGCGAGCGTGATCAGAGCCGATATCAGAATGTAGATGGACACCGCGTATCCGGTGCCGAACGTATGGAGCAGGAAAGTCGCAACCAGTGCCGCCGGGCCGCCGGCTATGATCGAAGCCAGTTGGTAGCCGAGGCCGGCACCCGTGTACCGGAGGTTGGTCGGGAAGCTCTCCGCAATAATTGCCGCCTGCGGGCCGTACTGCATAGCGTGCGGGACAAGCGCCACACACACTGCAACGAAAACCAGCCAACCGATGCCGCTGTCAAGAAGGGCAAAGTATGCGAAACCCCAGACTCCCATGATGGCAGCGCCAAGCATGTAAATCTTCTTGCGACCCACCGTGTCGGATAGGTTCCCGAAGTACGGCACCAGGAAAAATTCGACTGCCGCCGCTATCATGGTGCCGATAAGAACGAAATTGTACGAGTAACCATGATTCTTGTCGGTCAAATATGACAATACAAATGCGGTCACAATGTAGAACGGCATTTGCTCCGACATCCGCAATAACGCGGACAGGATAATCTCTTTCGGATATTTCCTGATGACCTGAAGCACCGGAGCCTTCTGGGTCTTCGCGGTCTTGATGACCTGGGCGAACATCGGGGTTTCCATGATTCGCAGTCGGATGTAAAGCCCGACGCCGACCATGACCAGGCTGAGAAGGAACGGGACACGCCAGCCCCACGCAAGGAAACCCTCCGTACCGGCGATGGCGTTAAACAGGGCCATCAGGCCGGTAGACAGGATGATGCCGATGGCAACACCGAGCTGCGGCCAGCTGCCCATCAGTCCTCGGCGCTTCTGGTTGCCCCATTCCATCGACAGCAGCACGGAACCGCTCCACTCACCGCCGACCGCTATGCCCTGAGCAATCCGCAGCACGACAAGGATGATGGGTGCCGCGTCGCCCCAGGCGGTCGAGCCGGGAAGCACCCCGATCAACGCCGTGGAAATCCCCATCATAAGCAAAGTGATGATAAGCATGGCCTTGCGACCGATTCGATCGCCCCAGTGCCCGAAAACCGCCGCTCCGACGGGACGCGCCAAGAACCCGACAAAATAGGTCGCAAACGCTGCCAGCAGCCCCACATACGGTGACGCGTTGGGAAAGAACAGGTGTGGAAAAACCAGTGCAGCAGCCGTGCCGTAAAGAAAATAGTCGTACCACTCGATGGTCGTACCGATGGTGCTGGCGACCGCCGCCTTGCGCACCTGACTGCGAAGCTCGACGCCGGTCGGGATGGTCTGTTCGGGTTTTGACAACGGTGTCCCACCTTCCCTGCTGAATGCTCTCAGGTGGGACGTGGATCACGCATCCACCGCACATTGCGCGTGCAAGGATACACCCGGGGCCGCCGGGCCGCAACGGGCGTTGGTTACAGCGCGCCGTCAACGAGTTTGACGATGATCAGGCAGTCCTTTTTGGCATGCCCGGCGTCCACGACGCGCTGGAACAGCTGCCGCACATGCTGACCGATCTCCAGGGGAGTTCCGGTGGCCTCCGCCGCCGAGGTCGCCGGATTGATGTCTTTGTTGGCGAGTTCCGCGGTAAAGATGGGGGCAAAATCGTTGTTTACAGCAGCGGTATTAACGACGGCCCTAATCGGATACCACGTGCGCAACGCCCAGCTGTCGCCGGAGGAAACCGAGGCGATATTCCAGAACACCTGCTTGTCGAGGCCGAGGCGGTCAGCGGGCACCGCACCTTGGGACGCGGCGGCAAGGTTGATGAAGAGCATGAGGTTGTTGCAGATCTTGGCCGTTTGGCCGGTGGTGGCGCCGACCGTCGGGATGAAGCCGCGGACCTCGTGGCCGGCTTTGACCATGTTCGCCGCCATGGGTTCCCCATGTTCCCTAACCCGATGCATCCAACTACAGCCATGTCCTAGGCTCCTTCGCGCGTCGTCCGCTGCTGTGTGACCAACATTCTGCACCAGGGCACCAGCGTACGCTTACATCGTAGAGGGCCATTCAGCGTCGCAGGCTTAAAATGAGACCTCGCAGCCGGGAAGGAAGGGGTCACGAAGACATGAAAATCAGAGGGGCAGTACTCGAAGAAATCGGGCGGGCGCGCCCGTACGGGACCAGCCGCCCGATCGTGATCAGCGAGTTGGAACTCGACGATCCGCGCCCAGGTGAGGTTCTGGTCCGCATCGAAGCAGCGGGTATCTGCCACTCCGACCTCAGTGTCGTCAACGGCAGTCGGGTACGGCCGGTGCCGATGCTTCTTGGCCATGAGGCTGCCGGCCGCATCGAGAAGCTGGGCGACGGAATCGTGGACCTCGCCGTAGGCCAGCGGGTCGTCATGACGTTCCTCCCACGGTGCGGCACGTGCGCAGGGTGCCTGACCGGTGGCAGGTTGCCCTGCAGCGTCGGTTCGGCATCGAACAACGACGGCGTTCTGATGAACGGCGGCGTACGTCTGCACCGCGATGGGCGCGACATCGCACACCATCTGGGTGTATCCGGATTCGCCACCCACGCAGTGGTTAGCAGACATTCCATCGTGCCCGTTGGTGACGATATTCCCGCGGACATTGCCGCCGTTCTCGGCTGCGCGGTGCTGACCGGTGGCGGCGCTGTGCTCAACGCTGGAAACCCACAGCCCGGCGATTCGATCGCGATCGTCGGCCTCGGTGGTATCGGCATGGCGGCGCTGATCACGGCCGTGAGCCTTGGCAAGGGCGACGTTATCGGCATCGACGCGGTACCAGCGAAGCTCGTGAAGGCGAAAGAGCTCGGGGCGCGAGCAACATACTCGCCGCAGGAAGCCCTCGACTCAGGGATCAAGGCATCCATCGTCGTCGAGGCTGCCGGAAACGTGCACGCGTTCGAGACGGCAGTGGCGATGACAGCGGTTGGCGGATGCACAGTGGTGGTCGGCCTGCCAGCTCCGGATGCCCGCTCCAGCATCGCTCCGCTGGGTCTCGTTGCCGAGGCCCGCTCCATCGTCGGCAGCTACATGGGATCCGCCGTCCCTTCCCGCGATATCCCGAACTACGCGCAGCTCTGGCGTGAGGGCACGCTTCCCGTCGACGAACTGATCTCCAGGCGCGTGACGCTCGATGAAATTAATGAGGCGATGGACGAGCTCGCAGACGGCAAGGCGATCCGACAGGTGATCATGTTCGGTGATTGAGCTGCACGGCCGGCCCGTAAAGTTCCCGGGCCAGCGCGCCGACCGACCCGATCAGGTCCCCAAAACACTGCTCCGGGTCATTGTCCACAACAATCCTGGCGTTCGGCGCCTTGCCCCAGAGGCCGCGGTAGTCCGCCACCGTGGTGCCCACCAGCAGCGGCGAGGTGGTTTCGACGTCGACCGTCGCCAGCCGTGTCCGATACGGGGTGCGGTCCGCGGCCACCGCGGCCGCAAACGCGTCATGCATGTGCGCAATGTAACCCTGGTCGTAGAGCCGGTGGAACTCCATATAGAAACGGATGGCGTCGGAGAGGCAGGCGATCAGGGGGTTGCCGCTGGTGCTCCGCCGCCCCTCGGTCTGCTCCGGCAGCACCAGCTCCGGGCCTGCACCCGCCACCTCCGCCAGCCGCGCCAAGTGCTCCGGCCGCATTTCGATCCGTTCCGTGGTTTCCAGCGCACAGACAATCGGCAGCCGGTCCTCCGGCAGCCCTATGTAGGCCTCGAAGACCTCCCGGGCGGCGTGCGGATCCACCGAAACGTTCCACTCGGCGGTGGGCGTGGTGTTCCCCTGGTAGTAGAAGCAGCCGCCCATGATCACCAGTCCCTTGAGCAGGCGCGGGAGCTCCGGTTCGCGCCGCAGCGCCAACGCGAAGTTGGTCAGCGGACCGGTGATGAGGCCGGTGATCTCTCCCGGATGAGCCCTGACCTCATCCACCCAAACGTCGACGGCGTGGCGCGGCGAAATATGCTGCGCCGGCTGCGGCAGGACCGCGTGTCCGATGCCCTGCGGGCCGTGGGTCTCCTCGGTGGTTACCAGCGGAATCTCCAGCGGCACCTCGGCACCGATCGCTACATCGATTCCGGCGCGGCCACAGAGTTCCAGCAGCGAGAGATTGTTCAGGGCCACCTGGCGGGCACCGACATTGCCCGCCGTGCAGGTGATCGCCTGCAGCCGCACTTCCGGCCGGGACAGCAGGTACACCAGCGCCATGGCGTCGTCGATGCCGGTATCCATGTCGGCCAGGATCCGATTCATTAAAACAGAGCCACCTTGGGCACCCGTGGGAAAATCTGATCCAGCTCCGCCAGGTCGGCGGCCGTCGGCGTCCAGCAGACCGCACCAGCGTTTGACCGGACCTGCTCGATCTTCGTGGCACCGGCGATCACGCTGCTGACCGAGGGCTGGGCCGCAAGCCAGGAAAAAGCCACCTGTACCTCGGTCAGCCCCCTGGCCGCGGCGAAAATGCTGAACTCCGCCAGTTGATCCCAATCCGCGGTCTCCAGCAGACCGGTGCGCGAATGGGTCAGCCGGCTGCCTGCAGGTGCCGTTCCCTTGCCGTACTTCCCGGTAAGCAGCCCGTTGGCCAGCGGGAAATACGGCAACAGGCCCAGACCATAGGCTTCGGCCGCCGGGGTAACTTCCAGTTCGGCGCGCCGGTCCAGCAGGTTGTAATGGTTCTGCGAGGAAATGAACGGCGTGCAGCCCCGGGCCCTGGCCGTGAACTCGGCCTCGGCAATCTGCCAGCCAGCCCGGTTGGAGTGGCCGATATAGCGGACCCTGCCCGAACTGACCAGATCGTCCATCGCGGCCAAAGTCTCTTCGATAGGGGTCAGTGGATCCGGGGTGTGGAATTGGTAAAGATCGATCCAGTCGGTTCCCAAGCGGCGCAGCGAGGCTTCCACTGCCTTGACAATGTACCGGCGTGAACCGCGGCGCCCCCAATCGGCCCCGTTGGTCCCGCTCATGTCCATGCCGAACTTGGTGGCCACAATAACGTCGTCGCGCTTGCCCACGAGGGCCTTACCGAGCATTTCCTCGCTCAGGCCCGGCGTTCTGCCATAGGTATCCGCTACGTCGAAGAGCGTGATGCCTTCCTCGATCGCTGCGGCAATTACAGTGTTCGTGCCGTCCTGGGACTCGGTTTCCGTGCCCGGGCGGCCCAGATTATTGCACCCGAGTCCGACGACGGAAACGGTGAGGCCGGAGGTGCCCAGCTGGCGATATTCAGTCATTCTCCCAGCCTACCCGCGGGATAGCGACCACCGAAGCGCGGCCCAGTCTCCACGCGGCGCTGGCGTGCGGCAGGATGCCAGGGATATGGACGCGGCGGCTACAGGGTGAACGGAACGCCCTTCGTCACCCCGTGCTTGCCCTTGATCCCCTCAAGATGACCATACGGCGCCACTGCGATGCTCAGCTTTGTGACATCGAGATCGGACTCGCGGGCACACGTCTTGATACCGGCGACGGCCTTGGCTGCGTCGGGTGCCAGGGTGAAAATATTGAGCTTTCGCACACCAAATTCGCTGCGGTCGACGACGCCGATGCCCCGCCAGGCAAAGAAGGACGTAATGCTGTTGGTGGCTTTGCGTTCCAGGTACCGATCCCGCTCCGTCCCCTCGGCGGATTTGAGCGCAAACTGGGCAATCACCCAGAACTGTTCCTCCACCGGAATGATCCGGAACCCGTCCTCGAGGCCCTGTGTCTGAAATGCGGCGAGCTTCGCTGCTCCCGCCTCGACCGTGTCTGCGGCCGATTCCTTGGTCGCGCTCTGGTGCCCGACGACTCCGCTGTTGACAACGAAAACCCCGTCTTCGTCGTCGCGCCACGCCTCCCGGAACGCCAGCACGCCGTCGTCGGTCTTCTTGTACATTCTGATAATGCTCATACCCGTCCGTTCTCAAACCATTTGGTGTCTGTACCGTCGAACGGCGCCTGCCGCGCCAAAACGGCCGCAAGGATCCGGTTACATTCGGACCGGATTCCGGTAATAACCTCCGCCGGGTAGCCCATCGCCACCTGGTGTTCGGCAAATTCGTCTTCGTCGTCAACAAACACGCCGTGGTCCCGGGTCCGGATAACGTCGAGATCCATGTCGATCAGATGAAACTCAAACACGTGCTGCCGGATCAGCGTCCAGCCGGGTTCCACGGCCAGGTCGACGTACACCTCGGTGCCGTCCGGATGCTTGTCGTCAAAGAATGTCGCCACGTAGCTGCCGCTGCGCGGAATGAGCAGTACCGCATCGGAGGCGGTGTAGAGCGCTGCTCCCGGGCGCGAAATGAACTCGTGGCTGCCTTGGAAAATCCACCAGCCTAGCCCGTCCTCCCCCAGATACCGTCCGGGGACCACCCAGTGCGGCGCAGCATTCCATTTCCGGTTCCGCGCCACCACCAGGTCACCCGGCTCGATGCCCTCCGGTTTGCTCACAGTTGCGGAAGCTGACCGGTATGCGGGACCTGCTGGCCGGGCAGCGGCCGCGCAAACGGCACCTTGGTTCCCAGCACCTGCGCGACGACGTCCTGGGCCACGCGCTGGGCGGTCAGCCCCACGCGTTCGAGTACCTGGGACCTGCTGCCGTGATCGAGGAACTCGACCGGGAGTCCAACCTCATTGAGAGCGGTGTCGACGCCCGCGGCGCGCATTTCCTGCCGGATCCGCGAACCTATCCCGCCGGCGCGGACCCCGTCTTCGATGACGACGACGATCCGGTGCTGCGCGGCCAGCGATACGACAGAGGGCGGAACGGGAAGTACCCAGCGCGGATCTATCACGGTGGAGCTGATGCCCTGCGCACCCAGCCTGTTGGAAACGCTCAGGGCCAGTTCGCTCATGGCACCGACGCTGACAATGAGCACGTCATTGTCCGTCGACCCGGCGGGGCGGCGCGCCAGCACGTCCACGCCGTCGTCAAGCCTTTCGATGGCCTCGGCCTCGGCGCCGACGGTTCCCTTGGCATACCTGATCACTGTCGGCGCGTCGGAAACAGCCACCGCTTCGCGCAGTTCCTCACGCAGCCTGGTGCCGTCCCGGGGAGCGGCTAGATGCAGTCCGGGCACGATCTGGAGCATGGACAGGTCCCACATGCCGTGGTGGCTGGCACCGTCCGGGCCGGTCACTCCTGCGCGGTCCAGCACTACGGTGACGCCGGCCTTGTGCAGCGCAACATCCATCAGGAGCTGGTCGAAGGCGCGGTTGAGGAAGGTGGCGTACATGGCGATAACCGGATGCAGGCCTCCGAACGCCATCCCCGCGGCGCTGGTCATCGCGTGCTGTTCGGCGATGCCGACGTCGAAAACCCGGTCCGGGTGCCGCGCGGCGAATTTGTGCAGGCCGACGGGAATGAGCATGGCGCCGGTAATGCCGACGACGTCCGGGCGCTCATCGGCGATGTCCGCTATTTCATCCGCGAACACGCCCGTCCAGGACTGCCCGGCGGAGGCAGCGACGGGTTCGCCGGATTCCGGATCAATGACCCCGACGGCGTGGAACTGGTCCGCCTCGTGTGCCCGGGCGGGGGCGTAGCCGTGACCCTTTTCGGTGATTGCATGGACGATGACGGGGCCGCCGAAGTTTTTGGCCGCGGTCAGCGCCGCCTCCATGGCTTTTTCGTCATGGCCGTTGACCGGTCCGATGTATTTGAGCCCGAGATTGTCGAACAATCCCTGCGGTGCCCACCAGTCCTTGACGCCGGTTTTCGCCGCGTGCAGGCCCTTGTACACGAACTGTCCTGCCAGGTTGCCGTTCTGCAGTCTCCGCTTGGCCCAGGACATGGTGTCCTCGTACTTGGGGTGCGTACGGACATGGTCGATGGCCGGGCGCAGGGATGCCAGATGGTCAGCGAGGCCGCCGACCGTGGGTGCGTATGACCGGCCGTTGTCATTGACGACTATTACGACACGACGGCGTTTGTCCGCGGCAATGTTGTTCAGCGCTTCCCAGGTCATGCCGCCGGTCAGCGCACCATCACCGACGACGGCGACGACGTAGCGGTCACCGTCCCCGGTGAGCTGGCGGGCACGCGAGATGCCATCCGCCCATGAGAGCGAGGACGATGCGTGGGAGCTTTCCACAATGTCGTGGACCGATTCCGCCCTCGACGGGTAGCCTGAGAGCCCGTCCTGCTGACGGAGTGTGGAGAAGTCCTGCCGGCCGGTGACCAGCTTATGCACGTAAGACTGGTGTCCGGTGTCAAAAACGATGCTGTCCCGGGGGGAATCAAACACCCGGTGGATGGCGAGCGTCAGTTCGACGACGCCGAGATTGGGTCCGAGGTGGCCGCCGGTCGCGGACACATTCGTGATCAGGAAACCGCGGATCTCCTCCGCCAGCTGTTCCATTTGGGCATGGCTGAGTTTGCCGAGGTCGCCCGGATGCCGGATTGTCTCTAAAAGTCCCATGGGTCCCCTCCTCGAATCGATCAGTAGTCGATCAACTCTTATGCTTGCGCCAATAACTCTAACGCTTGCGCCAAATCGCCGGTTCCCGGTGCGGCAGTGTCTGGCTCAGAAAATTGGTCCCCGGTCCGGGACGGGAGCCGTCCGGACCGGGGACCATCGTTCTACGCCAGGTTATTGCCGCGACAGGTGTTCATGCCAGCGGCGCAATGGCCGGCTGGCGGGAATTAGGCGGCGGTCGAGATCTGCCGCAGGACGTACTGCAGGATGCCGCCGTTACGGTAATAGTCGGCTTCCCCCGGTGTGTCGATGCGCAGCACGGCATCGAAGGACGACTCGGTGCCGTCTTCCGCCGTGGCCATGACCTTGAGCGTCTTCGGCGTGGTGCCTTCGTTCAAAGCGGTCACCCCCGAAACGGAGAATACCTCGGTACCGTTCAGACCCAATGACTCGGCGTTCTGGCCGGCCGGGTACTGCAGCGGCAGGACGCCCATGCCGATCAGGTTGGAGCGGTGGATCCGCTCGTAGCTCTCGGCAACGACGGCCTGGACACCCAACAGTGCGGTACCTTTGGCCGCCCAGTCGCGTGAGGAACCTGAACCGTATTCTTTGCCGGCCAGGACCACCAGCGGGATACCGGCGGCCTGGTAGTTCACCGATGCGTCGTAGACACGTGCCTGCGGTGCATCGGCGACGCTGAAGTCGCGGGTGAACCCGCCCTCGACGCCGGCACCGTTGTTCTCGGTGGCCAGCAGCTGGTTCCTGATCCGGATATTGGCGAACGTGCCGCGGATCATGACCTCGTGGTTACCGCGGCGTGAGCCGTAGGAATTGAAGTCCTTGCGCTCCACGCCGTTGGCGAGCAGGTACTGACCCGCCGGTGTATCCGACTTGAACGAACCGGCCGGACTGATATGGTCCGTGGTGACGGAATCTCCGAGCTTCAGCAGTACGCGGGCACCGGAGATGTCCGTGACCGGCTCCGGTTGTGCCTTCATGCCCTCGAAGTACGGGGGCTTACGCACATAGGTGGACTTGGGATCCCAGGCGAAGGTGTCGCCTTCCGGTGTGGACAGCGACTTCCAGCGGTCGTCGCCCTCGAAAATGGTGGCGTAGGAGCTGGTGAACATCTCCTTGTCAATCGAGGCATCCATGACTTCCTGGACCTCGGTCGGGTTCGGCCAAATGTCCGCCAGGAAGACGTCCTTGCCCGCTTCGTCCTGACCCAGCGGGTCGGCGGCAAAGTCGAAGTCCATGGTGCCGGCCAGGGCGTACGCGATGACCAGCGGCGGGGACGCCAGGTAGTTCATCTTCACGTCCGGATTGATGCGGCCTTCGAAGTTGCGGTTACCGGAGAGGACGGCCGTGACGGCCAGGTCGTGCTCGGCGATTGCGGCGGAGATTTCCTCCTCCAGCGGGCCGGAGTTGCCGATGCAGGTGGCGCAGCCGTAGCCGACGGTGTAGAAGCCGAGCTTTTCCAGGTACGGGATCAAGCCGGACTTTTCGTAGTAGTCGGTGACAACCTTGGAGCCGGGAGCAACCGAGGTCTTGACCCACGGTTTGGATGTCAGGCCCTTATTGACGGCGTTGCGGGCCAGCACAGCGGCCGCCAGCATGACCGATGGGTTGGAGGTGTTCGTGCAGGAGGTGATGGAGGCGATGCTCACGGCCCCGTGGTCGAGATCGAATTCGCGGCCATCGGACATGCGCACGTGGACCGGTTCGCTGACGCGTCCGGCGGCGCCATGGGCCGCCGAGTACTTCGGCGGCTCGCGGTCCGTGTCGGTGACCTTGGTGTCCGGCTGAGTGAACGACGGCGAATCCGAGGCCGGGAAGCTCTCCTCCAGCGACTCATCGACGGTCCCCGCGTCGGCCTCGTGGGCCACGTAGTTCAGGATGTCGTTGCGGAACTCGTCCTTCGCGTTCGACAGTTCAATCCTGTCCTGCGGGCGCTTGGGTCCGGCGATGGAGGAAACTACGGTGGACAGATCCAGCTCCAGGTACTCGGAGAACTTGATCTCGATGGACGGGTCGTGCCAGAGCCCCTGTTCCTTGGCATAGGCCTCCACGAGGGCCAGCTGGTCCTCCTCGCGGCCGGTCAGGCGCAGGTAGTCCATGGTGACCTGGTCAATCGGGAACATCGCCGCAGTGGAGCCGAATTCCGGGCTCATGTTGCCGATGGTGGCGCGGTTTGCCAGCGGCACGGCGGCCACACCCTCGCCGTAGAATTCAACGAATTTACCGACGACGCCGTGGTCGCGGAGCATTTCCGTGATGGTCAGCACGACGTCGGTCGCGGTGGCCCCGGCGGGGATGGCGCCGGTCAGCTTGAAGCCGACGACGCGCGGAATCAGCATGGAGACGGACTGGCCGAGCATGGCTGCCTCGGCCTCGATGCCGCCGACGCCCCAGCCGAGCACGCCGAGGCCGTTGACCATGGTGGTGTGCGAGTCGGTACCGACGCAGGTGTCCGGGTAGGCACGCAGGACCTCGACGCCGTCGACCGTCACCTTGCGGGTCATGACGGTGCGCGCCAGGTACTCAATGTTGACCTGATGGACAATGCCCATGCCCGGGGGCACAACCTTGAAGTCGTCGAAAGCGGTCTGACCCCAGCGCAGGAACTGGTAACGCTCGCCGTTGCGCTGGTACTCGATGTCCATATTGCGTTCGACGGCGTCGGCGGTACCGAAGACGTCGATCTGCACGGAGTGGTCAATGACCATCTCGGCCGGAGCCAGCGGGTTGACGCGCTTGGGGTCCCCGCCGAGTTCCTTGACGGCCTCGCGCATGGTTGCCAGGTCAACGACACAGGGCACGCCCGTGAAGTCCTGCATGATGACACGGGCCGGAGTGAACTGGATCTCCGTATCGGGCTGCGCATCCGGATCCCACCCCGCGAGTGCGCGGACGTGATCTGCTGTGATATTGGCACCATCCTCGGTGCGCAGCAGGTTTTCCAGCAGCACCTTAAGGCTGAACGGAAGGCGTTGGGCGCCTTCTACGGAATTCAACCGGAAAATCTCGTATTCGGTCCCGGCTACGTCTAGTACGCCTTTGGAACCAAAACTGTCCACATTCGTCATCGTTGGACTCCTCTCGCCACAGCTTTTATCTTTGCCACGCGGCGGCTGACCCGCTAGTTAGGTGATCCTTACTCGCGCTCGGACACGGCTCCCCGTTTTTTCAGGAACCGGTACAAGAATTCGATCGCCGTGCAGCCCAGTACAACTACTCCCATCGTAACCGCCAGCAGCCGGCCACTCGGTATCTGCAGGGCGAAGAAGGCCCGTGCAAAGGGCACGGCCAGGATCAGCGCCAGGGCGATGACCAGGGCCGCCAGAAGCAACGCCCGCCATCTATCGAACGGCCGGGCCAGCGCGGAGAGCACCCACAACGCCACCAGCAGCACCGTGACCGTCGTCGCCGTCTGTCCGGCCTGGACCTGTGCCGCGGGATCAAGCGCCGGGTCCGCAAAGGCGCGCGAGTAGCTGTAGATGGAAAGAATGCACGCACTGATGATCACCCCCGCGGGAACCGAAAACATCAGGCAACGCCGCAGGAATCCCGGCTGGTAGCGGCGTTTGTTGGGCAGCAGGGCCAGGAAGAATGCTGGGATGCCGATGGTGAGCGAGCTGACGATGGAGAGCTGGCGGGGCAGAAACGGGTACTGCCACAGCAGCAGGCCGATAACCAGCGAAATAATCACGGCATACGCGGTCTTGGTCAGGAACAGATTGGCGACCCGTTCGACGTTCGCAATCACGCGGCGCCCTTCTGCCACCACCGAGGGCATCCGGGAAAACTGTCCGTCGAGCAGCACCAGTCGGGACACCGCCTTCGTGGCAGCGGCCCCGGATCCCATCGCGATGCCGATGTCAGCGCATTTGAGCGCCAGCGCATCGTTGACTCCGTCACCGGTCATCGCAACCACGTAGCCGCGCGCCTGCAGCGCCAGCACAATGGATTTCTTCTGTTCCGGAGACACCCGGCCCAGCACGTGCTCGCGTTCGAGCACCTCCCCCATGGCCGTCAGATCGTCGGGGAGCCCGCGTGCGTCGTACCCGTGCTGCACATCCATGAAACCCACGGCACGGGCCACGGCCGCGACCGTGCGCGGACTATCGCCGGAAATAATGCGCAGCGCTACACCCTGCCCGCGGAAGTAGGACAGCGTGTCGGCGGCATCGGAGCGGATCTTCTCCCGGAACGTCAGCAGCGCGACCGGGGCCAGGGTGCCCGGCAATACGCCTGCCGAGACCTGCTCGACGACGAACGGCACCCGGGTGTGCGCCAGCAGCAGGGCGCGCAGACCCTCGGCCGCGAGCTCGGCCGCGAGCTCCAGCACCTTCCGGTGGCCCGGAGCCTGCGGGTCCAGCAACATTTCCGGTGCACCAAAGAACCAGCCGGCGCCGGCCGAAGTTCCGCCGACGGCTGAGTGTCCGGCGCCGGCCGAAGTCCCGCCGCCGGACGCAGTCCCGCCGCCGGCTGATTGTCCGGCACCGGAGGAGGCGACGCCGTCGAACCCCACCGCACTGTATTTGCGCACGCTGTTGAACGGTACCACCCGCGCTGCGGGTGCCGCGGGCGTGTGCGCAAAAGCGGGCCGCAGCGCGGCGGCAGTGGCATTGCCGTTTGCGTCCGCACCGAAATAGCCCAGCGCGTCTTCCCAGCCCGACGGCGGCGGAGCATCGCCGAGCAGGTGCCGGGCTTCGAAGACAATCTGCCCCTCCGTCAGCGTTCCGGTCTTGTCCAGACACACCATGTCCACGCGTGCCAGGCCTTCGACCGCGGGGAGTTCCTGCACCAGCACCTGCCGCCGCGCCAACGTCATCGCCGCCCCAGCGCCGGGCCCCAGCCGCCGCGGGCCTGGATCTGCCCGTTGACCACCAGCAGCACGATCGGAATCAGCGCCCAGGTGATGTAAAGAATGATGCGGTTGATCGCGTTCCGGATTTCCGAGTTGACCAGCGAGAACCGCTTGGCCTCGGCCGTCAGCTTGTTGGCGTAGGACTCGGCGCCGGCCCGGATCACCCGAGCCGTTCCGGACCCACCGACGACGGACGAACCGGAAAGGACCTCGTCCCCGGCGGTCTTGACGACGGCATCGGATTCCCCGCTGAGCAGCGATTCATCGAGGTCAAGGCCTTCCGCGGTGAGCACGAGCGCATCGGCGGGGACCTGGTCCCCCGTCCGCAGCACCAGCACGTCGTCGTGCAGCACGTCGGCCACGGCCAGCTCCTGCACCGTGTCCGCCCGGAGCACGCGGGCTCTGGGCGCGTGCAGCACGGCCAGCCGATCCAGCGTTCGTTTGGCCCGGAACTCCTGGACCACACCGATGGCTATGTTGGCGGCGACGATGAACCCAAAGAGCGCATCGCGCGGATCCCCCACGAGCAAAACAATCACCAGGCACGCACCCAACACCGCGTTGAAGAGGGTGAAGAGGTTTGCCCGCAGGATCGCCCAGATGCTCCTGCTGCCCTCGTGCGGCATCGCATTGGTCAGGCCGGCTGCGGTCCGTTCGTGGACCTGCGCGGAATCGAGCCCGTGCGCCGCGAGGGCGGCCTCATTCAGCGGCCGCAGCGCGCCCCGGGCCTGAGCCAGCGCGGCCAGATGCGCGGCAGTACGCGCCGAGGGTCCGGCCGTGCGGGGCGTGGTTCTTGTAGACCCCGCTTTTTCCGACGGCGCTGGAGTCAAGAACCGGCTCCCGGTGTGAGCAGGGCAACCGTTTCCAGATGATGCGTGTGCGGGTACAGGTCAAGGGCCCGCAGCCTCGACAGGTTCCAGCCGGCCGTGCGGAAGTAGCCGACGTCCCGGGCGAATGACGCCGGGTCGCAGGAGACGTAGACGACGGCGCGGGGAGCCGAGGCGATCAGCTGGCGCACCACCGTTTTGCCGGCACCGGCCCGCGGTGGATCCAGTACGACGGCGTCAAACCGTCGGGTGATCCGGTTGCCGTCCCGGCCGCGCTGCGCCTGCAGCACCCGCTCCACCCGGCCGTGCTCGATCTCCACCTGGCTGGCGGCGTGCAGGTTTTTGCGGGCGTCCTTACTGGCGCCGGCGGATCCTTCCACGGACAGGACCGAGCCGGTCGGGCCGACGGCGTCGGCCAGCGAGGCGGTAAACAAGCCTGCGCCGGCGTACAGATCGGCCACCGCGGCACCAGGAAACAGTAATCCTGCCCCGTCTCGGCCGCGCGATCCGCCGACCCTACCCGCACCACCCGCACCACCCGTGAGGAAGTCCATCACGGCGCCGGTCAGAACTTCAGGCGCGCGTCGATGGATCTGCCAGAAACCGCCTCCGCTGACGCGGAATTCATGCCCCGCAGCGGATTCCGAGACCCAGGTCCGACCACTGACGGGGGTGAGCGCGCCGCTCTCCGGGTCCCAGCCGGCCACGGAGACGGCCGAGCGGATGGCCGCTGCATGTCGATCCGGCCCATCTGCGCCCTCCGGGCCGGCCAGCGCCTTCGCGGCACCCGCAGCCGCAGCAGGGGCGGAGCCCGGGGATGGTGCAGCCGACGTACCCGCAGCACCCGGCGCACGCGCGGCACCCGCGGCCACGGCATGCTGTTGAAGCTGCGAGGCAATGCGCTTCAGCGTCAGTCCCCTGGCCTTGGCGGAGAGCTGGGGATCGGTGGCCAACAGCACCAGCGGCGCCGAACCGTTGGCCGGTGCCGAGATCTCGATGCGGATAATCCCGGTCAGGTCGATTTCCCACAGCCGCAGCGCATTGATGCCCGCGCAGGCCAGCGGCATGTCGCGGACCGGCAGGACGGCTGCCGATCGGTGCGCATGCATGCCCAGCCGTCCGGGCTCCACGGTGATAGTGGTCCCCGACTTAGCAGAACCGACGGAAGCCGGCCCGGTGACGGCGAAACCGGCGCGGGTACGCCAGCCCAAGCCGGCGCCGGGCGTATCGGCACCACCGGCTCCGGCACCACTGAGGGCAGCAGCGCCGGAGACGGCACCGCCGGAATCAACGTTCTCGACACCCGCGGCCAGCAGCGGCGCCCCGAGACTTTCGCCGTGCGCAACGTACCCCCCGTCTACAACGACGGTTCCATTATTTTGGCCGCCGCCGCTGTTTTGGCCGCCGCCAATGTCGATGCCTGCCAGACGCCGGAGCTGTTCCGCCAGCACCTCGGCCTTGAGCCGTCGTTGACGGGCACGGCTGATATGCCCGAATTCGGCCCCGCCGACTGGCAACCGCCCGGCGTCCGCCGCCTTGAGGGCGTCGGCTTCGGCCCAGAAGTGCGGAACCCGGTCCGCGGACGCTTCCAGCACATCGGTGACATCCGCGCGCCAAAAGGAGGCGCCGTCGTCGTGCTCCGTCAGCGCAACCCGCACCACCTCGCCGGGAATGCCGTGACGGACAAAGATCACCCGGCCTTCGTATCGCGCCACACAATGGCCGCCGTGTGCCACCGGGCCCAACGTAAGGGTCAGCGTCTGCGGATTCTCCACGGGTAGTGCTCCTGGCATTAGGGTAGGTCCTGGAATTTCTGCGAGTCTTCGGAGGATTTCAGCTGCCACGGCACGCTGGCCACCATCACGCCCGGCTGGAAATGCAGCCGCGTCTTGATCCGCAGCGCCGTCTGGTTATGCACCAGCTGCTCCCACCACTTACCCACCACATACTCCGGGATGTAGACCACAATCAGGTCCCGGGGGGAATCCCGGCGCATGGTGGTGATGTAGTCCATGATCGGCGTAATGGTTTCACGGTATGGGCTGGCCAGCACCGTCAGCGGTACCGGAATGGCCAACTTTTCCCAGTCCCGCACCGTCTGCTCGGTCTCCATCGGATCCAGATCCACCGTGATGGCGTCGAGCCGGGAGGGACGCGACGCGCGCGCGTACGCCAGCGCCCGCAACACGGGCTTGCGCACATGGGAGACCAGCAGCACCGCGTGCACCCGAGACGGCAGGGCCCGGGGCGAGGAATCCTCATCCACGGCCAGCTCCTTGGCCACTCTCTCGTAGTGCATCCGTATGCTCAGCATGATCATGAACAGGAAGAACATGGCCAGCAGTGCGATCCACGCGCCCTGCTCGAATTTGGTGATCAGCACAATGATCAGCACCGTCAGCGTCATCAGGAAGCCGACGCCGTTGATCACCCTCGACCTCAGCATCCGCACTCGCGAGACTTTGTCATTGACCGTGCGCAACAGTCTCGTCCAGTGCCGGACCATGCCTATCTGGCTGGCGGTGAAGGAGATGAACACTCCCACGATGTAGAGCTGAATAAGTTTGGTCACGTCGGCGTCGAAGGCGATGATCAGCACCAGCGCGCCCACGGCCAGGGCTATGACGCCGTTGCTGAATGCGAGCCTGTCACCGCGGGTGCGCAGCTGCCGAGGCAGATAACCGTCCTGGGCCAGGATCGAGGCCAGCACCGGAAAGCCATTGAATGCGGTGTTGGAGGCAAAGACCAGGATGACCCCGGTGGCGGCCACAATGATGAAGAACGGAATGGAACCTGTGCCGAAGACGGTGCCGGCGATCTGGCTGATGGCGGGGTTCTGCACGTAACCGTCCGGCAGAGCCTGGCCATTGAGCAAAAATTCGCTGGCGGGATCCTGCGCCATTTGGACTCCGGTTGTCCTGGCGAGGTACAGGATTCCAGCGATCATTGCGGCGGCGATCGCTCCCAGCAGCAACAGAGTGGTAGCAGCGTTCTTGCTCTTAGGCTTCTGAAAATTCGGCACGCCGTTGCTGATCGCCTCCACGCCCGTCAATGCAGCGGCGCCCGAGGAGAACGCCCGCAACAGCAGGAATCCTCCGGCCAGTCCCACCAGCCCGTTTTCGAAGCCCGCCTGCGGAACAATATCGAAAGCGGCCGACGGCGCGCGTCCCAGGTTTCCGGTCACCGCCTCGATCAGCCCCGTCACCGTCATCCCGAGAATACAGAAGATGAAGATATAGGTAGGGACGGCAAAAACGCTGCCGGCTTCCTTGATCCCCCGCAGATTCACCAGAGCCAGCAGCACCACTCCGATCGTCGCCACCAAGGCCTGGGTCCCGTGCATCCCGGGAACCGCCGTGGCCAGGTAATTGGCTGCGGAAGACATGGATACGGCAACCGTGAGTACATAGTCCACCAGCAGGGCCGAGGCGACGGTGAGCCCCGCCGTCTTCCCTAAATTGACGTTTGCAATCTCGTAATCGCCGCCGCCGGAGGGATACGCATGCACATTTTGCCGGTACGAGGCCACCACGGTCAGCAGCACCACCATCACCGCTATGCCAACCCACGGCGCCATGGTCACGGCGGCGGCACCAGCCAGCGCCAGCGTCAGCAGGATTTCGTCAGGGGCATAGGCCACGGAGGAGAGCGCGTCAGAAGCAAAGACCGGCAGCGCGATCCGCTTCGGTAGAAGCGTGTGGGCCAGGCTGTCGTTCCGGAAGGGACGACCAACCAACACACGCTTAAACGCGTTGAAAAAAGTCAGCACAGTTCTACCTTTGAGGCTCTTAGCCGGCCAAGGCTGGGATCAGCCATGGGGTCAGTGACAACGCCACTTTACGGCACGTCCAAGGGAAGTGCTCGCGACGAGCCACGGACGAGCTAGGGGCGATCCGCTGACGAGAGTCGAACTGAAGGTTCGTTGCTTGCAAGGCAACATTGGCCTTCCCCGGACAAGCGTCGGCGCACGGGAAAAGTTTTTGAAATTCTTTTCCACAGGGGCCTGTTTTGGGTCTTTTTGTCCTGCTGATGTCAGTGCCTCCTCGTAGCCTTGAAGTAGTTGGAAATCAGCAGGATTTCCCGACTTTTGCCGGTGGAAGCGGCCGGTCCGAGGCTTGAAGGCGGTGGGTGAGGGTGGAGATTGATCGGGAGAATTTGGCTCAGGTGCTGGCCGCCATCGCCGCGAAGTATCCGCACCGGGTGCAGCGAGTTGGACTAGCATCCGGCCAGTACGGGACCGGCCCGTCGGATAGCGGCGGGTCCGACGACGGCAGCACTGTCGGGCGCGCCGGCCCGCCTGATACCGCCGCTCCTGACGACGGCAGCACCGGGGGTAGCGCCGGGGGTAGCGCCGTGCCGGCGGTTCCTGTTGTCGCTGTCGCCTTGGCAGGTCCGTCGGCGGGGATTGTGGCCCGGTTGGATCTCATTGATGCCCTGTTGGGGGAGGTTTTGGGCACGGATCCGGGGGTCGTTTCCCAGGAGGCCTGGCTGGCAATTATTGGTAGGTCTGAGGGCACGCGGCGGCGGTTGGATGCGGTGTATTTGCAAAGTGTTGCGGCGGCGGATCAGTGCGGGGCGGCGGTGTTGTCCGGGATCGGGACCGCCAATATCCAGCAGTACCTGGTTCATGGGCTGGGGATGGAACCGGGGCGGGCGAAAGCGGATGTGGAAGCTGCCCGCGCCATACACACAGACGCCGGCAGCACCGGTAGCACCGGCAAGGGGTCGGGGTCGGGTTTCCTGGTCCGTGAGGTGAACCTGGGTGTGGGGCCGTTGGCTTCGTTGGGTGCCCGTCTGGCGGTAGGGGATATTACGGCCGGGCATGTGCGCACCGGGGTGCATGTGTTGGAGAAGGTCCCGGCCCGGATCATCACCGTGGAGAAGACCGAGAGGATTGGGGAGTATCTGGCCCGGCAGGCCCCGACACTGCGCAGTGATGATTTTCGCAGGTTCGCCGAGCACGTGATCAAGCTCTGCCAGACGGAGACCAGCGATCATTATGATCCGGAGTCGTTTATGCGCCGTAAATTCACCATGGGCGTTGATGTGACAGGTATGGTGCACGGTTCCTACCAGCTCGACCCGGTAGCCGGGGCGGAGTTGATGGCGATCCTGTGCCCGTTATCGGCCCCGAGACCCGATCAACGAACCGCGGAAGGGGACCTGGCCGCCACGGATGACAGGTCCCCGGACCAGCGCCGTGCCGACGCCATCACCGAAATGGCCCGCGCCGCCGGCGCCTACCTCAACCTCCCCCACCCTCGCGGGACAGACGGCGGTGGCAGTAGCGTCGGGGATGACCCCGGGATCCGCGGCGGCAGTAATGACGGAGTTGGTGGCCGTGGGTGTGCTGAAGGGAGCGACCGGGCCGGCGGCGGTGCTGATGAGAGCGACAGTAGCCGTCATGATGGTGACAGCGATGGTTGGGTGCATCCGGAAGTGGAGGCCCGGGCCCGCGCAGAGGCCGCGGCGGCTCAGGCGGAGGACTTGTTTTCCCTCTCCCCGCCTGCAGCAGACGGCCCGGGCAAGGGTGCGGACAGCACCCGTTGTGGTCCGTCCAAGGCAGGCAGGCTCCGGCCGGGAAGGCGACCGGCCCGCATCACGATCACCACCACCTTTGACCAGCTCCGCAGCTTCCCGGAAAAGGAAGCCGCCATCCTCAGACAAATCCTGATAAACCGGCCAGAAGCAGGTGAGCCACCAGAACTGCAGGAGCCGATGACGCCACCGGAGCTGCCATCGGAACCACCAGAGATGTCATCGAAACCGCCGGCGCCACGAATTCCAGCAGATCCCGGACCAAAATTCCCGGGTTTGGTGGAGAGCTCTGCCCTACCGGTCCCACCGGACACGGCAAAACCCCCGATTCCATCTGTCCCGCTTCCATCAACTCCCGCAATTCCACCGGATCCACCCGCGCCGCCAGATCCACTAGATGGAGCGAATCCGTCGGGTTGGGCGGAGGTACCTCCGGCAGGGCTGTCGGATGGGGGTGGTTGGCCGGGAGGAATCGGCCCGGACACCACCAGCTTCGGCTGGGACAACAGCAGCACCGACAGCAATGCCTCCAGCTCCGGTTCTTCGTGGATTTTTGGTAGAGAGCCGGACGCGCCCCCGGACATGGGGTTGTCCACCGGACCTGCTACCGGCAGTGGTATCGCACTGCCGGTAGCTCGTGCCGGTACCGGCGCCGGTGGGTTGACGCCGTTGGATCCGATGCCCTCGTGGTGTGACCTGCTCGGCAGCATCAGCCCCGGCACCCTCGCCCGGATGGCCTGCGGCGCCGCGTTTGAAAGAGCCGTCCTGGGCACCAAGGGGGCTCTCCTGGATCTGGGGACCACGATCAGGCTGGCGACTCCCGCGCAGCGCCGGGCCGTGTCCGTCCGGGACGGCGGCTGCGTGCGGCCCGGCTGCAATAGACCCGCATCCTGGTGCGACATCCACCATGTCATCTGGTACTTCCACGGCGGATGCACCGCCGTCTTTAACCTGTGCTGTCTGTGCCCCAGCTGCCATTCCCTGGTCCATGCCGGAATCCTCGAAGTCATTATGATCGAGGGGATCCCCTACGTCCGCTACGGACCCAACGCCAGCAAACGCCCGGGCCTGCGCTTCTATAACCGCAGCACCGGCACCGGACTCAGCGCCGGGACAGGTACCGGCCAAAGCACCTCCACAGAGAATCCCTGGATCCGCAACACCTACCACGACGACCTCAAAGACGCCCAAAACTTCGCCCGCACCATGATTACAGAGCCCTAGGCCACGAGCCCAAGGCTACTGAGGACCAGGCGAGTTGGTGACTGTCTCTGCGGCAACGGATAATATCCACGGACGAGTTCACCATTCGCGTTGCTGTGACGGCTGCGGATAAACCACCTTGAGGAGGGCCAATGGCGCATTTTGTGATCATGGGCTGCGGCCGGGTCGGCGCAACTTTGGCGCATACGCTGGAGGACGCCGGCCATTCGGTGGCCATCATCGACCAGGACGACCGGGCCTTCCGCCGATTAAGGACGGGCTTTGCCGGCCGCAAAGTCACCGGCGTCGGCTTTGACCGGGAAACGCTCAAGCAGGCGGACATTGAAAACGCCTACGCCTTCGCCGCGGTCTCCAGCGGTGACAACTCCAATGTGCTGGCCACCCGGGTGGCCAGGGAGACCTTCCATGTCGAACACGTGGTGGCCCGCATCTACGATCCGGGCCGCGCCGAGATCTACCAGCGCCTTGGCATTCCCACCGTCGCCGCCGTGCGTTGGAGCGCGGACCAGGTGCTGCGGCGGATTCTGCCGGAGGCTACCATCAGTGGGGATTTTCGCGAGCCGTCCGGCCGGCTGATCCTCACCGAGGTCAACCTGCATCCGGGCTGGATCGGCCGGCATGTGCTGGACATCGAAAAGGCCGCGCGCTGCAAGGTCGCCTACCTGACCCGGTTCGGCGAGGGCATGCTGCCCAGCTCCGACACCAGTTACCAGCAGGGCGACACCGTCCATGTGATGCTGCCGGTGGCCGACAATTCCGAGATTAACCGCATTCTTGCCAGTGCCCCAGCCAAGGAGTCCGAGTGAAAGTCGTCATTGTAGGATCCGGCAGCGTCGGGTCCTCGATCGCCCGGGAGCTGCTTTCGCACGGGCACGAGATTCTGCTGATCGATCCCAAGCCGGAGGTGATCGGGCGCAGCGGCCTGCGCGGTGCACGCTGGCTGGTCGGCGATGCCTGCGAAATCAGTACCCTCAGGGAGGCCAAGCTCGAGGAGGCCGATGTCGTGGTCTCGGCAACCGGCGACGACAAGGTCAATCTGGTCGTCTCACTGCTGGCCAAAACGGAGTTCGGTGTGGGCCGGACCGTGGGCCGGGTCAACAACCCGAAAAACGACTGGATGTTCGACGATTCCTGGGGCGTTGATGTTGCGGTGAACACGCCGCGGCTGATGACGGCCCTGGTTGAAGAAGCAGTGGAAATCGGTGACCTGGTGCGCCTGCTGACGCTCCAATCCGGGGTTTCCGCGCTGGTGGAGTTTACCGTGCCCGGCGATGCGGCCGTGATCGGCAGCACGGTCGGTTCCATCACCTGGCCGGCCGATTCCACCCTGGTGGCCATTCTGCGCGATGAAGCTCCCATCACGCCGAGCATCGATGATGTGATCGACAGCGGCGATGAGCTGTTCTTCCTGACCACCATCGCGGCCGAAGACGAACTTAGGGCGCTGTTGTCCCCGCGGAAGCCGGCCCTGTAGGGGAAGGCCCGGCCTCCGGCCCCGTGGCGGGCTCCCCCGTGGCGGGTTCGTCGGTGGTCACCGGGCGGCTGACCAGCCACGCCAGCCAAAGGCCGAGCGCGTACAGCGGCAATCCCATGATCAGCCGGGTGGCGCCCAGCGCCCCGACCTGATCTGTCAGATACAGCGGAAGCTGCACCGCCAGCCGCAGCCCCATCACGGCGATCAATATCCAGGTCGCCACCCGGTAGGCGCGGACCCGTCGGGCATCCTGGCGCCAGCGCAGCCCCTCGTTGTGGACATAGCCGAAGATCACACCCATCACGGGCCACTTGACCAGGATCGAGATCACCATCGCCGCCATGTACGCGGCGTTAGTGAAGAATCCCGTGACGTAGTAGTCTTTGGCCTCACCTGTGGTGCGGCTAATGAAGGCCGATATTCCGACCCCCACCAATCCCGCCAGGGCCTGGGTGAGCGGTTCCTTCTTCAGCAGCCGTGCCGCGGTGAACGCCACCGCTATGGCCAGGGAGGTAATGAGGGACACGTTCAGTTCCCGCACGATGGTAAACAGCACCACGAACACCAGGCCCGGCAGCACGCTTTCGGCAATGCCGCGCCAGCCCCCTGCTGCCTTGAGCAGATCAATCTGCCCGTTGTCCTTGCGCTGCAGACCGGATTTCGCGGCCATCTCCTGCGCCAGGCCAGCCATCGTCGGGGCGTCCGGTGCCGCGCCGGTCCTGCCCGCCGGCCCGGTGCCGGGCAGCTGACCCTCCGGCAGTTGGGACGGCGGCTGCCGGGAGCGGTCTTCGGGATTGTTCAACTAGATCTCCTGTTTACCGATAATTTCGTACCGCGGGTTGAACATGGTCGGTAGACCGTCGCGCCGGGCGACCATGCCCTCGAACCTGAGCCGGGTTCCCGGCGCAATGCCGGGTACCCGCCGTCGTCCGAGCCAGATCACCCGGATGCGGTGGTTCTGTTTGGCGGCTGCTTTCAGGCCAGGCTTGACGGCGGCTCCCGGACCCGGCAGAAGATACTTATCCACGTCGGTAATGATGGCGGAAAACTCCGGCGCCTGGCCGAGCGGAAGGATTGTCACCGAATCGACAAAACCGCTGCAGCGGACGCGGCCGCGCTCCGGGAGGGCACAGATGGGCGTCCCCTCCTGCATTTCATCGGGCTGGCGGTCAGGCACGGGAATCAGCCAATCTGCGTGATTTCCGGTCCGCGCCGGTACGGCTCGCCGCCCTGACCCTCGGCCGGCTCTTCCGCCGGAACATGCCCGGTCGCATCCGCCACGGCGTCCTTCGGGAGCCGCAGGACCAGCAGGTCGCGCGGCGGAAGCGGGCTATCACCGCGGACGACGACGACGGCGCGGAACAGCGTTTCCAGCGGTGCCGCCGCGTCGCGGTCCAGCGCTGCGTCGCCGCCAAGCACCCCGCGAAGGAACCAGCGCGGGCCGTCCACGCCGATGAAACGAGCCACCCGGTAACCGCGGCTGCCATCGGCTGCTTCGGCGGGCAGCTTTGCGAGAATTTCGGGTCCGAATGTCCCGTCGAGTTCCTCGATGCTCCCGCTTTGCGAGCCCACGGACACGCCGATCTGCTCACGGATTTCCGGCCACAGGGCCTCCGAGCGTGGGGCAGCGAAAGCCTGCAGCTGAAGGCTTGAGCCGGCCAGGTCCAGTGTCACGGCGATCACGCGCTGGGTCCGCTCCTCGACTTCCAGGCGCAGCTGGAGCCCGTCATGCGGCGTGATGAGCAGGGCACCGAGATCAAGATAGCCCTCGCGTGTGGAAATTTCATCCGCATCGAACGGACCGTGGACGGCACGGTCGTAGGCGACGTCGGCGGGGTCCTCCACACGGCTGTCCCGGTCTTCGTCCGGAGCCGCGGCCTCCGCGCCGTCTTTCGTGTCGTCCGCCCGGTCAGGGGCTTTGGAGCTTTTCTTGCCTAACCCAAAAACCATCCTGGCGTATCTCCTTAGATTATTTCGCAGCGTTGGATTATTTCGCTGGGTTCAATCGCGCTGTTCAGCTGATGCGGTCCGGGAGCCCGGCGCCGCCGGAGGCAATCTCCGTGCCAAGCCCGCCGGTAAATCCACCGGTGGAGCCGAATCCCCCAGAACCACGAACAGAGTCCGGCAGCTCGGCCACTGGAATAAAGACTGCATGCTCCACACGCTGAATGACCATCTGTGCAATTCTATCGCCGCGGGAGAGGTTGATGGTGTGGGTGGAGTCGGTATTGAGCAGAGTCACCGCAATTTCCCCGCGGTACCCCGCGTCCACAGTGCCCGGCGCATTGACGATGGTCAGTCCGTGCTTCGTTGCCAGCCCGGAACGCGGATGGATCAGGGCCACATAGCCCGCCGGCAGGGCGACGGCGACTCCGGTGGGCACGAGCACCCGCTCGCCGGGTGCAAGCACAAGGTCCAGCCGGGTCCGCAGGTCCGCCCCGGCATCGCCGGGATGCGCGTAATTGGGTGCTTCTATCCCCGCGTCCAGCATTTTCAGCTGCACCTGGAGCCGTCCCGCGTCGGCACCTCCCGTATCGGCATCGCCCGTATCTGCACCGCCCGTGGCAGAGCCGGCGGCTGCGGGGGCAGCGGCCCGGATCGGGCCGGAATTTACCTCAGAATTATCTTCACTCACAGCAGATCACTCTAGCGGCTACCACCGGTACGGTCCGCGCCGGCCGCGGCCGGGTACCGCGTACCGGGTACCGGGTACCCGGCCAAGATGAAAACATCGGCGAAAGATGAAAAGCTGTCGCTATGTCCCAAAACTCCGCGATGAATACCGCGCCGGCCGCCGCCGTCATCTACTCCGAGAAGCTCTGGCCCAACCCTTGGATCTGGATCGTCGTCGTCGGGCTCTCCGGTGCCGGAATTCTGGTCCTTGCCCCGATCAGCATGCTGGCCGGCTATTTGGCCGGCGCCGGGCTGTTTTTGCTGCTGGCAATTCTGCTGCTCACCTCAACCCCGCGCATCGAGGTGACCGAAGATACGGTGCAGGTAGGGCGCGCCAACATCGAGCGCCGCTTCGTTGGCGCCGTCGAAGGTTTCCGGGGCGACGACGCCACCGCCCAGCGCGGCACGCAACTGAACGGCCTGGCCTACCTATGCATCCGCGGCTGGATCGGGCCGGTGGTCAAAATCGTCATTACCGACGACGCGGACCGCACCCCTTACTGGCTGGCATCAACGCGGCGACCCGAGAAGCTTGTCGCCGCTCTGACCGCCCCGCACCGCCGGCAATAACCGCCCTCGGCCCCTCAACCTTCACGGTCCTTATTCTTCACAGTACTTATTCTTCACAGTCCTTACAGAAAAGCATCCCGTTCATTTCGCGCGCAATCTGCGACCTGTGCCGGACCAGGAAACAGGAGGAACAGGTAAATTCATCCGGCTGCGGCGGCAGCACGGTCACCTGCAGCTCCTCGCCGGACAGATCAGCACCGGGCAGTTCAAACGCCTCCGCCGCTTCCGTCTCGTCTTCGTCCACCACGGCCGATTTCGTATCGGTGCGGTGATTCCTTAGCTCGTCCATCGCGTTCGTCCCGATGTCGTCGTCGGACTTCCGCGGTGCATCGTAGTCAGTGGCCATAATTGCTAATCTCACGCTCCGGTGTTTCTTGCTCATTTACTGTGTGTACCCGTGCCGGTGCTTGCCGCGGTGGCCCGCCGCCGGGCCGCCGATATCGCTCGCCGCTGGATGCACGTCAGATGAAACGATGCCGGCCCCGATTTTGTGCCCGCAACGACGACATTTCGCCGTCGGCGGATCCAGCGCCCGGATGTTCTGCCGGTCGATGATCTGGATGTCTTCGCGCCACGCCTGCCCCGGTAGTAGGAAATATGTCCGTTCAGTGGCAAAGTTTTCAATGATGAAGTGAGAGGCTGGAGGGCTTATGCAGGATCTGCGGTTGGTGGGTGTCCATGATGACGGCGAACATCTGCTTCTCAGTGGTACCGGTGGCGACATATACCGTCTGCGCATTGACGAGGCCCTGCGCGTAGCGGCCTCGCGGTCCGCCAAGGCAGTCCGCCGGATTCCCCGGGACACCGGTGAAGCGAAGCCCCGGCTGTCGCCGCGCGATATCCAGATGCAGATCCGTGCCGGCGCCACCGCGGAATCGGTAGCGGAGTCCTCCGGGATGGACCTGGCGCACATCCGCCGGTACGAAGGACCTGTGCAGGCCGAGCGTGAATTCATCGCCCGTCAGGCCCGCGCCGTTGAGGTCTCCGCCGCCGTTCCGTCCCACGACGGCTACCGGTCCGCCTTTGGTGACAACGCCGCGAGCCTGGATGAGATGGTCTCGTACCGGCTGGCCGCCTTCGGAATTGATCCTGCCAGCGTCAAATGGGACGCTTGGCGCCGCCCGGACGGGATCTGGACCGTCACCGCCGATTTCAACATCACGGACTCCACAACCGGTGCCGCAGGAGCCGTCGCGAGCATCGGCGAGCCGGCACCGGCGCAGTGGACCTTCAGCCCTGGCCGCAAGACCATCCAAAACGCCAACCGCTGGGCGCAGCAGCTCAGTGAGCTGGAGCCGCTGGACGGCCCGCTTCCCGCCCGCCGACTCGCCGCCGTCGCCGACAGGCCGTTTGATTTTGAGGCCCAGGCAGCGCTGCAGTCCGAGACGTCCGACGACGGCGAAGCAGCCGATGCGTTTCCCACCGGCAGCGATGCGGACAGCCTGCTGGATATGCTGCGCTCCCGGCGCGGGCAGCGGCTCGGCGCGGACGAAGACGAAGACGATGCCTTGGCAGCGATGCTCACCAGTGGTGTTCCGGCGGCGCATCCGCGGTCGCTGACTCCGGCGGATGCAGCGGAGCCCGCTGCCGGTAATTCGGACTCCCCTCTGGACACCCACCCGGCAGGCACCCCCACAGCAGGCAATTCCACAGCAGGCAATTCCAATGCCGGTACTCCTGATTCGGATGCACGCCGCCGACCGGAGGGCCGCTCCCGTGCCTTCCCGCTGCTTAGCCTGGCCCCGAGGCACACGGAACCGGCGCCTGACAGCATCGCGCTGCACGATGTCAGCACGGCGACCCGCGAAATCAGGATCTCCGCGGCACCCAAAACGGCTCCGTCCAAGACCGCATCACCCAAAAACGGCACGACCGACGCCGGCGCGCCGGCCCGCTCGTCAGCCGTGCCGGCGTCGTCGTCCGACACCCCGGACCGCAAGGCAGCCGTCAAACCCAAGCGCTCCAGCGTTCCGAGCTGGGATGAAATCGTGTTCGGCACCAAGGGCGACTAGTTCGGGTGCCATCACGGTGCGGTCCCTTCAACCACCCCCTTTAACCACAGGCCTCCAACCACAGACCTCCAGCTACAGACCGGTTTTGCATTCCGCAACACATAACCGTGTATTGGGCGCGATAAACGGCAACAGCTTTCACAATGCCACTGCAGCCCCATCATCCGTTGCGGAGTGTAAATATGCCTTAGCGTCGGCGGCCTTTCCGCGCTACCGAGGTGGCGCCCTGCACGCCGATCCGCAGCAATGGCACCTCACGTTCCGCCTTGGTCAGGGAACCATGCTGTCCCACCACGTCCATGGCAGCTGCGTTGACCCGCCGCAGGTCAAAAAATGCGACGGGTTCCCTGGCCGCGATCAGCACGTCGCCGATCCGTCCGCGCACTTCGGGCCGCACGTCGCCGAAGTAGCCCGCCTCGATCGCCTGCTCCCGGGTGAGCACCCAGGCCAGTTTGCCGTAGCGTTTCAGCCATGCGGCCACCAGCCGCTCCCGCGCGCCCTCCCCGGCATCGGGTTCGAGGTACAGATGCACCATCCGCGGCTCCCCCGCGGTATGCCGCACCGCCTCGACCAGGTCCGGCTCCGCCGAGTAGTCGATCCGCGCCTGCGGCGGGACATCCACCATGCCGTGGTCGGCCGTAAGCAGCAGCACCGTATCCGGCGGAAGCTGGGCCGCGAGGCGCTGCATCGCGGCGTCCAGTTCTTCGAGCTGGTGCTCCCATGCCGCGGACTGCCAGCCGTGCCCGTGGCCGGCCTTGTCCAATTCGCTCCAGTAGAAGTACAACAGCATGCTCTTGTTGGCAGCCATCAGCTCGGCCGCAGCGGCCGTTCGGGCATGCGGTGTGACGGCGGCGGAAAATTCACTGCCGCGCAGGGCGGCTTGTGTCATCGGCGAATCGGCGAATTTGGGCAGGCTGATGGTGGCCACCGGCACACGGCCGCGAAGCCGTTCAAAGACGGTGGGGTGCGGCTGCCAGGCAAGCGGATCCACCCCGGCATCCCATTTACCGAGCAGGTTCACCACCTTGTCCTGCTCCGGATCCAGCACGTCGTACCCGACCATGCCGTGTTGTCCCGGGGCGACGCCGGTCCCCAGGCTGGTCAGTGAGCTGACCGTTGTGGAGGGGAAGGAGGCATTGAGCGTGGGCCGATGGTGGTAGGCCGCGGCAGCGCTCATGACCGAGCGCAGGAACGGCGCGTGTGCGGCCCGCTGCGCCAGCAGGGCCTTGCCCAGTCCGTCCACCAGCACCACGGCGATCCGTCGTGCCGGCGGAATATTGAGCACATTGTCGAACCCGGGCACGCCCAAGGCCGCGGCGCTGCTGGTGAAAACCTCGCCGATGGTGTTCCGGCCATAGCCCGGCGGCGGCGGCAGCGGAGCCTGCGTGAACGGAGGTTGTGCGGCTGCAGTACCGGCCGTAGTGGTCACCGCTTAGCGCCGGTGGTGTCCGCGGCTGGACTTTGAGCTCAGGGACGGAAACCTGCCGCGCTCGACCGCGTGCGGCTCGATGGACGCCGCTGCGGCACTGCTGGTATTGACCGCCCGCACGGCCCGTGCGAATGATTTCGCGTCCTGGACCGCCTGCAGCCCGTCCGCCTCGGCGCTGATCCGCAGCGCAATGTCTTCCTGCGCGATGGTGCCTGTGTAGCCATGGTCCGCATCGCATTGCGGGTCCCCGCAGGCAGCCGGACCGACGTCGATGCGTTGGCCACCGGACCAGGCAATGGCGAGCGTGAGTTCACGGACCGGATCGGAGGGTTTGTAATCCTGCGGCTGCGCATACACATAGCTGAGCACCACGGATTTGATCTGGCTCACCGGGACGGATTCGGTGGAAACCTGCGCCACCATCTGCTCGCCCTCGTCGTCGAGCTGCTGGTCATCAACATGGGTGATCACCAGCATATCCTCGGTCAGCACCAGCACGGTGATGTGCCGGTGCACCTCGGTCCGGTCGAAATGGGTTTCCAGGTGCACCAGATGCGACAGGCACGACCTTCCGTCCAGTGCGTCGTCCACCACGTCCGCGACCAGCGGCGGGTAGAAGCCGGCCCGTTGCAGAGCCGCCTTGAGGTTGTGGCCCTGCGTGCCGTGATGTGCCATCGTTCCGAACGAGTTCATACCTCCAGTTTCACAGATCCGCAGCACGCACGCTAACCGGCCGGGATCGACGTGCGCCCCGGGCCGGCGGGAACGGGTCCCGGGCCGGCGGTAACGGGCGCCCGGGCCGACGGGCGCCGCGGCCGGCGCTGACTTATCCGAAATCATGCTGCCGGTGGTCAGGAAATCATGGCCCGGCGGGCGCTGTCCGTGCGCTGTGCGGGGTTTCCGATCCGCACATCCGCGGCCAGGATATTCAGGCCGTCCCGGCCGACCAGCACCGGATTAAACTCCACCAGGGCAATCTCCGGATGCTCATCCTTGAGCGCGGCAAGGCGTGCCGCCAGATCCTCCAGCGCGGCGATATCGACGGCCGGCAACCCCTCGTAGCCGAACAGTTTGCGTGCCGCCTGCGGCGAACGCACCAGATCGGACACGTCAGCACTGGTCAGTGGCGGAATCCTGTGTGCCCAGTCGCCCAACAGGTTAACGGCGTCGCCGGCCATCCCGAAGGAGACCACGGGACCCAGCAGCGGGTCCTCGATCGCCCGCAGCGTGCAGGACTGGCCCACCGGGGCCATGCTTTGGACTTCCATGGCGAACCGTCCGAACGGTTCAAGCACCTTGGTCATCTGCGCGATATTGCGCCGCAGCGACGCAGCATCCTCGATATTGAGCCGGACACCGCCCAGATCGAGCCGATGCCGCAGAGCGGCGTCCATCGTCTTGAGCGCCACCGGCCAGCCGAGCCGGTCCGCGCCGGCCACGGCCCCGTCCGCGGTACTGAACGGCACTGACTCCAGCACCTCGATGCCGTAATGTCCCAGCAGTTCCGCGGCGGCTGGGTGGCCGAGGCGAACCAGCCCATCCCCCACGACGCCGTGCAGTAACTCGTCCAGCCGCGCCGCCACCGCATCCGGATCGATTCCCGCGGGCTCGGCGAAGGCGACCTGTTCGCGCTGTTGCCACTGCGCATAACGGACGACGGCGGCCAGTGCCGCGACGGCGGCCCCCGGGTTCGAGTAGCACGGCAGGCCGGGGCCGATCAATCCCTCTACATAAATCGAGGGGTCCAGAATCCCGCTGAATGCGGCAACCACCGGCTTACCGCACTCCTGGGAGCAGTCGTAGAGAACCCGCGCAATCGCCTCGACGGTAAGTCCGTGCGCGGGCAGCAGCGTCACCACCGCGGCGTGCACGGTGTCCTGGCGCAGCGAGAGAAGCAGCCGGCGCCGCAGCTCCGGCAGCGCCACGGACTGGCCGTTGTCCAGCTGCAGGTCCGCGGTGAGCGGCCCGATCTTGAGGTCGTGCGCTTCCGCGGAGTCCGCCACCACCTTGCCCAGCGCCAGCGAGTTGCTGAAAATCGCCAGCCCGGGGCCGGCGGGAAGCGGCTGGCTGGCCACGATCTGGGCGACATCGAGCAGTTCCTCGATCGTTTCGACCCGGATCACGCCCGCCTGCCGGAGCATCGCATCCAGTGCCCCGGCCGGCGCGGCCGTGGTGCGGACCGCATGTCCGGGCGGCAGGCGAAGCCCCATCACATCGGACTTCGCCACGATCACGGGCTTGCTGCGCGCCAGCCGCCGGCAGATCCGGGAGAACTTCCGCGGGTTGCCGATGGATTCCAAATAGAGCCCGCAGGCGCGCGTCTGCTCATCGTCCTCCCAGTACTGCATCAGGTCGTTACCGGAGACGTCCGCCCGGTTCCCGGCCGAGAGCATGCTGGACAGGCCCACCCGGCGGCGGCTGGACGCGGCGTAGAGCGACACGCCGATGGCGGCCGACTGGCTGAACAGGCCAAGGCCGCCTCGGCGCGGCAGGGCCGGTGCCATCGAGGCATTCAGCGATACCTCGGGCCGGGTGTTGGCCAGGCCCAGCGAGGCCGGACCCACGACCCGCATGCCGGCCGCCCTGGCCCGCCGCACAAGGTCCCGCTGCCGTGCAAGCCCGCGGACGCCGTCGTCGGCAAATCCCGCCGTGGCCACCAGCAGCCCTTTCACCCCGGCGGCCCCGCATTCGGCGGCCACCTTCGGAACCTCCTCGTAGGGGACGGCAATAATGGCCAGATCCACCGGTCCGGGAACCTCGCCGATGCTGCCGTAGGACATCAGGCCGGAGAGCTCCAGCGCCTCCGGGTTGACGGCATAGACCGGTCCGGTGAACCGGCCCTCCACAATGTGTTCGAGCAGCTGGTTGCCGATGCTCCCCCATTCCCGGCTCGCCCCGATCACCGCCACCGAGCGCGGCGCCAGCAGACCGGCCACGCTGCGGGCCTCGGCACGGTGTTCGCGTGACTCCATCACGGCCCGCGACTTTTCGGTCGGATCGATATCGAAGGCCAGCGAGATCACGCCGTCGTCGAAATGCCGGTGCACCTCGTATCCGGCCTCGGAAAAGACCGCGAGCATCTTGCGGTTTTCCGGCAGGATTTCTGCCGTGAACTTCCGGATCCCGTTTTCACGCGCGGCGGCAGCGAGGTGTTCGAGCAGGATGGAGCCGAGCCCGCGGCCCTGATGACGGTCGGCAATATTGAACGCGACTTCCGCCTCGGTGGGGTCATCGAGCCGGTCATAGCGCCCGATGCCGATGATTTCCCCGGGCATCGTGATCACCAGGGCCACCCGGTCGTGGTAGTCGAGTTCGGTGAATCGGCGCAGCTCCTTGGCGCTAAGCCGGGACTTGTAGGTGAAGAAGCGCAGATAGATGGAGTTCTGTGACTGGGCCAGATGAAACGTCTGCACGGCGTCCGCATCGCGGGCCGACATGGGCCGCAGATGCGCTGTGCCGCCGTCGCGCAGCACGACATCGGCCTCCCAGTGTTCGGGATATTCGGCCTCAACGGGCTGTTCCACCATAGACTCACTGTACCTAGTTGATCCGTATCCGGCTGGTGAGTGCCGTAACCCCATGCCAGGTCATCCCGCACCCTAGCAGTAAGGAACCCGTTTTCCCATGGCCAAGCGCCAACCTCCCGCAGCAGAAGATTTCACCGAAAAGATCATTGACATTGATGTTTCCAGTGAAATGGAAGGGTCTTTTCTCGAGTACGCCTATTCGGTGATTTACTCGCGTGCCCTGCCCGACGCGCGGGACGGACTCAAACCGGTACAGCGGCGCATCCTGTACATGATGAGTGAGATGGGCCTGCGGCCGGACCGCGGGCATGTCAAGAGCGCACGCGTGGTCGGCGAGGTGATGGGCAAGCTGCATCCGCACGGCGACACCGCGATCTACGACGCGATGGTGCGAATGGCACAGGACTTTTCGCTGCGGTTGCCGCTGATTGACGGGCACGGTAACTTCGGCTCGCTCGACGACGGTCCGGCCGCCCCGCGCTATACAGAGGCCCGTCTGGCTGCCGCGGCGCTGGCGCTGACGGACAACCTGGACGAGGACGTCGTCGACTTCGTCCCCAATTATGACAACCAGCTGACCCAGCCGGAGGTGCTGCCGGCGGCGTTCCCGAACCTTCTGGTTAACGGCGCCAGCGGCATCGCCGTCGGCATGGCCACCAATATGGCCCCGCATAACCTGGGCGAGGTCATTGCGGCGGCGCGGCATCTGATTGCCCACCCGGATGCGACGCTGGAAGACATGATGGGCTTTATCCCTGGGCCCGATCTGCCCAACGGCGGCCGGATCGTGGGCCTGGACGGCATCCGGGATGCCTACGCCACCGGCCGCGGGTCTTTCAAAACCCGGGCCAAGGTTGAGATCGAGCAGCTCTCCGCGCGCCGGACGGGGCTGGTCGTGACGGAACTGCCGTATCTGGTGGGGCCCGAAAAGGTGATTGAAAAGATCAAGGACGCGGTCACCGCCAAGAAGCTCCTGGGCATCAGCGATGTCAACGACCTGACGGACCGCAACCACGGCCTGCGGCTGGTGATCGAGATCAAGAACGGTTTCAACCCGAACGCGGTGATAGCTCAGCTGTACCGCTATTCCCCGATGGAGGATTCCTTCGGGATCAACAACGTCACTTTGGTGGATGGTCAACCGCAGACCCTGGGCCTGCTGGACCTGCTGCGCGTCTACGTTGCGCACCGGCTGCTGGTGGTCCGGCGCCGGACCTCCTACCGGCTTCGCAAGAAGAAGGACCGCCTGCATCTGGTGGAGGGCCTGCTGATCGCCATCGTCGACATCGACGAGGTCATCCAGATCATCCGCTCCTCCGATGAGGTTGCCGCGGCCCGCGAACGGCTGATGGCGATTTACGATCTCAGCGAAATCCAGGCCAACTACATTCTGGAACTGCGGCTGCGCCAGCTGACCAAGTACTCGCGCATCGAGCTGGAAAAGGAACAGGAGGAACTGCGCCGCGAAATCGCCGAGCTGGAAGCGATCCTGGCCTCCGAACAGCGGTTGCGCGACCTGGTGTCCGGTGAGCTCGGTGCCATCGCCGACAAATACGCAACCCCACGGCGCACCGTCCTGCTGGAATCCGAGGCCGTGGCCCCCGGCGTCACCAAGGCCCTCGCCGCGGGTGACGGCGGCGGTACCGGGGCCAAGGGAAAGCCCGCTGCGCTGGCGCTGGAGATTGCGGACGACCCCTGCTGGGTGATTCTCAGTGCCTCCGGCCAGATCGCCCGGACCTCCCATCAGGAACCGCTTAATGATGCGGGCCCGCGGAACAAACACGATGTCTTCCGCTCCGTGCTGCGCACCAGCGCCCGTTCGGAGATTGCCGCGCTGACTTCCGCCGGGCGGATGCTGCGGCTGCAAGTGGTGGATATGCCGGTGCTCCCACCCACCGCCGCCATGCCGAACCTGGCCGGCGGAGTCCCCGCCAAGGAGTTCCTCACGCTGACCCGCGGCGAATCACTGGTCGCCTTCACCGCACTGAACGAGATCGTCGCCGTCGGCACCGCGCAGGGAGTGGTCAAGCGCATCTCCCCGGACTACCCGCTGAACCGCGATGACTGGGATGTCATTGCGCTCAAGGACAAGGACCGCGTAATCGGCGCCGCCCCCACCGACGACGACGATGAGCTGGTCTTCATCACCGAGCAGGCACAGTTGCTGCACTTCCCCGGGTCCGTCGTTCGCCCGCAGGGCCGCACGGCCGGAGGGATGGCCGGCATCAAGCTCCTGGCCGGGGATTCCGTGATTAGCTTTACCGTCGTCAAAACGGGCGACGACGGCGCACCGGATCCCGCCGCCGTCGTCGTCACCATCGCCGGCACCTCCGACGCCCTACCCGGCACCGTCCCGGGCTCCGCCAAGGTGACCGCGTTCACCGAATACCCCGCAAAGGGCCGGGCCACCGGCGGCGTCCGGGCGCATCGTTTCCTCAAGGGCGAGGACCGGCTGCTGCTGGCCTGGGCGGGCCACGGACCGGCAAAGGCTGCCTCCGAAAACGGCGTCGCCAGGGCATTGCCGACCGAGCACGGGCGCCGTGACGGTTCGGGCATCATCTTGTCCCAGGCGGTGGATGCGGTCGGCCCCGGCTACGCCGCCGCCGAAGCAGGCGGCCCCGGGAACTAGCGCATAACCGGAACCGGCGCACGGCCGGTGCCGGGTTGTGCCTAAACTACTGTCATGGTCATCACCCCCGATAACAAGGACTGGACGTGGGTACTCACCCGGCGGTGCCCGGACTGCGGTTTCGAAGCCACGGCCACCACGCCGGCGACGGCGGCCAGCGCGCTGCCGGAGCTGCTGCCGCGATGGCACGCCGTGCTCCGTCGCCAGGACGCAGCGGAGCGGCCGAATGAAATCACCTGGTCGCCGCTGGAATACGCCTGCCACGTCCGCGATGTCTTCGATCTCTTCGACCAGCGGCTGCACCTGATGCTGGAGAGCGACGACCCGGAGTTTGCCGACTGGGACCAGGACCAGGCCTGCATCGACGAGGATTACGGCCGGCAGGATCCGGCAGCCGTGAGCGCCGCACTGTTCGAGGCCGGCGCCGAAATCGCCGCATCCTTCGCCGCCGTTTCGCAGGACCAATGGTCCCGGACCGGACGGCGCAGCGATGGCAAGGTCTTTACGATCGGGAGCTTCTCTGGGTACTTCATGCACGAGATTGTGCATCACCTGCACGACGTCGACGGCTGACCGGCGCGCTGCCGCCCCGGCCCGCTCAGGCCGGCTCCCTTCTCAGGCCGGCTCTCCGCTCAGCCAGGCTCGCAGTCCCAGGCCACCGATCGGTGTGTCGGGTGGAAGCCCATCCGCTCATACAGCCCCAGCGCCCCGGTGGGATTCTCCGTATCCACTTCCAACGACGCGTACTCCATGCCCGCCGCCCGGAAGCGCTCCATCGCATCGGTCAGCAGCGCGGCGGCAATCCGGCGTCCGCGCCAGGGACGCCGGATCCCGAGCAGCTCCGTGTAGCCCTCCAGCCGCCCCTGCGTGGCAAGCACGTCGGGATCATAACTGGCCAGCTGGTATCCCACTACCTCGCCGGTGACTCGGTCCGACGCGACGGCGCTCCAGTCCGGCCGCGCCAGCGGGTGATTCACCATGAACCCCCACGCCTCTTCATCACGGGTTTCGGAGCCCCAATGATCGGCGAAGGCCTCATTATGCGCCGTCCGGACCGCCTCAGACATCCCGGGCGCATAGGGTGCCAGCTCGATTCCGGGATCAAGGTCGACGTGCGGAAGTACTCCCTTCAGCGGCCGCAACATCGATGTAAAATACCGCACCAGGCGGAAACCCGATCGGGACAGCAGTGCGCGCTCCGCGGCATTGCTCTCCTCGGAAAACGCCCGCAGCAGGACCGGGGCCATACCGTCCTGGGCGAACCGACGCCGGGTCTGCGCCTGCTGCCAGCGCAGCACCGCGGACCCGACCCCGCGGCGTTGCCAGCGGGGATCCACACCACCGGAGATATAGGCCTTCGGCCCATCGGCATTCTTTGCCACCCGGCCGAATGCCCGGGCAACACCCTCGGCGTCCAACCCAATGATGCTGTTCTGCGCCGGTTCATTCTTGCTGCTGGCAAAGACCTGTTCCGGGTCCGCACGTTGGTCATGCCGCGCCGGCTTCTCCGCGGCGGCAATCCGTTCAATCAAGGCCAGCCACTGGTCAATATCCGCCGCCATGATGGCCCGGAATTCCCGCCCAGCGATAGCAGGAAGGGCAATGCCGGGAGATTCGCTCATGCCGCCAGCCTATTGTGACCGGTTGTATCCCGCCAAAGTCCTGTCGTGTCCAGAACGCCGCCGATATGGACGGATGCCGCGAAAATTTCCACGGCATCCGTCCAGATCTATGGCAAAACTCCGGCCGATCAGGGTGGTTAGGCAACTACGAGAGTCTGGTCGGTGTGGGCCAGCACTCCGGCAGTCCCAGTGTCAACACCATAAGTATCACGGCCACCGAGTTCCAGCGTGAGGTCCGCCGAATGGCCGACCGCTGGGTCATGCGTGACCAGCACCACCGCCTTGTCGCGCAGGGCGCGGCGCAGGTCGGCCATCAACAAGGCGGCCGATTCCCTATCCAGATGCGCCGTAGGTTCATCGAGCAGCAGGACGTCGGCGCCAGTGAGTAAGGTTCGCGCGACTGCCACGCGCTGGCGTTGGCCGCCGGAGAGGTGGCTGCCCTCGGGACCGAGCCGGGTGTCCAGCCAGCGCGGCAGCTCGCGCAGCCACGGACCGAGCCCGACGTCGTCGAGCACCTGAATCAGCTCGGCATCCGACGGCGCGTCCCCCCGCGGCCGGGCCAGCAGCAGATTGGCGCGCAGGGAAGAATCAAAGAGGTGCCCCTGCTGCGGGCACCAGGCAATCCGGCCCGTCGACGCGTACCTCCCGGCAGCAGGGGGCAGGAAGCCCAGCATGACGGCCAGCAGGCTTGATTTTCCCGATCCCGATTCCCCCGTTACTGTCAGCCATTCACCGCTGCGCACCTCGGCATCCACGCCGCTGAAGACCGGCGAGGCCGAATCCGGCCAGCGGGCCGTGATGCCGTGCAGCGTGAGCACCGCCGCACCGGTGCGGCCCTCGGAGCTCCGGGCCACCGCAGCATCCTCATCGGCGACGTTGCCCCGCACCGCCTTGTCCTGCGCCGCCCTGTCCTGCACCGCCCTGTCCTGCACCGCCCTGTCCTGCACCGCCCTGTCCTGGACAGCAAAATCAGCACCAAACCGGCGCAGAACCGTGCTCAGCGCGGGCCAGAGCTGGACCGCGGCGCTGACGGGCGCGAAGGCGTCCACGAGGGACAGATTAAGGAGCACCAGAGCGGCGAGCGCCTCGGCTGGCAGGGTCCCCGCCGCCACCTGCGCCGCACCGACGGCCAGCATCCCGAAGGCGCCGACGGCGGAGAAGAGGACCAGCAGCCCCTGCGCCGCGCCCTGCGCGCGGACCGCCCGCCGTACGGCCACGGTCGCGGCCAGATCCTGCCGACGAAGCCCGGCGAACAGCCTCCCTTCGACGCGGTTGACCCGCAGGTCGGCAGCGGCACCCAGCAGCACGGTGATGGTCCGCATGACCGTGGAGCGGTGCCGTTGTTCTGCGGCGCTGGCCTTCTGGTCGGCCCATAGCGCGGTTGCAGGCGCGATCAGCAAAACCCCTGCCAGCACCAGCAGCTGCAGCGGTACGGCTGCCGGCAGCAGCAGCACCGTCGTCGTCATGACGGCGGCAGCGGCGAGCAGACCGGCGGCCGGCGGAAGCACCACCCGCGGGGCCAGATCCCGGACGGCGTCAAAGTCGCCGATCAGATGGTCCACGGCACCCTCGCCGCGCAGAAGGGACCTGCGTGAGAGCACGCGCTGCGCCAGCGATTCCCAGACACGGACCCGCAGCCGGGTCAGCGATGCGAAGACCGCATCGTGCAGCCACAGCCGCTCACAGTAACGCGACACGGCCCGAAGCAGGCCGAAAAACCGGACACCAACAATGGCGACCAGCAGATACAGGATGGCAGGCTGCTGGCTGGCCCGGACGATCAGCCAGCCCGAGAGGGCGGTGAGCGCCAGCGCGGCCAGCGTCGCCACCGCGCCGGCGACGGCGGCGAGCAGGAAGCGCAGGCGCCAGGGCTCCAGCACGACGGCCAGGAGCCGCAGCCGTGCGAGCCTCCCGGACGCGTATTCCCGGGGTGCGCATGTCCCGGTCGTGTTTTCCTGCCGCGGCCCTCCGGTGGCAGTCGCGCTCCCGGTTCGGCCACCGGTAACGGTCACGGTCGGGCGGGATGCCAGCCGGCTCGGTCCCGCCGGCCGGAAACCGTCCGGCATGAAGTCGTCGATGTTTGTGCCGTTGAGCACAGATCCGGCGGTGCCTGTGGCCGCAGCCGTGCCCGTGGCCGCAGCCGTGACTTCGGCGGTACCGTTCGCGCCGAGCCGGACCACATGGTCGGCCAACGCGAGGGTTGAGGCATTGTGGGCAACAAGGATCACCGTGACCGTTCCGCGCAGGGCCAAAATGGTCCGCTCAACGCTTCGGGCGGAGTCAGCGTCCAAATGCGCCGTCGGCTCGTCCAGCAGCAGCACGGTCGCGCCCGCCTCAACGCGGGCCAGCGCACGGGCCAGCGCAAGGCGCCGCAGTTCCCCCGGACTCAGCTCCGCCGGATGTCGCGCGGCAGCGTAGCCGAGTCCGACGCGGTCCAGCAGCGCGTCCGTACTGCAACCGGCGCGGTCCAGCAGCGCGTCCGTACTGCAACCAGCGTCGACCTTGCAGTCGGCATCCGCAGGGCAGTGAACGCCGCAGTCGACGGCGCCGTAGAGCTGGACCTCGGCGCGGGCGGTGTCCGCGACGGTGGCCGGATGCTGCGGCACCCAGGCCACGCGTTCCGGATCCAGCCCCATGATCGATCCGCTGACCTCTGCCGTGGACTGCAGGCGCGCCGTGGTGTCGGCAGCTGCTGAGCCCTCTGCAGCCGCCCCGGACTGCAGAGCCGCCCCGGACTGCAGGCGCGCCGTGGTTTGAAGGGGCGCCGTGGTTTGAAGGGGCGCGACGACGCCGGCGAGCGCATGCAGGATTGTCGATTTTCCGCAGCCACTGGCTCCGGAAATGGCCGTGATCTGCCCCGCCGGGGCGGTGAAGGTCAGCCCGGATACCGCGTCGAAACTCCGGTCCGGATATCTGACGCGCAGTCCGGAGACGCTAACGGCGGCAGTGGCCGGACCGCCGTCGGCCTGCTCCATCAGCGGCACTGCCAGTGGTACCGCCTGCGGCGAGTGCAGAATTCCCTCCGCGCGTTCCAGTGCCTCCCGGCCGTCCTCGCTGGCATGGTGCGCGGTACCGAGCTCACGCAGCGGCAGGTAGCATTCGGGGGCCAGGATCAGGACCAGCAAACCCGTTTCCAGGTCCATCGAGCCCTGCACCAGCCGCACGCCGATAAAGACGGCGACGAGGGCGACCGAAAGAGTGGCGATCAGTTCCAGTGCCAGCGCCGACAGGAACGCCACGCGCAAGGTGCCCATGGTGGTACGGCGGTAATCCTCCGAGATCTTGCGCAGCGCCTCGGTCTGCGCCTTGGCCCGACCCAGGCCTACCAGCACGGGTAGCCCCTTTGCCAGTTCCAGCAGATGATTGGACAGCCGGGAAAGCGAGGCTGCGGCCCGTTCCACCTGCTCGCGTGTGTGCAAGCCGATCAGCACCATAAACAGCGGCACCAGCGGCACGGTCAGGACGATAATCAGGGCGCTGACCCAGTCGGCCAGGAGAATCCGGGCTCCGATCAGCAGCGGCATCGTGGCGCAGCCGACCAGGGCAGGCAGGAACTGGGTGTAATAGTTATCCAGTGCGTCCAGGCCACGCGTGGCAAGTATGGTACCGGCGCCCTGACCACCGGCGCCTGCCCCCTGACCACCGGCGTCCCGCACCATCCGTGCGGCAAGTTTCAGGCGAAGTTCTTCCTTGGCGCCGAGTGCGGTCCGCCTGGCCACGACGGCGACGGCCCAGACGATCGCGGCTCTGGCCACCGCGGCTGCGGCACCGGTCAGCAGTGCCGCAGTAAGGCCATTGTCACCGGATATCACGCTGACAATGGCGGTGACCACTGCCTGCGCCAATACCAGCCAGATCAGGGCCTTCAGCGCACTGAGCAGAGCGAGCAGATACAGGCTGCGGCTGGCCCCGGCCGGCAGTTGCGGGAGGTTGCCGGGTGCCATCTCAGACCGTTCCTACGGCGGGCAGCACGTCGTGCGGCTGCGGCAGCTGGCTGGCGCTGACGCGCTTGCGGAAAACCCAGTACGTCCAGCCCTGATAGGCCAGCACCAGCGGCACACCCACACAGGCCACAATGCTCATCAGTCCGAGGGTGTACGGAGAGGAGGAGGCGTTGCTGACCGTCAGGTCCCACTGATGGCTGAGCGTGGACGGCAGAACGGTGGGGAAGACCGACCCGAAGATCGCCGCGCTGCCGGCCAGCAGGAATACACCCAGTCCAAGGAAACTCCAGCCCTCGCGGCCCCTGCCGGCCATCCGCCAGGCGGCGACGGCGGCCACCGCGGCCACCGCGACAAGCAGCCAGCTGATCCCCTTGCCGTGCTGGTACGTCACCAGCACGGCCCAGAGAACCAGCGGCAGCAGGCCCACCGGGAGCCAACGGGTCACCAGGCGCTGGGCCCGTCGTCGGATCGCGCCGTCCGATTTCAGTGCCAGGAAGGCTGCGGCATGCACCAGTGAAAAGCCGACGACGGCGAAGCCTCCGAGCACGGCATACCAGCTGAACCAGGCGAACGGGCCGCCCACACGGTCACCGTTAGCGTCAAGCGGGAGACCCGTCGTCGTCAGCGCGAGTGCCGCCCCTATTCCGAACGCGGAGACAAATGAACCCAGCGCGATGGCCCAGTCCCAGCGGTTGCGCCAGCGCCGGGAATCGATCTTGCCGCGGTACTCGAAGGCGACCGCACGGAAGATCAGCCCCAGCAGGACAAAGACCAGCGGAATATAAAGGGCGGAAAACAGTGAGGCATACCAAAGTGGGAAGGCCGCAAACATGGCACCGGCGGCGGTGATCAGCCAGACTTCATTGCCGTCCCAGACCGGACCGACGGTGTTCAGCAGCACCCTTCGTTCGGTGTTGTTGCGGGCGAAGAGTTTCATCAGCATGCCGACGCCCAGATCGAAGCCTTCCAGGAAGAGGTAGCCGGTCCAGAGCACGGCAATCAGCACAAACCAGATGGTCGGCAGGGTCTCCATAACGGTGTCCTTTGGTGTGGGAGCGGTCAGTGTGACGGGTAACGGTGTGGCCGGTACCGGCGTGACGGGTAGCGGTGTGATGGGTAGCGGCACGGAACGGAAGCTGCCGGACCGGGGCGGCCGGCGCGGTGGGCATCAGTAGGCGAAAGCAAGGACATCATCTGAATCTCCCCCGGTGCCGCCGGACCTGTCCGCGCCGCTCCCGTCGTCGTCGGACTTGTGCTTGCTGTCTTGACCGTCCTTCGCGGGGTGCGCGAGTTCGGGCATCGCCGCAGCGACGCCGCCCCGGACGTAGCGGAAGAGCAGTTTCACCTCCACCACCAGCAGCAACGCATAGACGCTGGCCAGCATCACCAGCGAGAAGATCAGCTCCCCCGCAGAAACGCCGGGCGAGACGGCGGCGGCGGTGAACATGAAGACCTGGTCAATGCCGATGAGCTGCGGGTTCGGCGCCACCACAAACGGCTGCCGCCCCATTTCCGTGAAGATCCAGCCCGCCGCGTTGGCTCCGAACGGTGCCAGAATGCCGAAGACCGCCAGCCGCATCAGCCATTTCGACGACGGCACCGTGCCCTTGCGCACCAACGCCAGTGCCACCAGAGCAGCCAGCGCCGCGAGACCGCCGAAGCCGATCATCATCCGAAAGCCCCAGTAGGTCACAGCCATGACGGGGACGTACTGGATCTCTTGGCCGGCCCGGGCACCGTAGATCGGATTGTCGGGCAGCGTGCTGCCGTATTTGGCCTGGTACTCCGGGACGAGCGTGTTGACGCCCTTTATATTGGTGCTGAAGTCGTTGTGGGCCAGGAAGGAGAGGATCCCGGGAACCTCGATCACGGCTGTGACGTCGCTGCAGTTTTTGCTGCCCGGATCGCCGACCGAAAGAATGGAGAAACTAGTGCCGTCGTGGCACGCAGCCTCGGCGGCGGCCATTTTCATCGGCTGCTGCTCGAACATCAGTTTGCCCTGCATATCGCCGCTGATGGCGGTGCCGGCGAAGGCGATCATGGCCACGACCGCGCCTATGCGAAGTGAGCGGATCCAGACGGCGTGATCCGTCTTGTCCCGGCCGGGGATGGTGGCGGACTCCCCTACGACCACGCGGTCGGCAGCGTCCACGGTGTCAACGCCGTCCCGCCGACGGCGCCACAGATGGTACCAGGAAATGCCGAGCAGAAACCCGCCCGCGACGGCGACAGCCCCCGTGAGTGTGTGCGGGAACGCCACCAGCGCGGTGTTGTTGGTGAAAACGGCCCAAGCATCGACCATCCGGGGACGTCCGTCCACCATTTCGACGCCGACCGGGTGCTGCATCCATGAATTGGCCACCAGGATGAAGTAGGCAGACACCACCGAGCCGAGCACCGCGATCCACAGACACGCCAGATGGATCCGGGCGGGGAGTTTTTTCCAACCGAAGATCCACAGCCCCAGGAAGGTGGATTCGATGAAGAAGGCCAGCAGGGATTCCAGCGCCAGCGGAGCGCCGAACACGTCCCCAACGAAGCGGCTATACTCACTCCAGGCCATGCCGAACTGGAACTCCTGCACCAGTCCGGTGGCGACGCCCATGATGAAGTTGATCAGGAAGAGCTTGCCCCAGAATTTGGTCATTCGGAGATATTCCTCCTTGCCGGTCCGGTGCCACAACGTCTGCAGCAGGGCCACCAGCAGGCCAAGGCCAATGGTCAGCGGGACCATCAGGAAGTGATACACGGTAGTGATTCCGAACTGCCACCGTGCAATATCCAGCGCTTCCATCAATTCACCTTCGGGACGGGAACATGAGTTTTCTACAATACGTAGAAATGCGGTTTCTACCAACTGTAGAAAAATTCATCCGGACCCTGTAGATTTAAGTCAAGACATTTGTACCCGCGACTTTTAAAGGAACACGATGGCCACCCTGGGGGAGCTCGAACGAGCCGTTATGGATCTGCTGTGGGAACACCCGGAGGCGATCACCGCGAACGCCCTGCGCGACCTGCTGTCCCAGCGTCCGCCAGCGGTCGCCGGCGGAACCGACAGCAGGGAACTGGCGGTCACCACCATCCTGACAGTGCTGTCCCGGCTTGAAAAAAAGGGCCTGGTGGAACGTGAAAGAACCATCCGCCCGCACCGTTACCGCTCGGTGACCAGCCGCGCGGAACACACGGCCGAGCTGATGCTCGAGGTCTTGGGCTCCGCACCCGACCGCGAGGCCGTGCTGGCACGCTTTATCGGAACCGTCAGCGACGGCGAGGCCACCACCTTGCGTAAACTGCTCGGCCAGGGCTAGGGCAGCCAGGCACCGGTCCGGCGCGCACATCGATGTTCTTGACATCCTGGTTCCTCGCTGTCCTCGCCGTCATCCTCGCATGGCCGGTTCCGCTGGCCCTTGCCCGCGCCCGCTGGACCGCCCGCTCCCCCTTCAGCGCCATGGTTCTTTGGCAGGCCATCGCCCTCGCCGGCGGTCTGTCCATGATCGGCGCAATGCTGGTGTTTGGACTCGTCCCGCTGGGCGCTAATCTGATCTCGGGACTGAAGAACCTGCTCGGCATTCTGCTGGGCACCGGCACCGGCGAGGCGCTCAAGTTCTGGCACGCCTTCGCGCTCAGCGCCGCGGCCCTACTGCTGGCCCATCTGGTGTTCACCCTGTTGCTGACCTATGCACGGATCCGCAAACAACGCCGCCGGCACCGCGAGCTGCTGGATCTGCTCGGTTCTCCGGCTATGGGCCGGCCGGGGACGGTGGTCATCAATCACGACGTACCGGTCGCCTATTGCCTGCCCGGTGGCTCCCGCTCCGTCACGGTACTCTCCGACGGACTGATGAATCTGCTCGAGCCGGACGAGCTGCGGGCTGTCCTGATTCATGAAAACGCCCATCTTACCCAGCACCACCATCTGCTGCTCTGGGCCTTCGCGGCGTGGCGTTCCGCACTGCCCTGGCTGCCGACGTCCCGCCTGGCCCAGCGCTCGGTCAACTCGCTGATCGAGATGCTGGCTGACGATGTTGCGCTGGAATCGGTGGACCGCCCCACGCTGATAAAGGCGATTGCGCTGGTGGCCAGCGGCTCGGCCCGCTTGCCTGCCAGCGAACTGGTAAACGGCGGCGCAGACCGCATCGACACTCCGGCGACGACGTCGGCGCGGCTGGGCCGGCTTCTCAACCCGGCTCCCGTACTGGGCCGGAACGCTCAGCTCCTGGTGCTGGCCGTCTCCGTCCTGCTCCTCGCCGTTCCCACGGCGCTACTGATCGTGCCGGGGCTGCTCGGCTGACTTGACCCGGCCAGCGCAGGCCAGCCGTTAGCCGCGCCCAGTGCCCGGCTTTGCCGGGCCCGGCTCTCCAGGACACACTGCTCCAGGCAACGGACCGCCCGAAATATTCCAGGCTTGCGTGCTCTTCTGGTGGTAAGTTCGGCAGCAAGGCCAGGATTGCGGCCGGCTGGCACCGCTGGGCTCCACCGACGACGGGTGGTTCCTCATCCCCAACGGAGAAGTCATCGCGAGGGCCCGGAAAAATAGTCTGCAGGGATGTCGAAATCCCTGCGCCGGCCCCGACCCATCAGTGAAGGCACCCAAATTGGGAGCCCCTCTTCAAGGAGTCCGAGATGAAGTACATGATCATGATGTTCGGTTCGGCCGAGGGCATGATGGCCACTGCGGATCCGGACTGGGTCAAGGAAATGATCGGTTTCATGATCCAAATCGACAAGGACCTCCGTGATTCCGGCGAGTTGGTGTTCAACGCCGGCCTGGGCGACGGCAGCACGGCCAAGCTGGTGAAGCAGACGGGCAACGGGGTGGTAACCACCGACGGACCCTACGCCGAGTCCAAGGACTCCCTGATCGGCTACTGGGTGGTCGATGTCGCCAGTGAGGACCGGGCCATCGAGATCTGTTCCAGCATCGTGAAATACGCCCAGGTGGTGGAGCTGCGCCCGATCCAAGACGCCCCGCCGGAGGTCTAGGGACCCTTCTATGGTTTAAGTCAAGAGGGTTTGAAGCTTTCTGAACAGCTGGCGGGCGATGAATCGTTTGAGGCAGCGGCGGACTTCCTTGTTGCTTTTCCCTTCGGCGGTGCGCCGCTTGACGTATTCCTTGGTCGCGGCGTCAAACATCATCCGTGTCCGAGCGATCGTGTGCAGGGCTCTGTTCAGTTGTCGGTCGCCGTGGCGGTTGAGTCGGTGTCTGGTTTTGTTGCCTGAGGACGCCGGGATTGGGTTCACTCCGGCCAGCGCGGCGAAGGCCGCTTCCGATCGGACACGACCATGGTGCGAGTACGAGACGAGCACTTGCGCTGAGGTTATGGGGCCAAGGCCCGGCAGGTCCAGGAGGCCGGCAGCCATGAGGGTGACGATTTCCTCCAGCTGCTCCTTATTGCGCGCAAGCTGGACGCGGAATTGATTGATGGCGGTGGCCAGCCGCTTGGCCTCGGCACGTCCGACCCGGGTCTGCAAGTCATCGCTTCGGTGCATCCGGAAGCGGCTGACCTCCAATATTTGGTCGTCGCTGAGGGCCTTGCGGGCATCGATGCCCAGGTCCATGGTGCGCAGCAGCGCGGTGAGGATCAGGCGGTCCGAGGTTCCTTGACGTTCCATGGTGTCGCGGGCGTTGAGAAGGATTCGCAGGGCCTCCCGGTTGCCTTCGGCACGGGGGTCCAGCAGGGCTGAGATCTGTTCCCCGAGCACCGTGCGAGCAGCGGCCAGTGCGTCAATGTCATCGGACTTGCCGCGGCCGGCTCGTGAGGTCCGGCGCGGTGGTCGCACCTCACAGATATCCAAGGCTGTGGCACGCAGGGCACGGGTCAGTCCCGATCCATAGGAATTGGTTCCCTCGATGGCCACGAGGGTCTTGCCCGGCTCGCTGCGCCGGTCGATCCAGGCGATGGCGCGCTTGAGGCCCGGTGGGCTCGTGGGAAATGTGGCGGTATCCATCACTTGGCCGGTGGCGGCCGCAAGGATGGCGTAGGTGTTGGTGCGGGCGTGGGTATCCACACCGACGATGTTCGTGTATTCATCGCGGACGGTGCTCATGGAGGTGGCTTCCTTCCCAATACTGGACAATGATCGGCCAGTTTGAGGAGGGTCACGCCGAGGCAGATCCCTAACGAGTCACATCCCGCAGCAAGGTGCTGCGAGACGGACAACCTTCTATCAGGCCACCGGTGCGAGCCAGACTGGCCCCCACGGGCCGGGTGGACAGGTCGTCTAAAGGACACTGCCGAGGGGCAGGTCAGATATGAGGTGAGTCACGCCCGGTCCGAGTGGGTCAAGTCTGGCAGCCAGCCTCAGGCTTGCCACTACCCATTAGGGATATGAAGTGGCTCGGCGCTTGAGCCGGTCCGGGTCGACAACGGCGGGCTGGATGCCGGCGGGCTGGTGCGCTGGACAAGTAGACTCCGACGCCGACGACACCCGCACTCTGCTCTTCCTCTGCTGCCATCCAGCGCTGTCGCCGCCACCTCAATTGGCGCTCATGTTCAGGGCGGTCGGCGGACTCTCGACGGCGGAAATCGCCAGCGCGTTCCTCGTCCCCGAATCGACCATCGGTCATCGAATCAGTCGGGCCAAGGGGCCAAGCGGGCCATTCGGAAAGCCGGGGGACGCTTCGAAGATCCGCGTCCGGACCAGCGGCAGGCACCGCCCGCCGTCGTCCTCCATGTCCTGTACCTGATCTTCAACGAGGGCTATGCCGCCAGTTCACACCGAAGTGGCGGGTGGAAATGGCGGATCCGGAAACCGACGATAGAATCAGCGCCAGCTACGACGTCAGGCCAATGGCAGAGCCGATCGGCTGACGCATGCTCCATCCGATAAGCTCCGCGTTCGCGCTCCAGCGTTCGCGGAGCACTATGCGTCGATGCGTTCGCGGTCCAGCGACGCGCTGCCGGCGATGATGAAGTCCTTGCGCGGCGCAACGTCGGAGCCCATCAGCAGTTCAAAGGTTTTCTCCGCCAGTTCCGCATTGGCAGCGGTCACCCGCCGCAGCGTGCGGTGCCTCGGATCCATCGTGGTTTCCGCCAGCTGACCGGCATCCATCTCGCCCAGACCCTTGTAACGCTGAATCGGTTCCTTGTACCGCTTACCGGTCTTCTCGAGCGACGCCAGCAGGGTGTGCAGCTCCTGCTCGGAATAGGTGTAGATCATTTCGTTGGGTTTCGTACCGTGGTTGATGACCTCCACCCGGTGCAGCGGCGGGACGGCCGCATACACCCGTCCGGCGTCGATCATTGGCCTCATGTACCGGAAGAACAGCGTCAGCAGCAGCGTCCGGATGTGGGCGCCGTCAACGTCGGCATCGGTCATCAGAATCACCTTGCCGTAGCGTGCCGCCTCCAGGCCGAAGCTCCGTCCCGATCCTGCGCCCACCACCTGGATCAGGGCCGCGCACTCGGCGTTGGAGAGCATGTCCCCCACCGATGCCTTCTGGACATTGAGGATCTTGCCGCGGATGGGCAACAGCGCCTGGAAATCCGAGGACCGCGCGAGCTTGGCCGTGCCCAAGGCGCTGTCCCCCTCCACGATGAACAGCTCGCTGCGGGCAACGTCATCCGTCCGGCAGTCCGCAAGCTTGGCCGGCAGCGAGGAGGTCTCCAGCGCATTCTTTCGGCGCTGCGTTTCCTTGTGCACCCGGGCCGAGATGCGGGATTTCATCTCCGCGACCACTTTTTCCAGCAGCTGGGCCGACTGGGCCTTTTCATTACGCTGCGACGAGTTCAGCTTCGCCGCCAGCTCCCGCTCCACCACCTTGGCGACGATGGTGCGCACCGCCGGCGTGCCCAGGATCTCCTTGGTCTGGCCCTCAAACTGCGGCTCCGCAAGGCGTACGGTCAGCACCGCCGTTAATCCGGCCTGGACATCGTCCTTTTCAATCTTGTCATTGCCGGCCTTGAGCTTGCGGGTGTTGGACTCGATGACCTTGCGGAAGGTCTTCAGCAGCGCCTGCTCAAAGCCCTCCTGATGACGACCGCCCTTGGGTGTGGCAATGATGTTCACATAGCTGCGCATGGTGGTGTCATACCCGATCCCCCAGCGCAGCGCGATATCCACCTCGCAGTCCCGCTCCACCTCAGTGCTCTTCAGATGACCGTTCACATCCAGGACCGGCACGGTTTCCTTGAAGGTACTGCTGCCGTGAATGCGCCAGATATCCGTCACGGCCGGATCGGCGGCCAGGTAATCGACAAATTCGGACAGACCGCCGTCGTGCTGGAAAACCTCTTCGTGCACGCCCGATTCCCCCGGCGTGCCCGACAGCCGGCGCTCGTCACGGATGGAGATACATAGGCCGGGAACCAGGAAGGAGGTCTGCCGGGCACGATCGGACAGCTCCGTATAGGAAAACTTCGCGTCGGGGGTGAAGATCTGCCGGTCCGCCCAGTAGCGGATCCGGGTCCCGGTAACCCCGCGTTTGGTGCTGCCGACAATGTCCAGGCTGGAATTGTCCACGAACGGCTCAAACACGGCCGTCGGGCTCAGACTACGGCCGGTGTCCTTGAAATGCCCGGGCTCACCGCGGCGGAAGCACATCTGATACGTCTTGCCGCCCCGGTCGACCTGCACATCGAGACGGGCCGAGAGCGCGTTCACCACACTGGCGCCGACACCGTGCAGCCCGCCGGAGGCCGTGTAGGAGCCACCACCGAATTTACCGCCCGCATGAAGCTTCGTCAGGACGACCTCGACGCCGGTCAGGCCGGTCTTGGGCTCAAGGTCCACCGGGATGCCGCGGCCGTCATCATGTATTTCGACCGAATTATCGGGGTGCAGGATGACCTTGATGCTTTGCCCGTGACCGGCCAGCGCCTCATCAACGGAGTTGTCGATGATCTCCCACAGGCAATGCATCAGGCCTCGGGAGTCGGTGGAACCGATGTACATTCCCGGCCGTTTACGGACGGCTTCCAGCCCTTCCAGTACGGAGAGGTGGCGGGCGGTGTAATCGGAATTCGGGGGGACCACGTTCGGCAGACTCCTTTGATCGGTGCTGATGACTGGCCGTGCTGACAGCTCAGCGGTACCCCGAACCGAAGCAGTACTGCCCGCTGAAGCGGTGCTGCCAGCGCCGTCCGGTGGACATGGCCCACTGTCTAGGATATCTTCCGGCGCGGCCGGGTCAGTGCAGGCTTGCCGCCGGGCCTTGCCCCGGCTTACCGCGCCGGCACCACTGCCGACCATGGCGCCTCCCCTCCCCGGGCGTGGTTTATTACCCCTTCCCACGCACGGTTTGCTCGCCTACCCGATGTGTTCCGGGCGGCCGCGGAAGATACCGGCGCTACGCGGTCAGCGAAAGTCGACCCAACCTGAGATGCTTCCGCAACGAATAGTGGTTGTATAGGTGTACAGAACTACTAAGGAGGCCATCGTGACAACAGCCATAGCCAGCCGCGAACTGAACGCACTGGACCGCTGCGACCGCTGCGGAGCTCAAGCATATGTCCGTGTCGTGCTGGAATCCTCCGGCGGTGAACTGCTGTTCTGCGGTCACCATGCGCGGGCCGTGGAGCCCACATTGAAGCCACTCTCATCGCAGTGGCAGGACGAGACCGCCCGCCTGCACCAAAAGGATTCCGTTCTCGTCAACGACTAAGCCGGGGCCGGAGCTACCCCTCCGCGATGGTTCGGGACAGGCCGCAGCGCGGGCTTGTGCGCGGCTGGGCCGCCAATGGCGGCATCGGACATCCGTAAATATAGACGCAAAGATGAAGGAAGGGGCCCTCCGCCGGAGGGGCCCTTCCTTCATCTTTGTGTCCTGTCCGGAATCTGTCCTGACCGGACGGCCCAGCGTCCAATGAACGCTGGGCAGGTTCGGCGTGGACTCGCCCGGGCGGCAGCCCTTTTAGTCCAGGTAGTCCCGCAGCACCTGGGACCGCGACGGGTGCCGGAGCTTTGACATCGTCTTGGATTCAATCTGGCGGATCCGCTCCCGCGTTACGCCGTAGACCTTGCCGATTTCGTCTAAGGTTTTCGGCTGCCCATCGGTCAGCCCGAATCGCATGGCCACAACGCCGGCTTCGCGCTCGGACAGCGTGTCCAGCACCGAATGCAGCTGTTCCTGCAGCAGCGTGAAGCTGACGGCGTCGGCCGGCACAACCGCTTCGGAGTCTTCGATCAGGTCACCGAACTCAGAATCTCCGTCTTCCCCAAGCGGGGTATGCAATGAAATCGGCTCGCGACCGTACTTCTGCACCTCGACAACCTTCTCCGGGGTCATATCCAGTTCGATCGCGAGCTCTTCCGGTGTGGGCTCGCGGCCCAGATCCTGGAGCATCTGCCGCTGCACACGGGCCAGTTTGTTAATTACCTCCACCATGTGCACCGGGATACGGATGGTACGCGCCTGGTCCGCCATGGCACGGGTAATGGCCTGGCGGATCCACCAGGTCGCGTAGGTGGAGAATTTGAAGCCCTTGGTGTAATCGAACTTCTCGACCGCACGGATCAGCCCCAGGTTGCCTTCCTGGATCAGGTCCAAAAACAGCATCCCGCGGCCGGTGTAACGCTTTGCCAGGGACACCACGAGACGAAGGTTGGCTTCAAGCAGGTGGTTCTTGGCCCGCTTACCGTCGTGGATGACCCACTGCAGTTCGCGTTTGAGCTTGTCGTCCATCTTCCCGTCGTCCGCCGCCAGCTTCTCGTCCGCGAAGAGGCCCGCCTCAATACGCAGGGCGAGATCGACCTCCTGCTCCGCATTCAGCAGCGCGACCTTACCGATCTGCTTGAGGTAATCCTTGACCGGGTCCGCGGTGGCACCGGCGGACATGACCTGCTGGACCGGCGCATCGTCGTCATCTGCATCGGAGTAGACGAACCCGCGGCCGGTCTTCTCCGGGACAATCTCGACAGTCTCGGAGTTCGTGTTCGTCCGTGTTTCATCGTCGTCAACGGTCGCGGCATCCTCGGTTTCGTGATCCTGCGATGCCTTCGACGCCCGTCCCCGGGTGGCCTTGCCGGGGGCACCGGTGGCCTTGGCCTGACGGCCGCGGCTCTTGGGGGCGGCACCGTCACCGGTCTCGGCTGCGGCCTTCTTGGCGGCAATTGTCGCCGCTCGTTTCTGCGCGGGGGTCTGGGGCGCGGAGCCATCCGCTGAATTGTCCATGGTGGCGGTAGCCGTATGCGACGTGCTTGTTTTCGCAGCAGGCGCCTTCTTCGGGCTGGCTGAAAGGGATGCCGGGGCATCAACCTCGGAAGTAGCAGAGCCATTGCTCTTGGCAGTGTCAGACACAGAAAACCTTTCTTGCGGCGGTCCGTGGAGTCACCTGCGGGCAACACCACTATGACCCTGTCAAGTCCGTGATGAATTACGCACCTCATCACAACCTGCAGAGCCACTAGGTATAACTACCGCCAGGCCGACATTGTTCCCATCGGTTTACGGAGTTTCCCACAGAAGATCATTCGGGAGTCACGGGGTGAATCACGGACCCAACCGGGTCTCGGCTTCCATTGTCTCACGATAATTACTCCGGTTCCCCGTTCACGCATCCGTGCGAGGGTGCCAGGAGGTCCTGCGGTCACGAGCCCAGTCACAGATCATGCCGCGGCTGATCAACTCTGCCAGCAACAGTGCCAGCCGATAACCCGCGGCGTCCCTCAATGCCAACCGCAGGTAGGCATCGGCAGCCGATCCGCGGCCCCGGCACCATTGTGTCCAGGCAAGCATGGTCAGCGCCGCGGCCCGCGGTACCCCTGACGCGGCCCTGGACAAATGGATCAGCAGTTCGTCTGCCTTATCCAGTTTGTTCCAGTCCGGATCACTGGTGCCCTGGCCCATGAGTACCGGGCCGAAGTCCTGACCGGAGAATCCCGCGCATGCTCTGAAGCTGCTGTGCAGGGCTTCCCGCTCCCCCGTCGTCAGTTCCCATGGAACGGGCCGGACGACGTCTCTGCCGGATTCCGTCAGCAGGTCGTAGGCTAACACCCCGGCGAAGGCGAGTTGTGCCCCCACGCTGGCCAGCACCAGCACCGCATCCCGGACCGTCAGGCTCTCCAGTGACGCCAGCAGGTAGCCGGACGTGGCGGCGGCGGGAGGCTCTGGCCAGCGCGCGATGGCGAGCTCCCAGGCCTGCAAGGTCGCCATAAACTGTTCCTGTCCGCATTGCACGCCGGCCAGCGCCGCGCTACACGTCTGCATGGCACGGCGGACAGCTTCGCCTTCCGCGTTCGGCAGCGGAACCACCGCGGAGCGCGCACGGACCTCAGGATCGAGATAACCGCTGCCACGGAAGATCAGCTCCGCATTCAAGGCGCTGCTGACAATATCGTCCAGAGGGCGCCCCGGCCAACCACAGCAGGCACCGTCGGTACAGACGTAATTGCGCCAATGCGCAGGACCCAGGAACCATTTTTCCTTCACCGGCATGCCGGCCTCCTGGAGAACGGACTCCAGCGGGTCCAGCAACCGACGATAGGGTACCCGTCCGCGGGCCTGCCAGTCCCGCCTGCCGAAGACTGCCAGCAGCACACCGTCGGCGCTTTTGTCCGCTCCCAGAGTGCCGCAGACGTAGTCGGCAAACTCCTGCGGATCAATGGCATGAGTATCCGGTAAGTCGACCCGCAGGGTGGCCCCGATGGTCCGGCCGGCCATCGTCAGGGCGACGAGGCTGCGGGTAGGCCAATAGCCGAGGGCATGCGGGATGTAGCTGAGCATGTCTTCGCCGGTGGAAATGGACAGGCGCTGTTCGGTAGTCATGACTCCACTGTCCCGGCACCCGGTGCTGCCGGGACAGAGCCGGACGGCGGAATGTGCAGCGCAGCGGTGTACGACAGACCTGTGCAGGGCTGGTTACGAACCGGCGGCCCCACTCTCCCCGGCACCGTCCTCCCGAGTGCCGTCCTCCCCGGCACCGTCCCCCCGAGTGCCGCTCTCCCCGGCATCTCCACCAGCGGGCTTCCCACCCGCGGACTTCCCGGCCGCGCCCTTTGCCGCCGTGCCCTCAGCACGGCTTCCGGTCGTTTTGCGTGCACTGGCCCGGGCGCCGCGGCGCTCCGCACGGTACTGCTGCCGGCGTCGGCGGTTATCCCCCAAAACCAGCCGGAGCGGCGGCACCACGACGCCCTCCAGCGCCATCTGCCGGCGGACGGCCCGGCGACAGCCCAGCACACATGACGCACCGACGGCGAGCATGATGAACTGCACCGACAAGGCGATGCGGAACGAATCCAGCGAGTACAGATCCCCGTTCGAGAAGCCGCTGTTGTTGAGCAGGTCCAGCACCAGCCCCACGACGTACATGGTCAGCAGGGCGGCGCAGAATCCGCCGACATTGACGATTCCGGTGGCGGTCCCCATTCGGTGCGACGGATTATAGGTACGGGCAAAGTCGAAACCGATCATCGAGGCGGGGCCGCCCAGCGCCAGTACCAGGACGAGCACCAGCAGAAGCCAGAGCGGAGCCCGGCCGGGGTAGGTCAGGGTGGCCAGCCATACGACGGCGATGGCGGCGGAAATCAGCAGGACCATGGTGGAACGGCGCAGCGGATGGCGCCCCACCCAGCCTCCCAGCAACGGGCCACAGATAATGCCGACGACGACGAACAGGCTCATGAGCCCGGTCACCACCGCCGGATCCAGGCCCTGGCCGGACACCAGGAACGGATAGCCCCACGTCAGAATAAAGACGGTGCCGGAAAACTGGGTGGTGAAGTGGCTCCACATGCCCAGTCGCGTGCCTGGCTGCTTCCAGGCCTTGCTCACCGCCGTCGCCGTTTCCCGCAGACCATGCTGGGTCTTGCCGCTGGGCGCTCCCGCCGGCTCATTGCGCAACAGCGCGGCGGCGAGCACGAAGGCCAGCAGGGACAGCCCCGCGACGCTCAGAAATGCCGGGCTCCAACCAAAGGTATGCAGTACCAGCGCGAACGGGATGACGCTGATCAGCTGGCCCAGCTGGCCCAGCTGGCCCGTCATCTGCGTCAGCACCGGGACCCGGGTGGCCGGGAACCAGGCGGGAATCAGGCGCAGCACGGCAATAAAGGTCATCGCGTCTCCGGCGCCCACCAGCACGCGGCCGAAGATGCCGGCGGAAACGGAGGTGGCCGCGGCGAGCTGCAGCTGTCCCAGGCACATCAGCACGGCTCCGGAGGCGATCATCGTCCGCGGTCCAAAGCGGTCCACCAGCACGCCCACGGGTATCTGGAGCGCCGCGTAGACCAGCAGCTGCAGCACGGTAAAGGCCGATAGCGCCGAGGCGGTCGCCTCAAAACGCGCGGTGGCTTCCAGTCCGGCCACGCCGAACGAAGTCCGCGCGGTAATGGCAATCAGATAGGCAAAAACACCCACCCCCCAGACGAACCAGGCTTTACCGCTGGAGATACCCCCGCCCCGTGCCCGGCCGCCGTCGCCGTCGGCCTCGGTTCCGCTGTTCGTACCTTGTCCTTGGATGGTTCCGCTACCGCTGGCTTTCACTCATCCATACTATTCCGGCACGCCTCAGCCGACGGACGGGCCGCCGTCGTTCTTCGAATCCTGGCTGGCCAAATAAGCCTCCACGGCCGCGCCCAGCGTGTCCGCGTCCGGCAGCTCATCGTTTTCGTCCGCCAGCAGCGACCGACGCGCGGTGCCCTTGGCCCGGTCGTCGAACTGGTGCTCCAGGTTGTGCACCACCGCCTGGACCTCCGCGGAACCCTGCGTCTGTTCGGCAATCTGGCGCTCCACATCGCGACCGGCCTCGCGGAGCCGCTCGCTCGGCAGCATCAGCGAAGCCACCGCACCCAGATGCTCCAGGCCGGCGACGGCGGCTGGCGGGTACTCGGCGTCGGCCAGGTAATGCGGCACATGGATGGCGTACCCGGCCACGTTCCGGCCGGCCTCCTGCAGCCGGTATTCGAGCAAATGGCCGACGGCGGACGGCAGGTCAACCGTGGCCTGCCAGGTGGAGATCCCCTCGATCAGTTCCGGCCTATTGCCATGCACGGTGACGCCGATCGGGCGGGTGTGCGGGACGGGCATCGGGATGGAATGCACCCAGGCCACCAGATTGACGTCAAAGCGCTTGACCAGCTTCAGCACCGCGCCGCTGAAGCGCTCCCACTGCAGATCGGGCTCGTTGCCGGTCAGGAACAAAAACGGCTGGTCCAGTGCATCCTTCATCCGGTAAAGGGCCAGCCGGGGCTGCTGGTAGTCGGTCAGACGATCCTGCGCGAAGGTGATCCGCGGACGCCGCGAACGGTAGTCAATGAGCTGGTCGATGTCGAAGAAGGCCACCGGCTCGCTGTCCAGCTGACCCAACAGCTCGGAGGTGATCTGCGCCACCACGTGCCCGGCATCGGAGAATCCGGAAAAACCCATCAGCATATTCAACCCCCGCAGGTCCTCCTGCTGCAGCAAAATATCGTTGACGGCATACAAATCCGACGGTTCCAGAAACGGTGTGTACTCGATGTCTTTCACTTTCTTCCTCCACGGACCCTGGATCCGGTGCTGATTACTGCGGTCTCTAACCTACTGCTGTGCTATCTCTTTCCGAGTACAACGCCGCCGGTGCCCGGAATCATTCCGGGCAGCCGCGGCGTCGCTGCCGGGCCCACGAGGTTCCGCAACAGATTCTGCAACAGTAACCGTGCGCGTGAAATTCCGCGGTATTCGGCAGCTGCATCGGCCGGGCTTCGACGTCGTTCGCACCGCCGTCTTTGCCGTCGGGGCGCGGCTTCGGACTACGATCGTTAGACGAGCCGCTTTAGCTGCATACCAACGACCAGCGAGGATCAATATTCGTGTTCAAAAATCATGAAGTAACGCTCCGGGCCATCGCCAAAGACCTCAAAAACGACGATTCGCAGGCCCTGGTGATCGGCGTCGGACAGGGCGCAGACGGTCCCGTCCTGCTGGACAACCCGTTGCCCGTCAAGGCTGCCAATGCCCTGGCCGCCTCGCTGCAGGTCCTGGGCATCACCGGTGCCGCCGATGAGGTGCGCCGGCTGCCGGGCATCCCCGAGGTGGGCGCCCAGGTTCTGGTGCTCACCGGCGTCGGCAAGCTGACCGACAACCAGACCAGCGAAGAGGCGCTGCGCCGTGCCGCCGGCTCGGCAATCCGCCAGCTGGCCGGCGTCGAGTCCGTTGCCATTGCACTACCGACGACGACGGTCCCTCAGGCCACCGCCGTCGCCGAAGGTGCCGCACTGGGAGCCTATACGTACACCGGACTGCGGACCGCCCCGGCAACCGCAAAGGCGAACGTAGGCGCCGTGACGATCTTCACCCCGGCCGCGGACGACCCCGCACTGGCACCGGCTCTGCTGCGGGCGACCATCATCGCCAAGGCGGTCAACGCCACCCGCTCGCTGGTCAACGAACCGCCGAGCCACCTGTATCCGGAGACCTTCGCGGAAGCGGCCAAGGAACTGGCCAAGGGGCTGCCCGTCAAGGTCACCGTGCTGGATGAAAAGCGCCTTGAGCGCGAGGGCTACGGCGGCATTCTGGGCGTCGGCCAGGGGTCCTCGCGGCCGCCGCGCATGGTGAAGGTGGAATACACACCCACCCGCGCCAAGGTCAAGCTGGCCTTTGTGGGCAAGGGCATTACCTTCGACAGCGGTGGAATCTCGCTCAAGCCCGCCGCCAGCATGATGACGATGAAATGCGACATGGCCGGCGCTGCCGCGGTGCTCAATGCGCTGCTGGCCGTCGCGGAACTGGGCCTGCCTGTCCGGCTGACCGCATGGCTGTGCCTGGCGGAGAACATGCCCTCCGCCACGGCGACCCGCCCCTCCGATGTGCTGACCATGTTCGGCGGCAAAACCGTTGAGGTCCTGAACACCGACGCCGAGGGCCGGCTGGTGATGGCCGACGGCCTGGCCGCCGCCTCGGCCGAACAGCCGGACGCCATTTTGGACGTCGCCACCCTCACCGGCGCCCAGATGGTCGCCCTCGGCAAGCGGGTTTCCGCCGTGATGGGCGACGACGGCGTCAGCGCCGCGGTTAAGGCCGCGGCGGACCGTGCCGGTGAGCTCTTCTGGCCGATGCCGCTGCCCGAGGAACTTCGCCCGACGCTCGATTCGCCCGTCGCCGATCTCGCAAACATCGGCGAGAAAATGGGGGGCATGATGACCGCTGCGGTGTTCCTGAACGAATTCGTCGGAGCGGGCAAGGACGGCTCCAAGATTCCGTGGGCGCACCTGGACATCGCCGGGCCGGCCTTCAACGAAGGCTCCGCATTCGGCTACACGCCCAAGCAGGCCACCGGTGTAGCCGTGCGCACGCTGGTCGCCTATGTGGAGGATGTACTGGCCCGGACCCGCTGATCCGACAGCCTGGCACGACCGGGGGAACTATAGCCGGCGGCCGTGCCATGCTGTTCGCAGAGCGGCGTGAAAATGGACACAACGCCGTCATCTACCGGCTTCGCGGGTGGAGCATGGTAGCTGTGGACGATAAGGTGAAGGCTGAAAGCACTGCCTCAAGGATTCAGCACTCCACCGGAATCCGGCACTGCGGACAAGTCACACCAAGAAATCAAGTACGAGTAGTGAACAGAGTAGTGAACAAGAAGACGCGCGGATCCGCGCGTCAACCGATACGCGAGGGAGCGTCTAAGTGGCCGATCAGGCAGCTGCGCAAGAATTCGACATCCTGGTTCTCGGGGCGGGAAGCGGCGGCTATGCCGCGGCTCTGCGCGCCGTTCAGCTGGGCTTCACCGTTGGACTGGTTGAAAAGGGCAAGCTCGGCGGAACCTGCCTGCACAACGGTTGCATCCCCACGAAGGCGCTGCTGCACTCGGCGGAGCTGGCCGATCACGCCCGCGATGCCGCCAAGTACGGTGTGAACGTGACCCTGGACTCCATCGACATGACCGCGGTCAATGCCTACAAGGACGGCATCGTTGCCGGCAAGTTCAAGGGCCTGACCGGACTGATCAAAGGCAAGGGCATCACCGTCATCGAGGGTGAGGGCAAGCTCACCGCGGACAAGACCGTCACGGTGAACGGAACCGCCTACACCGGCAAGAACATCATTCTTGCCACCGGCTCCTACTCGCGCAGCCTGCCCGGCCTGGAAATCGGCGGCAAGGTCATCACTTCCGACACCGCACTGACCATGGATTACCTGCCAAAGAGCGTCATCGTGCTCGGCGGCGGCGTTATCGGCGTGGAGTTCGCGTCGGTCTGGAAGTCCTTCGGCGTGGATGTCACCATCGTTGAGGGCCTGCCGTCGCTGGTCCCGAACGAGGACGCCGCCATCGTCAAGGTACTGGAGCGCAGCTTCAAAAAGCGCGGCATCAAATTCAACACCGGCACGTTCTTCCAGGGCGTCGAGCAGAACGACGACGGCGTCAAGGTCACGCTCGTTGACGGCAAGACCTTCGAAGCGGACCTGCTTCTCGTCGCCGTCGGACGCGGCCCCTCCACGGCGAACCTCGGCTATGAAGAGGCCGGCATCACGATGGACCGCGGCTTCGTCATCACCAACGAGCGCCTGCATACCGGCGTCGGCAACATCTACGCCGTCGGCGACATCGTCCCCGGCGTCCAGCTGGCGCACCGCGGCTTCCAGCAGGGCATCTTCGTGGCCGAGGAAATCGCCGGCACGAACCCGGTCATCGTCGAGGACATCAACGTCCCCAAGGTCACGTACTGCGATCCGGAAATAGCGTCGGTGGGCCTGAGCGAACAGGCCGCCAAGGCAAAGTTCGGCGACGACAAGGTTGAAACCTTCGAGTACAACCTGGCCGGAAACGGCAAGAGCTCCATTCTGGGAACCGGCGGCCTGGTTAAGTTCGTCCGCGAAAAGGACGGCCCCGTCGTCGGCGTTCACATGATCGGCAGCCGCATGGGCGAGCAGATCGGCGAGGCCCAGCTGATTGTGAATTGGGAAGCCTACCCCGAAGACGTGGCACAGCTGATCCACGCCCATCCCACCCAGAACGAAGCCTTGGGTGAAGCGGCCATGGCCCTGGCCGGCCATCCACTGCACGGCTAGTAACACGGCCTTAGTGCACCCGGTGTTCGACACCGGGTGCACTAAGCTCAAATGAGTATTCCGGCCTGGCTGTATTCCAGTCTTAGAAATAGTGATTTCAATTCGTATTGCAGATAAAGGAGAACGGGGACGAAATGTCTGAATCCGTGAACTTACCCGCCCTTGGTGAAAGCGTCACCGAAGGTACCGTCACTCGCTGGCTCAAGGCGGTCGGTGACCGGGTAGAGATAGACGAGCCCCTGCTCGAGGTCTCCACCGACAAGGTCGACACCGAGATTCCTTCCCCGATCGCCGGCGTGATCGAAGAAATCCTCGTCGCCGAAGACGAGACGGCAGAGGTCGGCGCTCCGCTGGTACGCATCGGCAGCGGTGACTCCGCACCGGCGACGGCGACGGCCGAGTCCGGCGCCCCTGCCGCAGAGGCAGCCGCACCCAAGGCCGCCGCCCCCACGGCCGAGGTTTCCCAGGCCGAAACCGCGGTGCCCTCCGCGGACGCCGCCGTCGGCTCTGACTCCCCCGCGGCACCGGCCGCAGGCGGCGAAACCCACGATGTAACCCTGCCTGCCCTGGGTGAGAGCGTCACCGAAGGTACCGTCACGCGTTGGCTCAAGGCCGTCGGCGACTCAGTCGAGATGGACGAGCCGCTGCTGGAGGTCTCCACGGACAAGGTCGATACCGAGATTCCTTCCCCCGTTGCCGGAATCCTGCAGGAAATCCGCGTGAATGAGGACGAAACCGCTGAGGTCGGCTCCGTGCTGGCCATCATTGGTTCCGGCGCCGCAGCGCCCGCGGCCGCTAAAACTGCTGCCCCCGCGGCCCAGCCCGTGCAGGCACCCGCACCGGCCGGCGGTGCGGAGGCTCCCGTGCCGGCACCCGCTGCCCCGCCGGCGTCAGCCCCGACGGTCTCCACCTCCACCTCCGCAGCCTCGACCTCCACCTCCGCAGCTTCCCCGGCTCTGGCCGGCGCGGACTCCGGATACGTCACACCGCTGGTCCGCAAACTCGCGAACCAGCACGGTGTCGATCTGTCATCCGTCACCGGCACCGGAGTCGGCGGACGGATCCGCAAGCAGGACGTCACCGCCGCCGCCGAGGCCAAGGCAACACCGGCACCCGCCGCCGCCCCGTCGGCCCGAGCAACACAGGTGGCCCCGGCAACACAGGCGGCCCCGGCCGCCGGTGCGCCGGCATCGTCGCTGCGCGGCACGGTCCAGAAGGCTCCCCGGATCCGCCAGGTCATCGCGCGGCGGATGCGCGAGTCCCTGGACGTCTCCACCCAGCTGACCCAGGTGCACGAGGTCGATATGACCAGAGTCGCCAAGCTCCGCACCGCCGCCAAGGGCACGTTCCAGGCGCAGAACGGCGTCAAGCTCACCTTCCTGCCGTTCATCGCCAAGGCTGTCGCCGAGGCACTGAAGCAGCACCCGAAGCTGAACGCCGCGTATGACGAGGACAAGCAGGAAATCACCTACCACAACGCCGAGCACCTGGCGATTGCCGTGGACACCGACAAGGGCCTGCTGGTCCCCGTCATCGCCGATGCCGGTAACCTTAACCTTGCCGGCCTGGCCGCCAAGATCGCCGACGTCGCATCGAGGACCCGCAACAACAAGATCGGCCCGGACGAGCTCTCCGGCGGAACCTTCTCCATCACCAACATCGGTTCCGTTGGCGCCCTGTTCGATACGCCCATCATCAACCAGCCGCAGGTCGGTATCCTCGGCACGGGCGCCATCGTCAAGCGCCCCGTCGTCGTCACCGGCCCCGACGGCGATGACACCATCGCGATCCGCTCGATGATGTACCTGTCGCTGACGTACGACCACCGACTGGTGGACGGCGCCGACGCGGGCCGCTTCCTGCAGACCCTGCGGGCACGCCTGGAAGAAGGCGCGTTCGAAGCGGATCTGGGACTCTAAAGCACCGTCGGTCCAAGCCATAAGGGCGTCCTCCCACTGGGGAGGACGCCCTTATGGCTTTGCCTGTTTCCCCGCCGCCCCACCACCGCCCAGTCTCAGACCTCCTGAAGTAGGCACCGGTTCGTTGTTGAAGTTTATGTCCCGCTGACCTGGTAGGTCAGGGGGCGGCGGTCGCCGGGGAGGTGCGCTAGGGTGTTGTTGAGTTCCTCGGTCAGCAGTGCCAGGGCGCGGGCCACTCGTGGGCTGTCGGGCGCCTCGAGGGTGATGCTGATCTGGTGGGCCTCGTAGT